>Ga0182027_10000631_pt1 | contig 60335 bp, 71 predicted proteins | sample 712E1DmetaG_FD_121300 | JGI IMG/M metagenome (GOLD analysis project Ga0182027, IMG submission 121300) | Permafrost microbial communities from Stordalen Mire, Sweden - 712E1D metaG (Illumina Assembly) | ecosystem: Environmental > Terrestrial > Soil > Wetlands > Permafrost | place: Sweden...
ACTGTGGCCATTAAAGAGTATAGAGCTATGAGCCACGGCACCATACGGTGCGTGGCTACGCCAGTAGCCACAATAATAGAGCCGTGAGCCACGTGCCGTATGGCACTGTGGCCATTAAAGAGTTATGTTTTACGTTTACGTTTTAGAAAGTTTAAGGGTTACAGGAAGATTGTATGTCGGCTATACGACTGATTTAAAAGCCCGTTTCAAAAAGCATAATTCCGGAGAGGTTTTTTCTACAAAACCGTATCTGCCCTGGAAACTTATCTTTTACGAAGCATATGTAAAAAGTTCAGATGCCAAACGAAGAGAAATATACTTAAAGACAGCAAAGGGTAGAACTACTCTAAAAACAATGCTAAAAGATTATTTTGAAACTAAATAAAATGACCGCCCATATGGACGGCTTATTTGAACTAAACAATGGGTCATGTCCCCATTTGTTCAAAAGGATGTTGCTTTATTACGACCCAATGGATTTAATTTCAATTGGCGCTCCTTATGATGAGCATGACCAATACATTAGTCAAGTAGCCCATTTAGCCACAACGCCTGAACTGCTTCAAAAGGGTATTTTTGATTTATTTAAAGAATACCATGAGCATGAGATTGAATATTGGGAAAGAAAATCCTTGCAAATGACTAATGATTTACTGGAGTTTATTGAGAGGTCAAAAAAGGTAAAGATTGAAGTACGCGATTAATTATTATAAATTGAGGTAAACTGCATTCGAGTATCGTCCCACAAGGTCTGTTAGAGATTAAATTAATATTTATGGATTTTCTAATTTTATATGAAAAAACAATAATAGGAAGAGTAATTCTTAATGGCGAAACCCATCAAAAAATTATTACCAGGGCTAACGAATTAAACTACGATTTGATACTTAGATTCAAAGAGTTCTATGGTAATAGCTGTGAAATTGCTCCTTCCGAATTTGAAAGATTTAATACCCAACTTTTAGAAGTTTGCCGATATTACTATGAAAAGCAAGAAGTTGATGTTTGCCATTTTAGAATGGAAATAGAAGCTCTTACTAATTTGGGTAAAAAAGAAAATTTACCAATTTTAGTGCGCCCAGACTAATCCATTTTCTAAGATTTCCGTTAGAACATCGTCCCACAAAGCCAGCCAGCAAAAAAACCCAATCGATCGATTGGAGTTTTTTGTTATGATTGCAACAACTGATTACTTATAAAGTTAACCTAGCCAGTAAGTAGGAAAGGGAGGATTCCGCGCCTTGGTTTAGGTTGGTTTTTTGCCGGCTGACGCCATCATAACAGCCGCCCGTGACTGTGTCGTAAACAAACTGCCCTAATACGTTGTCGCCCAAAAACCAATAAAAAGCGGTACGCATTAAGTCGTCATATTTTTTTTGGCCGGAAACAAGGTACATAGTTTTTAAAGCCTGGACCATAGCCGCCGGATCTTCCGGTTGCTGGTCAAATTCGGCCCGCTTGCCCCCCTCTTCAAACCATCCGTCTTGCCCGATGGCCTTATACATACCGTCAACAAAGGTTTGGCTTATCAAAAAATCAAGGGTTTTTTTGCCGATGCTCAAATATTGTTTTTTTCCGGTGGCAACATATCCCAAAAGCAGCGCTTCGGGCAATACGGCATTGGAATAAGTAAGCTTACGCTCAAACCAATGCCATTTTGGGGTAGTCGACTGTTTATACCTGTAAACCAAAAAGTCGCAGTGCCGCAATATCGCCTCACGGGCCCGCGCCTGTTTACGAAGTGAATATAAACCTTTAACGTAGAATGCCGCGGCTCTGGGCGAAAGGAATTCCCGGGAAAAAGGCGGTTGGTAAAGCTTTTGGGCCAGAAGACGTAGATGCTTGGGTAAAGTTGATGAGGCGGCCACGGTCATGAGCGCGTACAAGCATCGGGCATTGGCGTCCTCCAAGCTGTCGCGCGTGTTGGTAGGCAGATCAACTTTGCGGTCAGCGGTAAAATAGTTATGGAAATTTCCATCCCCTACCGCTGCTGCTTCAATAAATTTTAAATAAGTACTTATTAAAGATAAAACTTTACGCTGTCGGAATTTTTTGTAATGGCTTGCCATGGCCAGAAGTGCGCGCGCGTTGTCGTCAAGAGTATACCCATAACGCGGATCCGGAACGTGCAAATGGGCGAATTGAAATATGCCGAAATCGTCGGTTAGTGCGTGTATGTGGTCCAGTTTAATCGGCGGCAAATTTTTATACTGTTTGGCTAATTCCGGCGCAAAGCGGGAAAAGTATCTGGCGTAAGCAATCGCCACGTTCGGCCAAATCATATGGCGGGTTTTAAAGTAAGCGTTTTTCCCCATATCCATAAGGAGCTTGCCGTCGCTTAACAAGCGGAGTAAGGTTTTACTAAAGGCTTCAGGATTCTTAAACGGTACTAAGGCGCCCACATCCGGCGTAATGTCTTCTTGGGCTTGGGGAAACTCCGTAGAAATTACCGCCCGCCCGGATCCTAAGGCGTAAGAAAGCGTGCCGCTAACCGCCTGCCGCTCGTCCAGCGACCCGGAAATGTAAATATCGGTTGCCTGCAAATATTTTAGCAATTCAGCTATCGGAAAAAAACCGTTAATAAAGAAAACGTGATTATCTAATTTTAAGCCCAAAACCAACTTTTTTAGTTGCTCCAAATAAATATCGCCCTCGGCTTTTTTTACGACAGGATGGGTTTTTCCAATAACAAAATACCTTAACTCGGGGAATTGTTTTATGACTTCAGGCAGTGATGAAATAATATATTCGATGCCTTTATTTTTGCTCAACAGGCCAAAAGTGGAAATTAACGTCGCCTTGGGCAGCGACAGCGCGGCTTTTCCCTGCTCGGACGAGCTGTAAAGCAGCGGGTGGATGCCGTGGGGAATAACGGTTATTTTAGCTTCGGGGAAGCCATAGTCGGCTGCCAGTATTTGTTTGGAACTATTGGTCATCACAATAAAGCCCGAAACCAAAGATCTTAAAGTCTCCATCCGTTTTAACAATATCGGATCCGGATTCGGCAGTACGGTGTGGAATGTTATTACCGAAGGTTTTGCCAGCTCTTTTAAAAACAGTTCCAAATATTCCCCCCACAGGCCGCCAAAAATACCGAACTCGTGCTGGATGCTTATGAGCCTGACGCGTTTGTCCCTGTTAAGTTTTTTTGCCGCGGCAACGTAACTCTTGGGATTATTTTGATTAATAATACCCAATAGGTTTTTAGGATAACGCAAGTCTTCCCCGGGAGCCCGCATTGCCACAACGCGCATTTCCGCCTGCGGTAAATAGAGGTTGTTGTAAGCCATAACCAAATCCCGGGAAAACGTCGCGATGCCGCACTCCCTTGGCGGATAGGTGCTTAGGCAAGCTATAATAGTCTTATAATCCATTGAATATAGATATAAATGGATATTAATTGATATTAATCTTGTTTTGCGGGAATTCTTAATATTCTTGACGGCAACCATCAAAGCAACTACTAAGGATTATTCAAAAGCTCTTCTACCAGCGCGGATAAGCTGACCGAGACCACGGCAATGCGCGCGTCGGCCGCTCCATAATAAATATATAGCTCGTCGCCGTAAACTCCCGCGCCTGTGGGAAAGACTACGTTGCTTACTACGCCTTGTTTTTCCCAAGCCTTTTGGGGAGAAAATAGCGGCTCCGGAAGGCGGCCCAATACTATAGTGGGGTTGGTTAAATCAAGCAGAGCGGCTGACGCGCGGTAAACTCTCCCACCCGGGGTTTCTTCCACGCCATGATATATTTGTATCCAGCCTCGCGGGGTTTCTATGGGCGCGCAACTGGCGCCGATTTTATGGTTTTCATACCAGAATTTCGGATTCATAAGGACATGCTCGTGTAATTGCCGGAGTTCCGCTTCCCAAAATTCTTCAGATTTTAGCTGCTCTAAACTGTCTAAATACATATACTGCACGCCGGGCATAACCCGGTGCAGCAGAAAAAATTTGCCTTTAATTTTTTTTGGAAACAGCACCAGGTCTTTTTCCCATAAAAGAACGTCCGGGGAAATAGTTTGCTGATAACGCAAAGAATATTGGCTGTATGTTTCGGGTAAGCTGGGATGTAAAAATAATTGGCGCGCCTTCTCATAAGCGATGGACGGCGTAATTAGCCCCTGCTTTTTAAAATGCGCCAAGTCCGAGCTGGTAGCAAGGGCGGTACGGGCGTTTATGCCGTCATAGGCCGTGTAAAATAAATAATACAAATCATCTACTTTAACAATTCGCGGATCTTCCACTCCGTGAGCTTCATAATCAAACTCCGGCACCAAAATTGGCTGCTGTGACCTCAATAGCACTTTGTTTTTGTCAATTTGGCAATAGCCGATACTGGAATAATTACCCATGCTCACGGCGCGATAAAACATATGCGTTAAGCCGTCTTTTTGGATGCAGGTGGGGTTGAGTACCCCTTCGTTTTCAAAAACCAAATCGGTTTTTTCCAATAACTTCCCATAAAATTGTAATTTAAGCATAGGCCTATTATAACCTATTATACAAAAATAAACCAAAAATGCTATAATTCAGCTATATGAACCCGGACAAAGATTTAGAGAAAAAAATAGATTTATACCAAAGCGTGGCCAAAGAAAACCCCAACGTGGACGTGGGGATGCTGATGCTAAACGCCCTGCAGAACGAGGACAAAAATAAAGTCCCCGGCAAATGGAAAAAGTGGGGTTATTTTATTTCCATCAGCGCTCCGCCGTTTGGCCTGCTTTTTGCGCTCAAATATTTTTTCAGCGACGAGGACGATGCCAAAGACGTGGCCTGGATGTGCGTTACGCTTACGGCAGTGTCGCTGCTCCTGTTTGCCATCGGATTTAAGCTTATGATGTCCAGCGCCGGAACGAGCCTGGACCAGATACAAAAAATCACACCCCAGCAGATACAGGAGCTGGGGCAATAAGAGATCTTTTTTTTCGGCGTCATCCTGAGCCCGTTATCAGTACTTTATGGCGGGCGAAGGATCTCTTATTATGAGATTCTTCGGCCTCGGATGCACTCGTCCTCAGAATGACGCCGTGTGTTGTGCCTATTTCCCCGCCGTCCTTGTCGGCGGGATTTGCATATAATTTAAAATAAAATGCGCCATCTGCCCCCAGGGCGGTACAGCCGTGCTTTCGGCAAAATTGGCGTCGCGCGGATGGTCAACCCTAATAAGCATCACGAACTGCGGATTATCCACCGGCGCGAAACCAATAAACGAACCGATGTTATCGTTAGCTACATATTTGCCTTTTTCCACAACCTGGGCCGTGCCGGTTTTTCCGGCCACGTAGAAACCCGGGACCTTAGCCTCTTTTCCGTAACCGTTTTCCACCACATCCACCAGCATGGCATCTATGGTGGAAGCGGTTTGCTGGGAAACAACCTGCCCGACTTCGGTCGGCTGGGTATTTTTTATGGTACCGTCGGGAGAAATTTTTGATTGCACGATATACGGCTTCATCATTTTACCCCCATTGGCAAGCGCCGCGTAAGCCTGAATCATTTGTATGGGGGTTACGGAAATCCCCTGTCCAAAACTCGCGGTGTCATAATTCACCGTTACATTACCGTTAAGCCCGCTTATGTCGCCTTTAGTTTCCGGCAGTTCAATTCCGGTATACTGGCCAAAACCAAAAGCTTTAACGTATTTTAAAAAGTCCGGGTTGCCCAATTGGTTTTCCGCAAAAATCGCGCCGGTGTTTAAGGACCAATCCAGTACCTGGGTCATACTCTGGACGCCGCGCGCGCCCGGTTCGGCATTTTTTATTACGTAGTTATCCACCGCCACTTTGCCGGTGTCGGTGTAAGTTGTGTCCGGAGTAAGCTTGCCCTCGTCCAAGGCGGCAGCCATGGTAATGGCTTTAAATGTGGAACCCGGCTCGTAACTGCCGGTTACGGCCTGGTTGCTGAACACGGAAGGGTCGGTAACTTTCCCGTAATTGTTCGGGTTAAAATCCGGATAGTCGGCGATGGCTAAAATCGCGCCGGTTTTGGGATTCATAACTATAATGTCGCCGCTGTCCGCGCCGTTTTTGGTTACCATTGTTTCAAGCACGCTTTCGGCCTGGAACTGGATAGTTTTGTCCACGGTTAAAATAAAATTTACGCCGTCCTGCGCCGGTTTCTCGTTCATCGTCGCGCCGAATATTTGCGCTCCCGAAGGATCTTTTTCCGCCGTCAGTTCTCCGGGGACGCCGGCCAAATCTTTATCAAAATATCTTTCAAGGCCGTAAAGGCCGGATTTTTGTCCTTGGCTGTTAAAGCCGACAAAGCCCAGAGTCTGGCTTAACAAATTATCCAGCGGATAAACCCGGGTGTCTTCGGAATCAAAATAAATTCCGGGCAAAGCCAGATCTTTAATTTTTTGTTGCTCTAAATCCGTAAGCTGTTTTTTTAACGGCACATATTTTTTGTCCGCTTCGGTGATTTTTGCCAAAACGTCCTTGGGATCAAGCCCCAGCACTGATGCAAGGCTGTTTGCGGTTAAATTAACATTCAAAATGTCGCCGGGTACGGCGTAAACCAGATAACTTTTACTGTTGGTGGCCGCCGGAACGGTTTGCCCGGAAAATTTATCGGCCAGCTTAATTTCCCCGCGGCTGGGAAATAATTTCTGATAAATGCTGTGCTGTTCGTCGGCTTGCTGCCGCGCCTGGGTGCCGTGGATTACTTCGAGATAAAACAGCTTGTAGACAATCGCCGCAAAAAACAACAATAAAAAAGCAGTCAAAAAACTGCTTCTGCGGTTAAACGAACTCTGGGTTGTTTTGCGGACCATGGTTGGGAGCGGTTATAGGTTTAAGGTTATAGCGGCCGGTATGGTTATAGGTTATCTGTCATAAGTACCTACACCCAATTACCTACGACCACACCGGCCGCCACAACCTACAACTTATTACTTCCCCAAAAACTATCTTTCCGCTACCGTTGGGACTTCTAAAAACTTCGGCGTTCCGGCAGGGACGAAATTTGCACTTAAAAAATCATTTTGGATTTGCGCCATGGATGAGGCCTCGGAAACCCGTAATGTAAAGGCTTTATTGCTGTCGTTTAAAGCGCTTAGCTGTTTTTGCAGAACGGTAATCTGGTAGCCGGTATTTGCGAACTGGTTAACGCCATAAATATAGCTCATCAATAAAAAAGTGTTTGCGGCAATCAGCGCAACTGAAAACCAAAATCTAAAAACGCCGTGGCGGCTTTCCGTTTTTTTAATCAGATGTATGCCCGAAGTTTTACGCCTGGAAAAAGACGGCCAAAAATTATCTAAAGCTAGAGCTTTTTGCATGGTTTTATTTTGATTTTATTATTACTATGTTAATTTTTCCGCCAAAGGCGGATCCGCCTCCGGCGGAAATTTTTATTTTTTGTTTCTCGCTCTTTTTGCTTTTGATTTTAATCTTCATGTGATTATAATTTTTTAATAGCCCTTAATTTTGCCGGCTTGCTTTTAGGGTTAAGTGCTAATTCGTGCGAATTAGCCGTAACCGGTTTCTTGGTTAAAATTCTGGCCTTAGGGCTCCTGCCGCACAAACATTGGGGAAATTCGGGGGGGCAAACACAGCCTTTTGTTAACCCCACAAAAAACTGCTTAACAATCCGGTCTTCCAAAGAGTGGAAAGATACCACAACCAGCTGGCCGTTTGGGGCCAGCAAATCGAAAGCTTTTGGCAAAAATTCCCGCAGATTTTCCAATTCGTGATTTACCTCAATCCTCAAGGCTTGGAAAATTCTCCTGGCACTATCATCAGCTTTATGCTTAACCGGCTTAGGCAGCGCCTCTTGGATTATTTGATAAAGTTGTCCCGAATGGGTTACTTTAATCTTTAATCTTAAATCTAAAATCTTTCTCGCTATTTGCCTGCAAAACTTTTCTTCCCCGTATTCCCAAAATATTTTTTCCAGTCTTTTTTGGTCGTAATTATTTAAAATAAACTTCGCGTCTTCGGGCTGTGATTGGTCAAAACGCATATCCAAAGGTTGATTTGTCTGAAAGCTGATCCCGCGATGTTCAAGTTCATATGATGACAGCCCAAGGTCCGCAACAATCCCCTCCGGCGCCGGAAACTTATGATTTTTGACAATGTGATCGATTTTGGCAAAATTCCCCTGGACAATTATCAGACTTTTAACTTTTAACTTTTCACTTTTAACTTTGAAATTTTCTACCGCATCCTTATCCAAATCAATCGCCAATATCTTCCCGCCGGGCTGAATCCGATCAACTATCGCCTTTGCATACCCTCCGCCTCCTAAGGTCGCATCAATAATATTCTGGCCAGGGCGGGCATCCAAATATTCCAGGACTTCTTTAAGTAAAACCGGAGTGTGTTCATAGTTCATTAAGTAAAATTTAGAAATTAAATAAAATTAAGTAAAATTTGAAAACAAAACTGCAGTAATTTTTATTTAATTCTGGTCAGTTTGCTTGAAGGCCTCCATAACTTGTGCATTTTGACTTAAATGGTATCTGAAAATTAAATTTTTCTACATTTATGCCTATTTTATGAAAATTCACACAAGATTGAGAAACATATAAAGCGTTAGAGTTATATAAGTGCGGTTCATCCCAAGAAAAAACTACGCCAAATATATACCCCAGACAACCAATAATTATAACCACGCCAGTTATAAGTAAAATTTTATTTGTTTTTTTCATTTTTATATTTGTTGTCATCCCGGCCGAGTGCATCCGAGAGCCGGGATCCAGTAAATAGCTCATACCTGGATCCCGGATATTTTTTGCGTCCAGTGATAATCATCAGCGCAAAAAATTCCGGGATGACACACTATTGTTGGGTTAAACTCCTAACGATCCCAGCTGTTCCGCAATCTGGTTGGACGCCGCTTCGGTTTGCGCTTTATAAGCGGTCCACAGCTCTTCGCTCCAAATTTCTATGCGGTTGTAAAGACCGGCTATAATAACTTTTTTGCCGATTTTGGCAAAAGTCTTCAAATAAGCCGGCAGGATTATCCTGCCCTGCTTGTCTATGTCGCAATCCATGGCGCCTGCCAGCATGAGCCTGGAAAAAGCGCGCGTGTTGGCGGTAGAAATTGGGAGACTAGCCAACTTGGTCGCGAGCTTTTTCCATTCATCCATGCTATACAGAAACAACGAATTATCCAGTCCTCTGGTAACAACTATTTTTGATTTCAAACTCGGGCGAAATTTAGCCGGGATGGAAATTCTGCCTTTGTCGTCTATGCTTGCCTGATATTCGCCGATGAACATATGAGCCGCTGATTAGTCGCTGATATTTACCCGTCTCGACTCGAGCCGAGGCGGACGCTGATTTATCGCTGAAACGACGTTCAGCGTTTGTTCAGCGTAGCTATCAGCGTTATTTCAGCGGATTAAAGGTTATACACAGAAAAACCCACTTACCCCCACTTTTATCCACTTTTTACCATTGCTCCTATATTATACTCCACAAACCCCCATAAGTCAAAGCTTGTAAACGGCGGTCAAATAATAAAAATACCCCTTATTTAAGGAGTATTGAAATATCTTTTATAATTTTCCCTAAGCTATATCCACAGCGATTTAAATAAATACCGCTTGTTTTAGTATTTTTATTTATTAAGCCATAGTTTAAGCATTTTCCAAAAGCCGTGTACCGTGCCTATTTTTGGACGACCATGATCATCGTAAGTGTAGTTGCTCGATTTATCGAGCCTTAAGGCCTGATAAATCAGGCAACTACATTTTAGAACTGATTTTATACGCCGCGATGCCAAAGGCCACGGAAACGTTCAGGCTTTCTTTTTTGCCCCGCATTGGGATTTCAACCAATTGGTCGCAAGATTTTATCAAGGCCTTGTTAATTCCGGAAACCTCCTCGCCTAAAATCAGGGCCAGCGGAAATTTAGGCTTAAATTTATCAAGCGGGATTAATTTTTGGTCCGCGGCCAAATTGTTTTCCAGACCGACGATTGTAAATTTTTGCTTTTTGAGGATACGAATAACCGCCTGGGCGGATTTGGAATGCTCCCAATCAACCCACTCCTCCGCCCCAAGCGCCACTTTGCCAATCTTTTTTTTATGGACGGGGCTTGCCGGCGTGCCGGTGTAGCCGGTCAGATAAATTTTGCTTACACCAAAAGCGTCGGCTGTGCGGAAAATTGAGCCGACGTTATAAAGGGAACGGATGTTGTGGGCGATTACAAAAAATTCCTTATTTTTTTTCAGCATTTATTATTGCTAGACCAACAAGTTCAAATTACTGTCAAAGTCAGTTTTGCGTTCCAAAGCGCCGTCCAATACTAGCAAGAAAATTTCGCAAGTAACCGAAACTGTGAGCTTAAAAACATGCCCGCCAATAGTGCTAAAATCTGTCATGCCAAATACCCCATGGCAATGGATTTCCGGTTGGCCGTCGTTTAGACCGCCGTTGCCGCTGAAAGATAAAATTTCAAGCTCTTCTGTAAAGGGTTTTCTCCGATAATTCTTTAGGTGAATATTAAAATATCCCAACTCAATAACGGAGCAGGCGCCTATGCCAAAAAAAGCGCAGGCCGAAACAGCCTGCTCTGCCATAAATTTTTTCAGCCCTTCCAAAACTTCTTCGCCTTTGTCAAAACGAAGAATAAAGCGCCGGTTGTCCTGGAGAATGATTTTCATATACCGCTGATTTGTCGCTGATTGCTACGCTGATTTGTCGCTGAGCTGATAATTACGTTCTCAGCGTCTTATCAGCGTTGCAGTCTTCAGCGTCCGCTCAGCGGTTTAAGTAAGCTTGACTGAGCGTGCCAAAACGTCTTTGACTTTTTGAATAATATCGTCCACCGACTGGTCCGACTTGAGCAAGTAATCCACAGCTCCGGCTTCCACAATTTTGCTGATGGTTTCCACATCGCCGATATTGGTGAGTACAACCACCGGGATTTTGGCAGTAGAAGGGTTAGCTTTAAGCTCCCAAAGCACGGAAATACCGTCCAGCTTAGGCATCATAATATCCAAAAGCACCAAATCGGGCAAAATTTCCTTGATTTTAGCCACGGACTCTTCGCCGTCATAAGCCGGCGTTGGTTCAAAACCCGCGGTTTTAAGGGCATCGCAAAGCGAGTTGGAAATAAGTTTGTCGTCTTCCGCCACTATAATTTTTGTCATAACTTTTTTGTTTAATAATTTTATTTCCTTATTTAAGGGAATTTATTGCTAGTTTATTATACCACGATATTGGGAAAATGGGTAACTGCAACTCTTACACCCCTGGCGTCATTCTGAATCCGCCTATGGCGGATGAAGAATCTCTTTCTTTTTTGAGATCCTTCCCCCTCGGCTGCACTCGGGGTCAGGATGACGCCGAGAAGACTGCCGGCCAATATAATCTTTACCTTATACCACGGATTATTTATCCAAAGGCAAAGAAAAAGAAAATGTTGACCCTAAATTCTCCCCGGCGGACTCGGCCCAAATTTTCCCGCCGTGCGCTTCCACAATCCCCTTGCTTACCACCAGCCCAAGGCCGGTGCCTTTGCGCGAGCGGTCGCCGGTTTTTAGCTGCTTGAATTTACTGAACAAATCAGCCAAATCTTCGCGGGATACGCCAATCCCGGTGTCTTTTATGGAAACCGTGGCCATTTTTTCTTCGGCGTTAATGTTAAGGTTAATATCAATTTGCCCGCTGTCGGTATACTTAATGGCGTTGCTTAACAGGTTGCCCAGCACCTGGCCGACCCTGACGCGGTCAAACTTGAGCAGGTACTTTGAAGGGGTAATTACATTAATGGACAAATGCTTGATTTCCGCCTGCGGCCTAAAAGCCTTGGCCTGTTCGTTAATGACTTCTACCAAATCGTACTGCTGGAGGTTGAGCTCAAATTTTCCCGATTCAATTTTGGCCACATCCAAAAGGTCGTTAACCAGCTCCAGCATATTATTGGAAGCGGTTTCAATGGTCAGCATAGTGTCTTTAACTTTGGCTTGGTCAACCCCGGAGGCCAGGCTTAAATTTTTAATCATGGATTCCGAAGACCAGCGCACGGCGGTTAACGGAGCGCGTAGTTCATGCACCATCATGGCCGTAAATTCCTGCCTGGTCTTTTCCAAAGTTTTTTCCGTGGTAATGTCGTGGAAAACCACGCTGGCGGCAATGGTCTCCCCCTGGCTGTCTTTAACCGGCGCAATGGTCAGCTCCAAGGCTTTGTCTTTTAAAAAAACTTCGGGCAGGATAATGGGTTTGCCTTCGGCCACGGCCTGCTCCATTTTGGTCCTTAAATCCACTTTGCCTGCCAAGGCGTCCACAATATCAAACATGGTTAAAGGTTTATTTTGGGCAATGCCCAGTATATCGCGGATTACCGGATTATAAACCATCAACCGGTAACTTAAGTCCACGGTTATAACGCCGTCCGTCAAAGAATAAATTACCGCCTCCAGTTTGCCTTTTTCGCTTTGCAGCACCGCCTGGAGCTTGGAAACCGCCGTGGCCGCCTGGTTGGTTATTGCGTACAAAATGGAAGCCTGCTCTTCACCGTAGCGGCCGCGCTCTTTAGAGGCCACATTAATAAGCCCGACTAACTTTTGGGAAATAACCACCGGTAAATTAAAAAAGGATTCCACTTTGACTTTTAAACTGTCGTCCAAAATATTGCCGGAAATGCTTTCGTCCATATTGGCGCTTTGGATTTTGCTGTCCAAAATGGCCTCGTAAGACATTAGCATCTTGTGCTTAACGTCTTCTATAAATTGATGGTTAACGGTATTTTGCACGTGGCACTTAAACACGGGACTGCCGCCTTCTTCCAAAACCATATAAGAAACAGCGTCGTAATCCAGCAGGTTGCCCAGCGAGCTGGTAATAATATCCACAATTTTGTTGGTGTCCAGAGAATAGCCGATGCGTTCGCTGATTTCTTTTAAGACTTCGGCCTGATAAACTTTTTGCTGAAGCTCCAAAGACTGCCCGGCTTCCTGGCGCAGATATTTGCGCTCGCGCAAAGAGGCATAAACATAAGCGCTGACAACAACCGCCAGCATTAAAAAATCTATTATAAGGAGGATATTTACTATCATTTTGTTTTTTTTAGAAGCGAAGTTAAACGCTAGGCTGCAACGCGAAGTTAAACGCGAATTCGCGCCTTTTTCGCGCTGCCGCATTCGCGTATTCTTTCGCTTCTATTTTCACATTTTCATCTGCGGATATTTTTCCAAAAGCGAATTTAATGTCATTTGGACAATTTGCCCGGAAAGCATCATGTATTCGTTGGCCACGCCTTTTAAAACCAGTTTCGGATCCCCGGATATTTCCAAAACGGCTCCGGTGTCGGAAACTTTTAAGCCGGCGACCTTGCGGGCTTTGTCCAAAGCAATGTTCGGGCCCAGCACCACCATTTGCTTTTGAATTAAATCGGTAAGCATTTTGCCATATTCTTCCTGATCGGACATATTTTTATTTCTCCTTTTTCCCATCCCCTCGGGAAATAATAACTTTTATATATTTAATTGATTAAATTATACCACAAAAATAGAAATACTCAAAGAGTTTGCCCCTGGATATGTTTGCTTAATCAAAAAACCACCCCGCCTCTCCAAAGAGGCGCGGCGGTTTCATTATGGAGATAAAGACTAAAAAATTACTTCTTCAATGCCGCGTCAATAGCCTGTTCAAAGCTGGTTACGGGCTGCGCGCCAACAATTATCTGGCCGTTGACAAAGACCGTGGGAGTACCTGACACACCGTAGCTTTTTCCGGCCGCGGTTTCATTTAGCACTTCCTGCTTGTATTTGCCGCTATCCAGACATTGGCTAAACTTCACGGTATTTAATCCCACCGCGGCGGCAAATTGTTTTTGGTGATCGGCCGTGGCCCAGCCGCTGCCTTCCTGGCCTTGGTTGTTAAAAAGGTAATCGTGATACTGCCAAAACTTGTTTTGGTCTTCGGCGCAGTGGGAGGCTTCGGCCGCGGTATTGGAATCCGGTCCCAAAAAAGCGAAATCCTGGTAGACAAACTTAATTTTGCCGGTATCTATGTATTTTGCTTTTAACTCGGGAAAAACGTTCTTAAAAAATTGCTGGCAAAACGGGCACTCATAATCGGCAAATTCAACCACGGTGACCTTGGCGTTGCTGGCTCCCAAATATGGCGTATTTGGCGCGAGGGTGATTTTTACCGGCGTGCCGGCTGCCGCGGGCGCGGACGGCTGGGCGGCAGAAGGCTGGGATGGCGCCTGGGCATTCGCGCCGGCCGCCTGGCCCGCCGTGTTTTGACCCGCGGTCTGCACCGCTGACACTACCGCATCCAATCGGCGCGAAGCGAGCCTAGAAATATAAATCAAAGTGCCTGAAACTATAATTGCCCCAATTAGCACGGCCGCGCCTAAAGTATACGCCAAATAATCAAAATCTTTGTTGCGGGGCTTAAAATCGGAATCTAGTTGGTGGGGCACTTGGTTATCTTGGTTAGTCATTTTTTTTATGATTAATTCTATACTTGAATCAGTATATTATTTTATTTGATACCTGTCAAAACATTTTAATCTGTATTGAGCTCCTTTACCCTCCCAAAACCGATAGAATCGGCAAAAGCTTTGCCGGCCGGCAGCATTTGCGCGCGCAAAATAGTAAACTCCCCGTATTTATCGTTAATTTTGTCCAGCGCCAAAACCAGCCGGCGCTGGCGCTCTTTTTGGCCAAATAAGCTCAATTGATTAACGTAAGGCCTAAGGCCCGCCACGGTAATGCCAATTAACTTGAATTCCAATGTTCCTAGCTGATATCCGCGAAACAAATCCGCGTTTAGATCCGCGGTTTGTAAAAATATCTCCCTGCCGTCCTGTACAAAATCCCCAAGATTAATGCTTTTGCCGAAGCCTTGATAATCTTTGTCATGACAGTAAAAATAGATGATATTACCCATTAAATTCTTCCTGCGCAAGCGCCGGCCGACCATTTCACACAATTTATACAGCACGGGCATAAAAAATTCCGGCCGGCGGAATTCCTTAGGCAGGGTATACATATGGCCCATAGATTTTATTTCCCGTTCCTGATGTACAGGGGCTTTCCACGTTCCCTGCAATTGCCCGATGTTATACAAATGATGCCCCATAATGTTGCCGAACCTGGCGACTAAATGGCTTTTTGGAAAATCGCGCAAGTCTTTAAGCGTCTTAATGCCCAGTTGGTTTAAATTTTTTTCCTGGCGGCGGCCGATGCCGGGGATGTCTATCAGACGCAATTGATCGTATAATTGCTGTTTGGACAAGATAGTACAATTGGCACTGTAGCGGAAGCCACCGGCTTCCAGACAATGGCGGCCAGTGGCCGCCGCTACATCACGGATAACCACCAACCCATCCGGCTTTTGCATATCGGAGCCGATTTTGGCCAACAATTTATTTTCGGCAATGCCAACGCTGCACCGAAGCCAGTCCCCGACTTCGGTTTTAAACCGTTGCTTAATTTCCTTGACGATGTTTACAGCCTCTTCAAAAGGATCGCAATTCCCTCCCTCCCCCTTCCTGTCCGCCATAGCTTTAGCGGCGGCGGATGGGGGAGGGATTAAGGGAGAGGGTTTCCTGATATTACATGCTTTAGTCAAATCCGCGAAAACCTCGTCTATGCTGTAAACCTCCACAGCCGATGTATAATCCGACACCACTTTCACCATCCGCCGGTTGAAAAAACGGTAGCGGTCGGGGCGCGTGGGCGTAAGGATAATTTTGGGATAAAGCTTGCGCGCTTCCCACACCGGCGTGCCGGTTTTAATGCCCCATTTTTTGGCCTCCACGCTGGCCGCGATAATAATGCCGCCCAAGTGTTCGCATACCCCCACGGGCTTTCCGCGCCACGCTAAATTGTCCTGCTGTTCTACAGAGGCAAAATAACTGTTCATATCCAGATGCATGATTATGGGAATCATAACAATTAACGATTAACAATTTACAATTAACTTCTTGGCGCAAAGTTAATTGTTAAAAGTTGTCTACCTATATAGTATACAATCGTTCACCTTATAAATCATACCCTGCCGGTAAAACTAGCGCAAGCGACGTTGTCCACAACGCCTGTTAAATATATTAAATGCCGGCCAGTGGGAAAATTGTACAAATGTAAAAGTTTCCCACTAAAATTTTCCAAAAATAGAAAAACCGCGACGAACTGCCAAAATGCTCGTCGCGGTCTTAAATCTTACACCCCTTCCTCCGTTAATTTATGCCGCCTGGCCCAGCTCCATGAACCACGCCTCCTCTGATCCTCTCACATTACTGAACCCCTGGTCTTCAAACCAGGCCTTTTTACGGGTTACCGTAAAGAGTTCTGGTAAGCCAAGCATGATGGCGCGGTTGACGCAAGACGCTACCAGCTTCGGCCCGATACGCCGCCCCCTAAAACTCGGACGCACCGCAACAGTTCGGATTTCTCCCCTCTCCGGGGGCTTATTTCTGCGGCGAAATACGGTTAAGGCTGCCATGCCGGCCACCTGATTATCCGCTATCGCGGCGCAGAATTGCCGGCGTGACGGGAACAGCTCGTGTTCGGGTTGGATAAGGTCGTCGGGGAACAACCTCGCCAACTCTTTAATCCCCGCCCAGTGGAAATCCGTTCTGGCGTTCACCAACCTCACTCCCGGTATGGGCAAAATCTCCAAGGGACGAAGATCTTGAATCGGCTTCAGCATTGCGTACTTATGGCTGTTGCTGACAGGACGAAACCCCAATGGTTCGAACAACCCCTGTTCATTCCTGCTCAGCGTTACCAGAAGCTGGTAAATCTTCCGCCGGCGAGCCCGCTTGATGCATTCGCCGACTAAAATCTCCCCATAGAGCCTTTTCAGCTCCGGGTTCAAAAAGGCGAAACTCCGGATTTCGGCCAACTTTCTGCTATACTCCTTCAGAGCACAGCAGCAGTTGACCTCACGGTCTATTCTGACGACAATGAACTCGTCGCAGGACGGGAGCATATCTTGCTGTAGTCCGCTGTCACCACGGATTAAGCTATAGATATTTTCCAGCTCCCTTTCCACTGCCGGCCCTATTTCTATCACTTTGTTTTCCTCCCGGAAAATTTCGTCGGCTGACAAAACTTCGCGGCAAGAAAAAACCGTCCCCAAAAACGACAAAATCGTTTTCAAGGACGGGTTCTCCTATATTTCCGCGGTACCACCTTGATTTCCCACCCTTTGTTTCAAAGAGCGGGACTCTCATTACCTCTTTATACGGGGAGGCTGGCCGTCTGATATTTCTTTCAGCAGCAGCTTAGATCGCGACTCTAAGCCTTAGCTTTATATTATTGATTTGTAAAATTTAGTTTATCAGTTCTGCCTGGATTGTCAAATGTGGATAAGTACCAAATAAAAATGGGGGAATCCGTAATACTTTTTACTTTTTACTTTCTACTTTTAACTCTTCTTTAATGGTGCGCGTGCAGGTCGTGACGGATTTTTAAATGGCGCTTTTTATGAAAAAGCAAAATGGACGCGGCCATAATTACAATCCCCCACCAATATTCCGCTCCGGAAAAAATAGACAAGCCGGTAAAGGGAGTTAACAATAAAAGGTCTAAAAGCAGGTCAAATAAAGTCCAGGCAAAGACCACAAAAAACGCTTCTAAAAAGCTTATGTGGCTAAAACGCCTTATCAGAGCCGCAACAATTGCGGCCGTCAAGAGCCAGTAAACAATTTGCTGGAAGCCGGGGTTGCCAAAAATTTGGCTGTTAAAAAACCAGGCTTTAAGTAAAGCCAAAATTATCCATTGCGCGAAAAGTAGTAACAAAAATTTCTTGGGGGTCATTTGTTTGGAACAGGTTGTAGGTTGTAAGTTGTAGCGGCCAGTGTAGTCGTAAGTTGTAGTAGTTAGGTTACTGATAACCATTACCTTATTACCATACCGGCCGCCATAACTTTAAACCTATAACTTATAACATCATAAGCTATTAATTTTTTTCGGCGCGCGCTTGCGCACAACCCTGCGCTTAATAGGCTTAGGTTGAATCGCGGACTGGAGACTTGCCTCGCTTTTGACCAAATCTTCCAGCTGCCACAAATTTTCTTCTAAATGTTCCTTAACCCGGGCCATCCGGCTTTCCAAGGCTTTAGGCTTAGAGCCGGGAAAATAATTCACGGCCAAATGGTGCACAAAACCCTTATGGCTTTTTTCTTCGTAAACTTTTTCGTACCAATAAAGGCCCAGCCAAATGCCGTACCACGCGCCCAGCATAAGCGTAATAGTCAGGGTAATGTATTCTATGGCCAAAAATTCCACGTAGCTCATGCCGGTAGTAACTATCCCGGTATTGAGCATATAAAGATAAATAAAATAAACTATTTGGTGGACGATTGAAAATAAAAGCACACCCAACAGCGCGGTCAAAAATAGATACAAAGATTTTTTTGCCATATATTTTTTGTTTCGGTTATTTTTCTCACTTTTTTATTATAACCTAAAAACCAACTTTTGCCAAATTTTGCTACATTACTTATTCAAGAAATGTAATTTGCAATTATTTTTACAACATCAGCGGGGCTTTTGCTTGAAGAGTCGATAACGAGTCCAGCTTCTGAAATATGATGCAGGCCTTTTCCATACTGCTCTTTAATTCGTGTTTTGTCATTCTCGGAAAGAACCCTGCCTCTATTTGAAAGCGCTACTTTTAAACTCGGCTTTAATGTGATTATAAAAATTGGAATTTTGAGTTTCTGTAGATTCTGCATTAAATAGTTTAAATCTTTTTTCCTTAAACAGTAGTTTAAAACTACATTATATTTTTTCTTTACCAAATTTTGTGTAATTGATAGGGCATTCTCCAAATTTATAGGGATCGTCAGTTCAAGATTATACCTACGAAGAAATTCACGTAAAAGGTCAATTTCTACGTGCGCAGTTTTTGGCAACCTTTTTGCCAGTAGATTCGCCACGGTTGACTTACCAGAATTCCTAGAACCGTTGATTATTATTATCATACTTTTAATCCTCATTGCTTATTCCTGGATCCCGGATATTTTTTGCGGCTTGTGATGACCATCGGCGCAAAAAATTCCGGGATGACACAACGCGTAATTCGTAGTCATTCGTAGATTCGTCAAATTCGCAAATTCGATAAATTTATTTTGCGCTTAAAATGCTCCTTTTATAACTATCCAAATTATCCAAAGCCACGCCTGTGCCTTTGGCTACACACAATAAAGGCTCCTCGGCCACAAAACAGGGAACGCCCACGCTCTGGGCAATAAAGTGGTCAATGTTGCGGAGCAATGCGGTGCCGCCAGTCAAAACCATGCCTTTATCGATGATGTCGGAAGCCAATTCCGGCGGAGTATCCTGAAGCACGGTTTTTACCGCCTTGGCAATTTCCAAAAGGTCCTCGGTAATAGCCTGCACCACCTCATTGGAGGCAACCGTAACGGTTTTGGGCAGGCCGGAAATCATATCGCGGCCCTTAACTTCCATCAGCTCTTCTTCGTTTAAGATTACGGCGCTGCCGATGGTAATTTTTATTTCCTCGGCCGTGCGGTCGCCGATGGCCAGACTGTGCTTCCTCCTGACAAAATCCACTATGGCCGCATCCAGCCGGTTGCCGGCCACGCGCACGGAAGTGGAGTTAACTATTCCGCCAAGCGACAGGACCGCCACGTCCGTGGTGCCGCCGCCGACATCAATAACCAAATTGCCTCTGGCTTCGGCTATAGGAATTCCCGCGCCAATGGCCGCGGCCACGGTTTCCTTTATTACATAAGCCGCCTTGGCGCCGGCCGCTATTGCGGCATCCACAACCGCCCTCCTTTCCGTGGAAGTAATTCCTCCGGGAACGGAAATCATCACCTCGGGCCTAAAAAACCGGATGTTGCCCAAAGCTTTATTAATAAAATAACGGAGCATGGCTTCGGTGACGCGGTAGTCGGCAATCACGCCGTCCTTCATGGGGCGCGAGGCGACAATGGTCTCCGGAGTGCGCCCGAGCATTTCTTTGGCTTCCTGTCCCACAGCCAAAACGCGGTTGTCTTCCAAAGAAATGGCAACCACGGTCGGCTCGTTTATAATGATCCCCCGCTTGGGCACGTAAACCAAAGTATTGGCCGTACCCAAATCTATGCCTATTTTCGTTTCAAACATATTTTATAGAAGCGAATATAAACGCGAAGACTGCAACGCGAAATTAAACGCGAATTCGCGCTCTTTTCGCGCCTCTGCCATTCGCGTATGGCTTCGCTTCTATAAATTATACCAAAATCCCCAAGGTTGTCATAGTCCCTAAAATTAAGCTATAATTGATACATTATGACCAGGAAAAGCCGTTATTTTATTCTCGCCGCAGGCTTTGTGTTTTTTCTCATAGCCGCTCCCTTAATTGTGCTTTACGTAACCGGCATCGGTTTTAACTTTAACAGCAAAAGTTTTGTCCAGACCGGGATTTTAGCAGTACGCAGCAACCCCCAGGACGCGGCAATTTTTTTGGACGGCCAACAAAAGCGCCAAAGCCAAGGAGACCTCACTTTCCTTTCGCCCGGCAGCTACACGGTCGGCTTAAAAAAAGCAGGATACAGTGATTGGACTAAAAGGCTGGCTGTACAGGCCGGGCAAGTAACTTGGGCTAGCCCGTCTTTTGGCAATATTTTTTTATTTTTAAAAACCCCGCCGGTTCAAAATCTGGCTCAGGGAGTTTTGGATTTTTACGGCCGTGATAAAAATTTTATTTACCTGACCAAAGACAGCTTAACAACTTCTATCTTAAATAATCCCGATGCCGAACAAGCCTATCCCCTGCCAAAAAGCGTAAACAAAATTTTAGCGGAAGATAGCGCCGGAAAAATCTTTGCCCTCACTAATTCCCAAGCTGCAACTTCTCCGCCCGTTTTGTTGATTTTTAACCAAAACTCCGGAAAAATTTACGACATAAGCAACCTGTTTGGCACACTGCCCCTGTTGCAATTCGGGGACGACGGCGGACTTTACGCCTTAAGCAATAATGTTTTATATTCGGTAAATTTTGAGGACAAAACCAAAACCGCCCTTTTTAGCGAAGTAAAAGCTTTTTACTTCCAAGGCGGTGCGTTGTATTTTGTCCAGCAAAAGGGCCAAAACTACAGCCTTTTTGTCAGCCAGGCGCCTTTTTCCTTAAGCCAGGATCTGGCCGATTCCCTGCCAGGTTTTACTTCCGGCGAATTGTTTGTGACTTTTGAAAAGGAAATTTTTCTGCTGGCCGACGGCAAACTTTTCTTGGTAAGCTCTGGCATGCAGCAGCTTAGCGACAATATTTCCGGCTCAAATTTCAGCTCCAACGATTCCCTTTTGTCCGTAATCCATTCTGGCGAATTGGACTACTACGACCCGCTTGCGGGTAGTTTAAACTTCGTTACGCGCAGTAGCGAAACTTTGACAAATCCTAAAATATTAACATCCGTTGGCAACGCTTTCTTTTTCCAGGGGCAAAAACTTATGGCCATAGAACTGGACGCGCGGGACAACCAAAACCAGTATCAGCTTTACCAAGGGACTGACGTCAAAAAGTTTTTTATTGATAACGCCGGCCAAAACGTTTTGCTTTTGGACAATGGCGAGTTAAAGGTTTTGAAAATTAGATAAAAAGTGACAAAGAGACTCTTTGTTAAAATGTAAATTAAATCGCCTCATCTATGGCCAAATTTACCAGCTTATCTGCTTCTTTGTTTTGCTCTCTGAAAACGTGATGGAAAGTCACGTTTTTAAATTGGCCGGTAAGTTTCAAAACTTCCGACGCTAAAAGCTTAAGCGCCGGTTCTTTTATTTTATACCTGCCCTGCATTTGCCGAACTATAAGCTCGCTGTCCATATTTATCAGCAATTGGTCAGCTTTGAGCTTGCGCGCTTCCTGTAACGCCAAAATCAGCGCCTTATATTCGGCCACATTGTTGGTCGCCTCACCGATATACTTTTTGTGACGGCCGATGATATTGCCGAGACTATCGGCAATTACCACTCCAATCCCCGCCGGCCCGGGGTTTCCCCTTGCGCCTCCGTCGGTGTTGATAACTAATTTCATAGGATATATCCCCCATCTCGAGCGAAGCGAGAGATCTGTTAAATAACAGATTCCTCACTTCGTTCGGAATGGAAACCCTTTAAGACTTTATTACATCAACAATCCTTAATTTTACTTCCCTTCTCCCATTCCACCCGTCCTCAATCAGCTCCGCGGCTACGTCTACAGTATCGCCGATTTTTAAGGTTTTGGCAAAATCCGGCGCGTTAAACATAATGCCGGCGATTTCTTTGTTGCCGCCACTACCGCCGGCGTCATCCTGAGCGGAGCGACGAAGGATCTCTTTGTCCCCTGTTTGAGATTCTTCGGTCGGCTGCACTCCCTCAGAATGACGCCGGGAAGGCAATGTAAATCTCACCTGCAAATGCTGGGCTTGCTTGCCGACTAAACGGGCTGATGAAACAATAAGATTGGAAATTAAAAACTTTGGGGTAGGATTGCCAACGCCAAAGGGCTGGAGAGTAGTTAGTAAGTTGTAAGTTGTAAGCTGTAAGTCTTCGGATACCAGTTCCGCTTCAAGTTCCAAAACTTTTTGGGCTGATTCCGGCGAAATATTTGCCTCGGCATAAACTAAAAGCTTTTGATAAAAAAGATCAAACTGATCTGCTCGCAAGCTTAACCCCGCGGCCTGCTTGTGGCCGCCGAATCTTGACAAATGCTCGGACGAAAACTTTAGAGCCTCCAAAATATTAAACTCTCCGGCACTCCGCGCCGAGCCGGTGCATAAATTTTCCGTTCTTTCCAGAACAATCGCGGGCTTATAAAATTCATCGGCAAGCCTGCCCGCCACCAGGCCCATTACGCCTTTGGGCCAGCCCTCGCCCACCAGTGCTAAAACTTTCCGCTCTTTTAAAAGTATCACTTTTTCTTTGGCTTCGCTAAGTACCGAAGCGGTCAGCCCCTGCCTGCGCGTATTTATGGCTTCCAGATTGCGAGCTTTTTCGTTTGCGCGGGTTAAATCGGTTTCCAGTAATAAATCCAAAGCGATGCCGGCATGCTCCAGCCTGCCTGCCGCGTTTAATCTTGGCGCGATAATAAAGCCCAAGCTGTAGGTATCAAGCGGCTTTGGAACTGTGCCCTCTAACAAGCCGGCGGATTGCATAAGCGCTTTTAGTCCAACCCACTTTGTCTTGGCTAAAACTTTAAGCCCATATTTTACCAGTATGCGGTTTTCCCCGAGTAGGCTGTGGCAATCCGCCACAGTACCGATGGCTACCAAGTCCAAAAGCCACTTTTCCCATCCCGCTATTTCCTTTTCTCTTTTCTCTTTTCTCTTTTCACTATTTAATATCCCGCAAGCCAGCTTAAACGCCACCCCCACTCCCGTGATATCCCTATACGGATAATTGTCATTTGGATTTTTTGGATTTATAAGCGCATACACTTCAGGAATTTCCCCGATGATCTCGTGGTGATCCGTAATTATCAAATCGATTCCATTTTCTTTACAAAACTTAGCCGCATCGGCGGAATTGGTGCCGCAATCCACCGTAATAATTATCTTTGATCCATTATCCTTTATCTTTGACAGGGCATCGATGTTCACTCCATAGCCTTCAGTAAATCTATCCGGGATGTACGATGAAATTTCAATACCCAAATATTTAAAAGTTTGCGCGAGCACCGCGTTGGCCGTAATCGCGTCGGCGTCATAGTCGCCGTATACGCAAATTTTTTCGCGGCTGTCTATTGCCCGCCAAATCCTTTCCACCGCCTTTTCCATATCCTTAAACAAAAACGGGCTGTGCAACTTTTCGTATTTTGGCTCCAAAAAATCCTTTACCTGATCTTTTTCCGTCAACCCGCGGTTAAAAAGCAGCTGCGCGAGTAATGTGGTATTCCCCTCCTTTTCAAAAGAGGGGTTAGGGGAGGTTAAAGAATTGGATAATCCACTTACGATTTTCCTCACCATTTCCTCCGGCACACTTGGTTTTAGTTTCCAAATCTTAGCCATGCACTCATTGTATCATCACGCGCCCCCACTTGACAAAAACTATAAATCTGTTAAACTAATATTACTTATCAGATACCGGCCATATTTGCTCGCAAGAGCAAAGACCAGCTGACAAAACAACTTCTCGCAAGAGAAGTTGTTTTATTTAAGGCATATTTATGATACAATATTTTTGGTTGGAAGCTGAAGCCAGCCGGTGCTGGCCGGTATCTGATAAATATACGGCCGGGCTAATAACTCGGTGCGGTTCAACTCCGCCGGCTTCCGCCACCAGGACTCGTCCGAAAGGACGGGTTTTTGGTTTTTGTGGTAACCCAAAAAAAGCCTGCCTTTTGGGCGGCTTATATTAACAAGATTAACCTTTATCAATTTTTATCTTTAGCTAGAATATAAAAACTCCTTGACCAACTTTTTATTTTTCCCTTGTATTTCTTGGGAAACCCAAGATGTACTTAGTTGTTTTATAGCTCCTTTTTGGTTCATGATATTACTGACGGTATCAAAGTAAAAATTATCCAATGTAGCTAAAAAAATGTAACATATTGGATACCGTTCGTATACTTTTTCCGCAATGCCTAACAATTCTTTTTCATTTAAAATATGTCGAAACTTTACCTCTACGATATAAACCTGTTGTTTATCCTCCGTAACCAATATATAATCAGGGCTTTTGCTTACCTCTTCAATTACTTTTTGTACGACTGCCATATTAGCCATATTCCTATACTGAGATAAAATCGGTTCGGTGTATTCATACCCAAAATGTAAAACAGTAAACTTTTTTGTTTCGCGAAACATCATTTCAAAGATTGTCTCTGCAATCCTTCCCTTTATTAACTCATGTTCAAATGATTTATTATGCATATTTTTTATGCTTTATTATTACATGATTTAATCTCCTATTTTTTCCTCGGCACATCATCTAACTCCGTAAACAAACTGACTCCGGTCATCTCCACGGGCTTGGGAATGCCGAAAAGTTCCAAAATTGTCGGCGCGATGTCGGAAATTACGCCGGCCGGCACGCGGGTGGAGAGGAAAACATAATTGATTTTTTCGGTGTTGGGAAATTTGAATTCATTGGCCACCAATAAAAACGGCACGGGATTAGTGGTATGGTCTTTGTTTATGTCGCCGGTTTTGGTGTTTATCATCCGCTCGCAATTGCCGTGGTCGGCCGTAATTATCAGGGCGGCATCAGCCATTAGGCACGCATCCATAATTTTCTTTAAGCACCCGTCAATAAACTCTACGGCTTCGATGCCGGCCATTAAATTGCCGGTATGCCCAACCATATCGGTGTTGGCGAAATTGGCCACAAAAAAATTTGTTTCGGTAGATAATATTTTTTGCGTTAAAATATTGGTCAATTTTTCCGCGGACATTTCCGGATGGTCAACATAGTTGCGGGCGTTATTTTCCGGGCTGGTGACAATTTCCCGTTCCTCGCCGGGATATTTTTCGGTCTTGCGGCAATTGAAAAACGCCGTAACGTGGGCGTATTTTTCGCTTTCGGCAATATGGAACTGGCTTAAACCGCGGGCGGAGATAACTTCGGCCAAATTATTTTTTAAACTGACCGGGCCAAAGGCGGCCTTTGCCGGCAAATCCGGGGCATACTCGGTCATGGTGGCAAAAAATAAATTCTGCAAGGGCTTTGGGCGCATCGCCTCGGGAAAAATGTCGGGCTGGACAAAAGCCTGCGCCAGCTGGAGCGCGCGGTCGGAACGGAAATTTATAAAAATCACGCTGTCGTTGTCGGAAATTCTGCCCACTGGCTGGCCTTCTTCGTTAACAATAACCGTAGGCTTAATCATCTCGTCAAAAATTTGCGCCTTATAACTGTTTTTAATGGCTTCTTCGGCCGAATAGGCAATATCGCCTTTACCATTCACCAGAGCCTGGTAAGTCATTAGCGTCTGCCCAAAATGGCCGCCTCTGTCCATGGCGTAAAAACGCCCGGTGATGGTCGCAACTTTACCCACGCCCGCCCGCCCAATTCTTTCGTAAAGCACTTTTAAGGTTTCCGGCGCGATTTTTGGGTCGGTGTCGCGGCCGTCGGTAAACATATGGATGTAAACTTTTTTTTGCCCGTTTTCCGCGGCCAGGGAAAGCAAAGCATATAGATGTTCGTCAAAACTGTGCACGCCGCCAGGACTGATAAGCCCCATTAAATGCAAGGCTGAATGATTATTCTTGACATGATTAACCGCTTCCAAAAAAACCGCATTTTTAAAAAACTCCCCGCTTTGGATGCTGGCGGTTATACGCGGCAGATCCTGGCCCACAATGCGCCCCGCGCCCAAATTTAAGTGTCCGACCTCGCTGTTGCCCATTTCCCCCCACGGCAAACCGACCAAAGGACCGGAAGCCTGCAGCGTCAGGGAAGGGAAATTAGCCACAATAAAATTCAGGTTCGGCGTGTTGGCGAGGGCAATGGCATTGCCGTGGCTGTCCGGCGCCACGCCGAAGCCGTCGAGGATAATCAAGGCAACTTTTTTATAAATTTTGTGCTGCATTTTTGTTTCTGATAAGACAATAAGTCTAATAGGTCGCATAGGACATATAAGTCGTATAAATCCTATTTGTCCAATTGATTTTCTATTTCCAACAACCGGTTATACTTCGCCAGCCTCTCTCCCCTGCACGGCGCGCCGGTTTTTATGTATTCGGCGTTGGTTGCCACAGCCAAATCCGCAATAAACGGATCGCAAGTTTCCCCGCTGCGGTGGGAAATTACAATTTTGTATTTGTTCTTCTGTGAAAGTTTAATGGCCGCAATTGTTTCGGTAAGCGTGCCGATTTGGTTGACTTTGATTAGTACCGCGTTGGCGATTTTTTGGGTAATGCCCATTTGGATCCTGACCGGATTGGTAACAAAAATATCATCGCCTATAAGCAAGGTTTTATCCCCCAAATTTTGCGTCAAAAATTTCCAGCCCAAAAAGTCGTCCTGTGCGCAGCCGTCTTCTATCGCCAAAAGCGGATACTTGGCCAGCCACTTTTTGTAAACCTGGTAAACGTTGGCAGGCGTGGCGGAAATTTTGGAAGCCTTGAATTCATAAATGCCCTTTTTCTCGTTAAAAAATTCGCTGGACGCCGCGTCCAGACCCAAGGCAAAATCCGTGCCGAGTTTGTATTTTACCGATTTTATTGCCGCCTCCAGCTGCTTAAAAGCGTCTTCGTTGGAAGAAAGTTTGGGCGCAAAACCGCCTTCGTCGCCCACCGAGGTAGCCAGCCCTTTTGCACCCAAGAGCGATTTTAGGGTATGGAAAACTTCCGCGGCTGACCGTAATTTGTTGGCAAAATTCCCCCCGATAGGAATGAGGAAAAACTCCTGGATATCCAAACCGCTGTCTGCATGTACGCCGCCGTTTATAACGTTAAAAAAGGGCGTAGGCAGGCCTTTTGCCTGATATCCGTAAGTTCCAGCCAAATACTCAAAAAGCTCCATTTTTTGGCATTTTGCGGCCAGCCTGGCCGAAGCTAAAGAAACCGATAAAATGGCGTTGGCGCCCAGTTTAGCTTTATTGTCCGTGCCGTCCAGGTTTATCATCGTCTGATCGATCTTTTCCTGGTCGCCGACAGAAATTCCCTTTACAGCCTTAAAAATCTTACCCTCTACATTTTTGCAGGCCTTAAGCACGCCTTTGCCGCCATAGCGCTTTTTATTCCCATCTCGCAGCTCCAGTGCCTCATGCACCCCCGTAGAAGCCCCGCTGGGCACGCTGGCCGTAGCCGACGTTTCCCCTGCCCAAACCGTAGTCTGCACCGTGGGATTTCCACGGCTATCTAACACCTCTAAAGCTTGAATTTTTGTGATTCGCATTGTTTTTTATGTCTTAATTCAATTTTAATACCCATATTATAGCACAAAAACGCCTGTAAGGCGTTTATTTTAAACTTTTACTTCCCGGCAGGCCTCGACGAGAACTGCGGCGTTTTTTCTTTTTTTGGCTTACCAAATCTTAATCTGTTTTTGGGTAAAAGCGGCGCGCAACATGGTTAATAATCCAAAAAATTGTAACGGCCAAACTATTATTGCAATAAGGGGGACGTTTAAAATTTGAATGTTTTCAAACGGCCAATTGGCAAACCGCCAAATCCTAAACGGCCCGTTAAAAAATTCTATGGCAATTACAGCAATGATATTAGCGATTAAAATAACCAAGATTGGAGAAAAATAACCACGGATAACATCCTTGGTCAAAGTTTCTTTATGCTGCCTAAAACACACAAAATCAAAAATGAAAATTATCGCAAACGAAATAGCAAAGGGCAGCCACCAAACCACTGGGATGCCACTATTTTTGCTGATATCAAAAAAACCGATCGGCAAAGACTTTGCCTGCCCAATTTCATAGGCCGTGGCTACTATAAACAAATAACCTCCCACCGCCACTTCCAACCACATCAATTTCCCATAGAGCCATTCTTGCCAATTATGCCACCGACCTACCTTATGGGGTTGATGAATTAAATTTTTAACGAAATCGTATAAACCGAATAAAATATAAGTATATCCGATAAAAGCAAACGGCGCGGCAATGGAGTAAATGGTAAAACTCCAATAAGGATAATACCACAACCGCAGAAAGTAGACGCCATAGCCTTCTATAATAAAACCAAACGGAATTGCCACAGCGGCAATTCTTAATAAGCGATGCCTCACATGGGGGGCCAAATCTTCCGAAAAGCTCTTGCCCAAATAATAATGGTCCGCCCAGTCGATAACGTAAATTATACCAACCCAACTCAAAACAAACGGCAAAGTGGTAGAAAAGCGGGTATGATAATTCCGGGTTACAGCCAAACATAGCAAGCTAAAAATAAAAAGCCCCGCTCCTTGCCATAATCTACGAAAATCTTTCTGACGCATAAAAAAGTCTATTTCAACGCTTCAATTCCCGGGAGTTTTTTGCCGGCCAGGTATTCCAGCATAGCGCCGCCGCCGGTGGAGACGTGGTCAAAATGCTCAAACTGGTGGGCTTGACGGATGGCATCCACGGTGTCTCCTCCTCCGGCCACCACAAAGGCCATACCTTTGCCACGCCCGCCAATAAGCCGCGCCAAAGCCATGGTCGCGGTGTCAAAAGGCTTTTTTTCAAACAAGCCCAAAGGCCCGCTCCAAACTATAGTTTTGGCCTCTTTTATAATTTTAGCGTAGGCCAGAATGGTTTTTGGCCCGACATCCAAAACCATTTCGCTCTTTTTGATTTCGTGCGGCGCGCAGACACGGATGGAATCTTTTTCCATTTTTTGGTTAGCCACCACAACGTCTGCCGGAAGTATCAGCTTATTTTTAAAATTCTTTTCTATTTTCCACGCGGTCTTCATTTCGCCTTCTTCAATTTTGGAAAATCCCACTTCATAGCCTTTGGACTTAAACATCAAACTGGCGACGCCGCCGCCGACCAAAATTTTATCCGCTTTTTCGCCTAAATTTTCCAAAGCGCCGACTTTCTCCGAAAGCTTTATTCCGCCGGTCATAACCACAAACGGGTGCTTGGCGGTTTTTAAAACCAAATCCAAAGCCTTAATCTCTTTTTCCAAAAGCAGGCCGCAGTAACTTGGCAAATACTTAGCGACACCAACCGTAGAGGCCGAAGCGCGGTGGTCCACGCCAAAGGCATCGTTTACATACACATGCGCAAAACTAGCCAGTTTTTTGGCAAAGACCGGATCATTTTCTTCCTCGCCGGCGTAATAGCGCAAGTTTTCCAGCAGTATTACGTCTTTGCTGGGCAAGGATGAAAGCTGGGCTTGGTGTTTTTCTTCCGCGATATTTCCCTTATAAAAAATCAAATGGTTTATGCCGTAGTCCGGCAAAGCGTGGTCGGTTTCCAAAAATTTATAACCTAACATATTGGCCATCAATTCCGCCACGGGTTTTAAGCTTAAAGCGGGATCGGCTTTGCCTTTTGGCCTGCCCAAATGCCCGCAAACTATTACGGAATTTCCGCCGGCCTGCAAAAATTTTATGGTCGGGATTATTTGCTCAATCCTAAAAGCGTCCGATACCTTGCCGTTGTCTATCGGAACATTAACATCAACGCGCAATAATACGGTCTTGTTTTGGATTTTTGATTTGCTTAAATACTTAATAGCCATGTAATAGGATTTTTAATTTAAAACTATTTTTGCCCAACCATAATTGCTTCCTCCACCAAACGATGACTATAACCAAACTCATTATCATACCACGCTACGACTTTAACAAAGTTGCCGTCCACGACTTGGGTTAAAGGCAGGTCGACGATGGATGAAGCAGGATTGCCCACAATATCCGATAGCACCAATTGTTCATTGGAAACTTCCAGGATTCCCTTAAACTTTGGCTGCTCGGAAGCTTCAATAAAGGCTTGGTTAACTTCTTCTTTGGTCACGTTCTTTTTAAGCAGCAAAACAAAATCGGACAAACTTCCTACGGGCGTTGGCACGCGGAAAGATGTACCGTCAAATTTCCCTTTAAGTTCCGGTATAACCTGCGTGGCGGAAATGGCCGCGCCCGTGGTGGTGGGAATAATGTTAATTGCCGCGGCCCTGGCGCGGCGAAGGTCGTTGGCTTTGCCTCCCGGCGGCGGACCGTCAATTAAATTTTGTTCGGCCGTATAGCTGTGGATGGTGCTCATAAAAGCTTTTTCCACGCCGAATTTGTTGTTCAAGACTTCCAAAACCGGCGCAATACAGTTGGTGGTGCACGAAGCGTTGCTGATTATCGGCTGGCCTGTATACTCTTCCTGGTTTACGCCCAAAACTATTGTCGGTGTTACGTCTTTGTCTTTGGCCGGCGCGGAAATTATTACTTTTTTTGCCCCGGCTTTCAGGTGGGCTCCGGCCTTTTCGCTGTCCGTAAACCTGCCGGTGGATTCAATAATCACTTCTGCGCCCAGCTTTCCCCACGGCAGCATTGCGGGATCTTTTTCCGCGGACACCGGATATTTTTTGCCGTCCACGATTATGTTGGTTTCGTCAAATTCCACTTTGCGGTGGTAGCGACCATATACGCTGTCGTATTTAAGCAGATGAGACAAAACGGCGGTTGAGGTTAAATCGTTTATTCCCACGACCTCCAGTTCCGGTTTTTCCAAAGCGATTTTAAATGTCTGTCGGCCAATACGGCCAAACCCGTTGATGCCAAGTTTGATTGTTTTCATAAATAAATTTATTTCCGATCCGGATATTCAGATGGGGACAATCCGGATCTACTGATAACTACAGATACCGTTGACTAACGGCAATCCGTAGACATCCGTTGATCCGGATAAAATCCGTATATCCGAATCGGGTTAATTAATCTTTTTTCTTGCTCACCATTTTTATTACTTCTTTTTTAATTTGACCGTCCGATATTTCAATAACTTTAAAATCTTTTAATCTATCCAGCTGTGATTCCATTTGGCGTTTGGTCAAAAGTCCCGCCTGCGGGCCGACTTGTCGGACAACCGAGCCGGCATTTATCGGTCCCCAGCGCAAAGCTTCGCTGTGGGGCAAGCCGTGCGCCAACGCGGCAATATAAGCTGTGGTAAAAGCATCCCCGGCGCCCGTGGCTTCAATTAGCGGTCCCGGATACTCCTCTATATAATAAAATCCTTCTTTTGAATAACTATAAGCTCCCTTACGGCCGTCGGTTAGGGCTATCGCTTTTGGCCCAAGCTCAACCAGTTTTTTACAAAGCTCCTCTGGGTCGCGGCCGTTTTCGCCAACCCAGGCTTGTGCCTCTTCAACATTAACGGATAAAAGATCCGTCCGCTCAAGCATCAATTTATTCTTTTCAGGACCTGCCCGAAGCTGGAAAGTTCCCGGGTTAAAACCCAAACTAACGTTATAACGGTCCACGTATTTCGCTAAATCTTTATAGATAGTTTCAAAACCCAAGCCCATACTCGTTAAATAAACCCACAACGAATGGACAAACGGCGGCAGTTTATATTTGCGGTGTTCATGGTAAACAAAAATCGTGCGCTCGCCGTCGTGGCTAAGCACAACCGAAGCGTTGGTCGGGTGCTTGTCGTTTTTGATAATGTAGCGCACCGACACGCCTTCTTTTTCCATCTTATGTACAATCTCGCGCCCGCCGGTATCGTGGGCGACCACGCAATAATACGCCGTCCTTAGTCCCAAACGCGCCGAGCCAACAGCGTTGTTGGCGGCGTTGCCGGCCACGGTGCGGTAAAATTTATCCACGGGCAACTTATCGCCCCAGCTTATTATGGCCTTTTTTACGCCGCCGATCTCTTTTATTTCCACGTCTTTAACAATCAAGAACGTGTCAATTGTTGGGTCGCCGATGCTAATGATGTCAAACATTCTCTCTCCTCTGGCGTCATTCTGACCCCGAGCGAAGTCGAGGGGGAAGAATCTCTCAAACGATTTTGAGATCCTTCGTCGCTTCGCTCCTCAGGATGACGCCGGTTGGTTTTTATTTTTAAAAGTCACTTTTTTTCTCTTTAACACCTTTCTCACCGCCGCAATCACCGCCGTTTTACCCATCCCAAACTTCTCAATAAGTTCATTCGGCTCGCCAGACTCGCCAAAGCTATTAAGCATGCCGACCATTTCCACCGGTACCGGATAATTTTGCGCGAGGACTTCACAGACAGCCGATCCGCATCCGGCCATGGTCTGGTGCTCTTCCAGTGTAACAATCGCTCCGCACTTTTTGGCCGTGCTAATAATGGTAGCGGAATCTATCGGTTTAATTGTGTGGTTGTTTACTACCATTACCGAAATCCCTTCTTTTTCCAAATCTATTGCCGCAAGCAATGCGTTATATAAAACCGGGCCGCTGACAATTACGGCAACGTCTTTCCCGTCACGGAAAATTTCCGCCTTGCCGACTTCAAAAGGAGTTTCGGTTGTGGTAATAACCGGCGTCTTGCTTCTGCCCAGCCGGAAATATGCCGGACCCTTGGTCTTCCCCAAAGCCACCGCGGTTTTGCGCGCCTCAATGGAGTCGCATGGAACTTCCACAATTAAATTCGGCAGCACACGCATAATTGCCACGTCCTCCAGAGCTTGATGGGTGGCGCCGTCCGGCCCCACGGTTACGCCGGTATGCGCGCCGGCGACTTTTACGTTAGCCTCGCTGTAGCAAACGCTCACGCGCATCTGATCCCAACTTCGGCCGGGGCTGAAAACTGCATACGATGATACAAAAGCCGTTTTGCCGTAAAGAGCTAAACCTGCGGCCACGCCCATCATATTCTGCTCGGCCACGCCGCATTCTACAAAACGTTCCGGATATTTTTTTGCGAACTCGTACACCATTGTGGATTCGGCTAAGTCCGCAGTCAGTACTACCACGTTTTCATCCACCGCTCCCAAATCCAAAAGCCCCTGCCCGTATCCTTTTCGCGTGGGTTCCTGCTCAATGTCCGCCTGCCCGATTTTTGGGTTTAATTTGATCATGATGATATATTGGCGTCATCCTGAGCGAAGCGAAGGATCTCTTTTTTTTGAGATTCTTCACCCTCGGATGCACTCGGGTTCAGAATGACGCCGAAGATTATTTAATTAATTTCTGCCCTTTCCGCCGCTAATTCTTCCAGGGCTTTTGCCGCCTGTTCTTTGTTCGGCGGATTGCCGTGCCATTTGTAATCGCCTTCCATAAAACTTACGCCTTTGCCGGCCAAAGTGTTGGCCAATATCATTATCGGCTTGCCTTTGGTTTCTTTGGCGGTTTTATAGGCCTGCAAAACTTCGTCCATATTGTTTCCGTCTATCTCAATAACGTGCCAATTAAAAGATTCGTATTTGGCTTTTAAGTCGTCCAGCGGCATAATGTCTTCGGTGTTGCCGTCTATTTGAATGCGGTTTCTGTCCATTATGGCAATTAAATTATCTAAGTGATTTTTTCCGGCCATCATTGCCGCTTCCCAAGTCTGCCCTTCCTGCTGTTCGCCGTCGGAGACTACCAGATAGATGTAATTTGGTTTTTTATCCATTTTTAAACCCAAGGCCATACCCACGGCCTGGCTGGAGCCTTGCGAAAGCGGGCCGCTAGATGTTTCAATACCGGGTAAAGCCATATTGTGCGGATGGCCGTGAAGCCTGGTGCCAAGTTTTCTCAGGGTCATCAATTCTTCTTTTGGAAAATATCCGGCCTCGGCCATTGCGGCATAAAGTACCGGGCAAATATGCCCACAGGAAAGGACCAACCGATCTCGGCCTTCCCACTTAGGATCTTCCGGCTTATTTTCCATAACATTAAAATAAAGCGCGGCAAAAATGTCTGCCATATCCAAAGGCCCGGCGCTATGCCCGCTTTTGGCTTCGGCCAGCATTTTTATAATATCCTGCCTAATATCGTTGGCTTTAAGTTTAAGTTCCTTACCCGATAACTTTTGCATTTCGATGTTTCTAGTTTTCCGCCGGAGGCGGATCCGCCTTTGGCGGACTATTTATTTCCGAATTAAGTTTTTCCCAAGCTTGGGTTACGTCGCCGGCTTTTACCAATGCAGACCCAACGCAAATTAAGTCCGCCCCGCTTTGGGCCAGTTGCTTAACATTCGTTAAATTTACTCCGCCATCTACCTCTATTATAGCATGGGGCAACAAAGCCTTTAAATCTTTTATTTTATTATAGGTATTTTCCAAAAAAGCCTGCCCCTGCTTGCCGGGGATAACGCTCATTATCAGATATTGGTCGGCCGCGACGTCTTTTAATACATTAACCGGGGTATCGGGGCTAATTGCCACGCAAGTTTTAAAGCCCATGCTTTTAATTTCGCCGACTGCTTTTATTAAATCAGCGGGTGATGGAAAAGCCTCAAAATGGACGATCAAAGTTTTAAACCCGCAAATTTGGTAATCCAAAAAATCTTTGGGCTCCTTAATCATCAAATGGGCCTCCCAATGAAAGGCCGGATTTAACGCGTCCATTTCGGCCACCGATAAAAGTTTATTCTCGATGAATTTTCCGTCGCCAAAATCCACCTGCACCCGCTCCAGCCCGGGAATTTTTAATATCAAAGACAGCCTTTGCAAAAAAGCTTCTTTGGTTGTTTCCAAAATTGCGGGCACAATCACAGCCATTTATTTAATCTTTCTTTAGTAAAAAACTCCAATACTCTATAGTATGATTGTTTTTTACTTTTGGTTGTTTTGTAACAAATTCTTTAATTCTTTATACGCGCTGGTTTTTTTATCTACTTTAGCCAATATCGCCTGCATTTCTTGTTTTTGCTTTTTACTGGAATTTTTTATCCAATACTCCAACATAATTTGGGGCCAAAAATATCCCGGATACTTCTTTTTTATAGCCGATAGCTTTACAGGTTCTTCGTTTCTTTCTCTGCTTCTTCTTTTCGACTTAGTTCTTTCTATAATCATTCTATAACCGTCGCCGGAATCTTGAAGCCAAACCTGAACCCGGGCAATTGTAGTCGGACTCACCTTTAACTCCTCTATTATGTCATCATATTTATAATTATCCAATAAAAGTTCGGCCACTCTAAGCCTTTTAGCCACCATTTCCAGCTCTTGCTTGCCTAAGATGTCGGTCAACAGATCTGCGGCCTCGCGGCTATTGCGGGTAGCGGCAATCGCCTCGCATAAATCTATAATCATTTCTTGCGTTTTCTGTCTTGAAAGTTTAGGAAATCGGGCAAATTTTGCCATAAATTAAAAGTATAAAAAACTCTAATACTCTGTAGTATGATAGTTTTTAGCTAATTTTGTTTTTCCAAATTTGCAATCTTATCAATCCTCCTTTGGTGCCTGCCGCCGTCAAAGCCGGTCTCTATCCACAAATCTATGGCGCGCTCCACCTGTTCCAAGGTTAAAAATTTGGCGCCCAACGAAAGCACGTTGGCGTTGTTGTGCTGGCGGGACAGCTTAATAATATCCTCGTGCCCGCCGTAATAAAGCGCCGCCCTTATGCCTTTTGCTTTATTGGCGACAATCGCTTCGCCCTGCCCGCTCATGCCTAACACAATGCCCATACTTCCGGGATTTTGCGCGACTTTTACCGCGCAGGGATAAATATAATCGGGATAATCGTCGTCGGGATCAATGGCAAAAGGCCCGCAGTCTTCCACCTCTTGGTCGGTGTCTTTTAGGTGCGCAATGATTTTTTGTTTGAGCTCAAACCCCGCGTGGTCACTGGCAATGTAAATCATAAATTAGTTGTAAGTTCTAAGTTGTAAAGTTGTAAGTAACTTACTACTTACCAACTTACAACATACTACTAATAATTAATTATTTTATTAAAATCTTTTGCAATTAAACTGGCTCCCCCAACAAGCAATCCGCCAATGTTTGGCTGGTCTAAAAACCCTTTGGCATTAGCCGCGTTGACGCTACCACCGTATAAAACTTTCGGCACCCCGTATTTGGTTTTGATAAAAATGGAAATTTTTTCCGCATGCTCGGGCGTGGCATTTTTGCCGGTGCCGATTGCCCACACGGGTTCGTAAGCCACGATAATTTTTGACGCGTCAACTCCGGCCAAATCCTCATCAAGCTGGCTTTTTAGGACATCTGTCACTTCCAAATCATCCTGCTCCACGGTAGTACCAAAGCCTACACAGACCACCGGAGTAATGTTTTGCCCTAAAAGAGCTTTTGTTTTGGCATTAACCATTTCATCGCTCTCTCCCACCGCCCGTTTTTCGCTGTGTCCAATAATACAATATTTAATGCCCAAATCCTTTAATTGCACCGGCGATGTCTGCCCCGTAAACGCTCCCTTTTCCTGCCAAAAGCAATCTTGTGCTCCTAAATTAGGATAATCGATTGACGCCAAAAAAACCGTCGGCGGGCAAAGTACCACTTTATTTTTTGCTTTGACCGATATTGAACCCGCCAAAACCTGCGCATCTTTAAATGTGCTTGGGTTAAGTTTCCAATTAGCGATAATTAATTTTTTCATGTAGTTATTTTACTTTTTCTAAAAAATTTTACTATCCTTTCTACTAAAAATACAATCAAATACACAAAAAATAACAACCCCGCCAGCATATTAATCAAAGTTAAATAAAGGGGTTCCAAAAAGCCTTCTGGCCTCATATAACAATCGGTTCGACCGGTATGTCTTAAACATATATCAATTGCTGAACGAAACGTGTCACCAAAAAAATAATTCAATACAAACCATACTACAATCAAACTTAACTCTATTATTACAAAATTTTTTAGTTTAAACATAAGCTAATTTTTTGTTATTATTTTCCATTTTTAAGCTTTTTTAAATCTTTTCTTACTTCTTTAATATGTTTTTCCACGGGCAATCTTTCCGGCATTATGCCGCCAATGTCTTTAATTGTTTGGCGGACTTTGGAGCCGACCATATAGTGCGTCCGGCTGGCCTCGTCCTGGCCGCGGATATTTTCTTTTCTAATTTTTGCGTCAGTCTGGGTAATTCGGAATAAATTCGCCGCCAACTCTTCGGAACCGGCGCGATCCAGTAATTCTCCTTTTTTAATTCTTTTATGATCTTCAATGTCCCTAACCTTCATTCCATACAAACCCAAATATCCGGCATCGTTAAAAGAACCAAACTTTGTTACGCCTGCGCGCTTAGCTGTGCTGGCCAAATTTTTATTTTCTTCTTTAACTTTATTGCGGATAAAAATACGCTTCTCATTAGCCGATATTTGTCCTGATAATTCTTGCTTCCGGGTTTGAATTGCAAAATAGCTTTGGGCTTGGGCAATTTGAGGTTTGCGAGAGTCGCCATTTTGGGCAATTAAATAACAAGCGTAACGGTCCAGCCTGAAATCTTTAACTTCGCGCACCGTATTTGAACCAACGTTTACCATTTTGTTGACGTCAACAAAATGGTTGTGGATAACCTGGCCGCTCTGGAGACAAGCCTGTTGGGCCTTTTTTATTACTTCCTCAAAATTCCTCCATTCGGTGTAATCTAACAGCTTCATCAACTCTCGCGCATTCCAAAATTCCACCCCGTCTTCGTCGAGATGTTTAATAGTTTCAAAATCTTTGTGCGGGCCGAATAATACAATGCCTTGATTCATATTGAAAGATTATTAATTTCGGTTTTTTGTTTACTTAAACCTAAAAGCCGTTTTTCGCGGGTAACTCCCCATAAAATCAAATCTCCCAGCGCAAAATAAATTACTTCTTCCACCGGTGCTTCCACATTAACATGCACTACGTGATAGGTGACAATACTATAAATAGAAAATACCACCAAAGCTACCCCGAATGTCCAAGCCAGCCATTTGCGGTAAGAAGCCGGGGCAAAAAAGGCGCTTGTCAAAAATGCCAACCCAAAAATCAAATGAGAGCCGTTTTCGGCATTATCCAACCACCAGCCCTGGCCAAAAATGCTGTTTTTGGCTCCGGGGCCCAGCACCTCAAAAAATCCAAATAATGCGATTAATATAAATGTGGTTCCCGCAAAAATTAAAGCGCGTTTTGAATCCATAATTTTTAATCCTCTCCCTTTAAAAATTTAGTTGAAACTTCCGGCGGGATAGGGTTTACCGGAATGCCCGTGGCGTATTCAAAACCGGCCCAAATGGTAATGCGCGGGAAAATGGTCAGATGCCAATGGTAAGCTTTTTCCTCGTGCGCGGCGTGCGGATTCTTTTGGCTGGGCATATTGTGGATGTAAAAGTTCAACGGCGGATCGGAAAGTTTGGTGTAAAGCTGGCCGAGCGTAACTTTTAAAACAAACGATAAATGCCTAATCTCTTCTTCCGTCATGTCTTCAAACCGCGCGCCGTGGCGCTTGGGCAAAATCCAGGTTTCAAACGGGCTACGGCTAGCATAAGCGGAAATCACAACAAAATGCTCGCTTTCGTGGACCACGCGGTCTTTGACCAAAAGCTCCTCTTTAATAATATCACAATAAATGCAGGAATTGTTATTTATGTAATAATGGTAACAGCCCAAAATTTCATCGTGGATGTGGGGCGGTACAATGGGCGTGGCCAGCAGCTGGTAGTGCGGATGCACCACGCTGGCGCCGGCGTCGCGCCCGTGGTTGTGAAAAATCTGGACGTAAGCCAGCTCCGGCTTTGCGGATAAAGTTTTAATGCGTTCAATGAAGGTTTTTATGGAAAGTTCGACAATTGCAATTGACTGCAGCGCCACCGGCTCGTTGTGCTTGCGGGTGATTATAACTTCGTGGTCGCCGTCCCCGCTGTGCGAAACGTAAAACTCCTTATGGCGGTAAACCGCGGTGTTTTCCAGGGCCGAAAACTTATTTGGGATTATGCGTATTTCCCAATCCTTGCCCTTGGTCGGCAAACCGTTTGCGCCGATTCTTAAAATCTCGGGATTTAAATGCTCGTTGCCGGCGCAGAAAACGCATTTTGCATCCACTTCCGGAACGCCGTGCATCACGGAATAGGTCTTATACTGGTCCGGGCGCTTTCCGCGCGTGGGTGCTATAAGCACCCAGTTTTTAGTTATTGGATTTTGCCGGAACTCCGACATTTAGTTGGTTTTTGTTAATTAATGATGCTTAAAAATCGAAAAGTCTTTATTTCTTCTACTAGGCCCTCCGAAGCTTTAGCGAAGGAGGGACGGAACTCACTCATCTATTTTTTATTTTTGTCCAAATAATTTTGCAATAAGATTTGCGCGGCCAAGCTGTCAAGGTTTTTCTTTTGTCCGCTGATATGTTCGGCCATTTGCGATGATAACCGTTCGTCTGTGATTTCTACCGGCAAACCTGTCTCACTTTCTACTTTTCCGCCGGGGGCGGATCCGCCTTTGGCGGATAACTTTTTTATGAGCTTGGTACGGAAACTTTTAACTTCTTCAGTTTTTTTTGTTTCCTCTCCGCTCATATTCAACGGCCAACCAAGAACAATTTTTGCAATTGAATGATTTAAAATTAAAAGATTTAAAGATTCCCAAAATTCTTTGGGCGATAGAATATCCAGTTCGCGAGCAAGAGTTTGGGATTCATCGGATATCGCAAGCCCAATTCTCTTTTCCCCATAATCAATTCCTAATATTTTCATATAGGTCAAATAGGACTTATAAGACCTATTTTGTTTCTCCCAGCGTTACTTTTACGTCTTCTTCATTTCCTTTATGATAAACCCTCAAAGTTACCGTATCCCCGGGGCTGTAATTGGAAAGGAGTGAGGCCAAAGTGTTATTTTGGTCCGCTTTTACGCCGTTAACCTGCAAAATAATATCGTTCTCCACCAGCCCCGCTTTGTCCGCCGGGCTGCCGGGCAAGACCGCAAAATCGGTAACGCTCTGGCCGCGCACGATTAGCGCGCCATAATCCCTGGGCAAATTTTGCTGGCTGGCAATGTCGGAAGTCAGCATAATGTAGCGCACGCCCAAAAACGCGGCTGTTATTTTCCCGTTTTTTTGGTAGCTGGCCAAGGCTTTGGCAATTTCGTTGGCGGGAATCGCAAAACCCACCAGCTGTCCCTGCTGGTCAATGGCCGTGTTTATGCCCACAACCTGTCCGGCAACATTCAGAAGCGGGCCGCCGCTGTTGCCCGGGTTAATGGCCGCGTCGGTCTGGATTACGCCGGACAAATTTTCGCTGCCGCCGGTATCACTGCCTGCTGTAATGCTGCGGCCGATGCCGGAAATTATACCGCTGGTTACGGTGTTCTGGTATTGACCCAAGGAGTTGCCGATGGCAATAACGTGCTGGCCGACCTGCAACTGGGATGAATCCGCAAGTTTTAGGTAAGGCGCATTTTGTATGCTGATTTTAACGATGGCAAGATCGTTTGTCGGGTCCTGCGCCAAAACTTTGGCATCGTATTTTTTGCCGTCACTGGTAATTACCGTATAACTGGCCGTAGTATCCGAAACTACATGCTTGTTGGTTAAAATTAGCCCGTCTTGGGAAATAAAAAACCCGCTGCCCGCGCCGACTTCCTGCAGGCCGCCGGACGAAGAATTGCCGCCGGATGAATTGCCGTTGCCTTGCGGTGGCTGCTGCTGGCCGTTATTAAAGAAAAAGTTAAAAAACGGATCCTGGCTGCCCGGGTTTAAACCGTAGCCGGGAATCTGGCTTAGGTCCTGGGAAATAATAATGGACACCACGGCCGGACCGGCCTGCTTAACTACGTCCACCGTGGAAGAATCTTCGTTAAAAACAACTTTTTGGTTTGATACCGCACTAAGCAATGCCGGAAACCATTTTTGCACTTTCGGCGAGCGTAAAACTAAAAAGGTCCCAAAAGCTCCGGCTAAGGTGCCAAATACCAAGCTTAAAACAACGGCTAAAATCAGGATTTTAGATGTTTTGCCGATGCGGCCGGGCCGGTCGACCGAAATTTGATTAAATTTTTCGGATTTTTGATCTAAAGTTTCCATAATACAAAGTTTAATAGTCGCCGTTTCTAAACAAGCGGCAATTGTGTGGTTCCGCAGGACTTACGCGCTTGGCCGAGTACGAGGCAAAATGCGAAGATTTTTGGAGACGTAGTTGACCTACGTCGACAAAAACCGCAACATTTTAACGATGTAATCGGCCAAGCCCTTGTGGTTTGAGGCAACAATACAATAGATTTTTTAATCATTTTTGCCTCAAACGCGTAAGTCCTGCTTGTATTATAACATAAAAACCGGCTTTTCCAAAAAGCCGGTTTTATTTATTTTAGCCTAATGCGTAGGCGCGCTACCAAGCGGTACGGGCGTGACCAGCTGGGTTTGCGGCACGGAAATACAGGTTTTCTGTTCTTTTAACACCGCGCCCTGGAAAACAAAACTGTTCAAAAATGTCTGGGTAATTTGGCTGGCGATGTTTGCCGCTGTGGGATAGCCCGCGTTCCCGCTTTGCGAAAGATCCAGCTCGCTTTGCAAGGCCGAACGCAAAGTTGCCAAAGTGGTTTCCGAGGTTACCAGAATGCCGCCATTTTGGTCGCGCGAAGATTTATTGCCATTACTGTTAAGCTCGTTATTGACCGCTGCTTGAGCCGCGCTTTGCGCCTGCATGGCCGCGTCCTGATAATAAATTTGCCAGCCTTGGGCCGTGGACATAAAATCGCCGATCCGGGCCAGCTTTTGGTAAAAATTCGGATCCTTTGGGTCAAGCGCTGCCGGATCAAAACCCAAATACTGTCCGGCTTTGGCCGAAAAAACCGCGGAGTAATCGGGCGGATTTCCGCAGCTGACTTCGGGAATCAAATTTTTAATGATATTCCTGTCAAAAGTATTGCCCACGTATTTATTCAAATAATCGTCGGTGTATTGCCCGCTTACAAGTGCGTCGGAATAATAAAGAAAGTTGGAAATGCGGTAGGCCTGTTCAATTTTCGTGGCCAGCGAATTTAAAAAAGCCAGCTCAAAACGGGCAACCGATGCGGCCAAAGCTTCCTCAATCCCCACCCAAGCCTTTTGCCAAATATCCGTAACAAGAGATGCAACTTGCGCGCGGGCGGCAGGAATTAAAAAATTTCCTTGCGCCGCTTTTTGTCCAGACTCCCCGCTTGAGCCCAGCAAATTATATTTTTGGTTTAAAAGGTTAAAATCATTTTTCGCCAGGGCGGAGCTCTGGTAAATTATGGAGTAATTTTTATACATCTGCCCCCACGGCGCCGTGCTTTGGTCGGCCATATACGACTTGGAAGTTTTGGCCAAATCCAAATAAGCTTCCAAGGCCACCAGCTGGTGGTTTTGAAAACTTAAAGCTTCCGTTGGCACGGCGACTTTTGAATAGCGGCTTAAAGCGTCGGTTAAATCGGCGACCAAAGAATCTACCTGCACGCTGCTGCCCGAAGTGTCAAATAAGTCTCCGGCCGAAGCATCGGAAGCCTTTTTAACCTCATCCGCAATCGGTGATAAAGCAATAACAAAATTTGCAACAGGGGTTTTGCCCGCTACCGCAGCAGCCAAAATCTTGGTCTTTGGCTTGTCGGGCACAACAATTTTTTGGTCAGCATTTAACTGCCGGCCGACTTCCTGCGCCACTTCTTCCGGCGGTAAAATCTGTTCGTAAAGCGACTGCTGGGCCGCGGCAGTCGTGCCCACAGAGGCCAAAAATGCCGCGTAATCCTTTTGCTGCTGGTCGGACTTGGCTTGCAGAGCCTTGTAATCGGTTGTATCCGGATTGCTTAAATCCGGCCGGTGCCAAAAAGAAATAAAGCCCAAGATGATAATTAAAACTATGCACCCGGCGAAAATTTGTTTTTGTTCTTTTGTCTCCAACATAAAATTTATTTGAATTTTTTATTTTGTCTAAAATAACGCTAATCGATGAGTTCCCCGCCAAAAACCTGGAGCGCCTGACTCAAGGCTTGGGACGAGTCCGTTTGCGGCATTTCCTGCTTGATTACTTGCGCTGCTACAGACATTTTTTTTCCCGCCACCTGCTCAAAAACAGAACAAATCAAACTAAAATTTTTGGGATGTTCCAAATTCTGCTTGTTAAACAAAAATTCTACGCCCAAAATTATTTTACTGCCTAAAACGTCTAAAAGTTCCCCGCTCCTGAGCATGCTGGCCAAAGGGCAATTAACTGAATTAATCGTTTCTATGACTTTTGGCCAGGCAAGCCGCACCTCGGGCAGGGTCATAACTTCCCCGGCTTCCTCTATAATAATTGACTCCTGAATTTGGGGTTGCTTGCCCCCCGTCTTGTCCGCCGACTTGTCCGCCATAGCTTTAGCGACGGTGGAAGCGTAAGCGGCGGCGGAAGCTTCCTTGCCCGACGTAGCTTCAGCGGGGTCGGGAGCGAAGGAGGGGGGTTTTTGGACAGGGCTGCCGGCCTTATTATCATCCGCAACTAAAATTTTAGATTTTCCGATAACAGACGGCGTTTGGGATTTTTTTAGGCTGGCTTCAAGCGCGGCCAAAAGTAAAGGAATCTCCGCGGCCGGCGCGCCGGCCAAATCTTTGAAAGACTTCAAAAACAGCCGGATAACAAAAATAATCTCATTTAAGGAAAATTTTCCGGCCAGTTCCTTAATTTTGGCCGCGTGGCTTTCCGCCAGGCTAAAATTCTGGCCGCCGTCCGTAACCTTAAACACCAAAACTTTGCGCAAATATTCCAAAAAATCGCGGTTTAAAATTGTGTAATCCGCGCCTTTTTCGGCCAAGGCGGCAAAAAAACCGGGCAACTCGGAAGCGCGGCCCAAAGCCAAATGCTCCAATAAACTTTCGCAAACCGCAATGTCGGTAATGCCCAAAAGCTGTTGGGAGTCTTCCAAAGCCGGGCTTTCCCCCAGCGTCATTACCTTATCCAGCAAAGATAAAGCATCGCGCGCACTGCCCTCGGCATTTTGGGCTATGAGAGCCAAAACTTCCGCGCTCATTTTAAAATTTTCCTTTTCTGTAATTTGTTCAAGCAGCGGCAGCAGGTCAGCCGGGGCGTAAGCTCTAAAATCAAACCGCTGGGTCCGGGAGATTATCGTAGCCGGGACTTTGTTGATTTCCGTGGTTGCCAAAATAAAAATCGCGTGCTTGGGCGGCTCTTCCAAAGTTTTGAGCAGCGCGTTAAAAGCGCCCTTGCTTAACATGTGGACTTCGTCAATAATAAAGACTTTGTATTTGCCGCCGGAAGGGCTAAATTTAACGTGTTCAATGAGATCGCGGATATTGTCCACCCCGGTATTGGAAGCCGCGTCAATTTCTACCAAATCCAAAAACTGCCCGTTTTCTATTTGCTTGCAAACGTTGCAGCTGCCGCAGGCATCCCCGTCTTTGGGATTGACACAATTGACCGCCTTGGCCAAAATCCTGGCCACACTGGTCTTGCCGACTCCCCGGCTGCCCGTAAACAAGTAAGCATGGGAAAAAGTGCCGCTAATAAGTTGATTTTTAAGCGTCTGGATAACGGGCTTTTGGTTTAGCACCTCGGCAAAAGTTTGCGGGCGATATTTACGATAAAGTACTGCCATAAAAAATAGTGCTTAGTGAATAGTGCTTAGTGAATAGGACAAAACAGTCTTTTCCTATTCTCTATTCACTATTCACCACTCTCTTTTCCTTTTTTGCCTATCTATTATATCACTAACTTGGTAAAAACAAAAACAGCCCCCTTTGGACTGTTTTCAGCGTCTTTTCAGCGTAGTAATCAGCGTCCGTTCAGCGGTTTTACTTTTTGAAAACAAACAGTTTATACCCTATAAAATTCCAAACCAGCGACACGACCGTGGCCACCACGAAAGCCACATTCTTGTTTAAGTCGGCGCTGGAAGTGAGATGCACGGCCACGGAAAATTTTGCTACTATGCCGACGTTAATCAAAAAACCAATAAAACTGACAATAAAAAACAACAAAAAAGGATTTTTGGTGTCGGAGGAGGAGCTACCCGACAAACCAAAGCCCTTCCACATTATAAACTGGATTAACAAAAAAATTACCAGGATTCCCAAATAAAAATAATACGGCGCGGACACTTTGGAACCCACCAGGACAAGCGCCACGGCCAAAACCCCGGTCAAACCTACCCATACTAGGCGCAAAAAATTCTGCAACAAATTCAAGGCCTGTTGGCCAAAAGCCCAATCCTTATTCCAATAATAGCTTTGGATAAGTGCCACAATAAAACCCAATCCGCTTATTAGCCCCAGGTTATTGCCTTGTTCAACGCCCAAAAATTTGGAAATAAGGTTGGATATAATAAAATTCAGGCCTGTATTTAAAAAGCCAATGGCGGCAAACCGGCATAACTGCAAAATTACCGGTTGGCGTTGTAAAAAACTAGCTAATTTATCTGGCAAATTTGATTGGTTTGACAAAGTATCCATGTAATTTAAGCGTTTAAATTTCTAATTAACCTAATTGCCCTAATTATTCTAAATAAATACCAATTTCTAATTAGGAATTGGCTATTGGGATTTATTTAGGTCAATTAGTAGAATTAGAATAATTAGGTTAATTTATAATTCTTCATCATCGTCCAAAATAACCTTAGCTCCGGAGGGTGCTTCTCCCATCTCAATATCGGTATGGCTGGCGCCCGCGCCTTTTTTGATGACGTTTTCCACGGCGGCCCAGTCGGTTTCCTGGCCTTGGGGCACCACAATGGTTACCTCGTCCCCGGCTTCGGCTTTAAAGTAAGTCAGGCTGGCCAGCAGAACTTTGTAAGGCTTGCCTTCGGCCAAAACCTTAAAGTCGCCCTTTTCGTCTACCATTAAAATACCCAGCATCTTTTTGCGCTCAACCGGACCGATTTGTTTATATATAAACGAGCCGTCATCGGCAATGGTAAGCTTAAGCACGTCGCCTTCCACGAGTTTGGATTTGGAAGCGTAATTGGCGGGCACCGGATATTGTTTTTTGTCCGGGCCGATCATATTTTGGCCGTCAAATACTCCCTCTATAACTTTGCCGCCTTCGGACACGGTAAAAGTCTGCGCCTTTTCGGAAAGGGCCGTCAGGTTGGCTTTGGTGGCCGGACCGCCCATCATTTCTTTAAGCATCTGCTTGGCGGCTTGGATGTTTTTTTCGGCCGCGTCTATCATTTGCGCGACCATTGCTAAATTGGAAATCTTGTCCATTGTATTGTTTTTATTTTAATTTCAACTGCAAAAAGGCTTATTACAGCCGTTTTCTATTTTTGTTTCTCAAAGCCTTTACGATAAAGATATTATACCAATAAATTAAAAAGCTGTAAAGGCGGAGTAATCCACCGCCACAGGTATACCAAAAGACAGCTTTGATAAAATTTGGACTTCTAGCTTCTTGGCTTCTTTAAATAATTCTCCAAGGCTACTTGAATTTGATGCCTTTCCAGATTATTTAGCCCGGCTATTTTACAACAACCCTCAATTTCTTTTTCCTTTGCCGCCTTTAATTCTTCCGGCGATTTCCAGCCGGAAAATTCGCTTCCTGTTAAAGGAAGAGGCTGCCAAGTCATGATCAACCGACAAATTTCATCCAAAATTTGTGGGTGGGGATTTTCTCTAGCCTGGATCAATAATGCCACCAAGGCCGTTTCATCATTTTTATGCTCGCGTTCCTGCGGGCCCGAACCGAATGGTTGCGTTTTTTCCAACTCCAATCCTTTGTAATACGCATCGCTATAATCATTAAAATTTTTTTTGGATTCTTTTTCTGCAATTCTTGCTGGTATAAATCTATCAAATATAGACATAAAAATGTTTTTATAAATTGCGCCACTTTCTCTTCAGGCTCACTGTGGTATATAATCTACTATTCTATAGGAGGTTTCTGTTGCTGTTGCTCTTGTTTTTTTTTCGATTCTTTTATAAAAACTTCGAGATTGCTACGCAAAATCCCCACTTGATAATCACTTAAGTGTGCTTCTGTACAGCAGTCAAAAAGAATTTTTTGTCTCTGTTTGCTATCATAGTCGGGGTCAGGAGTTCCTTGATATATACGCGGTTCGGGTATTTCTACTTGCTCAATATACCCTAATATTTGAGCCAAAAGAATTCCTGCAAGAGCAACCTGTTGGGAAGGCTCAACATCGGTAGCCTGGTCGTTTCTCTGCCATTCCTGTATTAGGGAAGCAATCCTCTCCCTTTCTCCCTGTCTTAAGCCCCACTCAAATTTCCATTGCCCCAATTCCTTCCTTCTTTCCGGCGGCGCCTGAACTTTTGCATATTTAGCTTCCGGCTGGTAGCGTGTATCAAACGCATATAGAACTTCTTGCTTTTCGCTTTCAGTCAGTTTTCTTACCTGATTGTTCTTAATCGGTATTTCTACCAGTTTGAGTAACGCTTCAAGCTTCCTCTTTCTGAAATCTTTTACCTGATGACCCATATCGTAAATATGGGTAATTTCGGAAGATGGCATAGACAAGCTATTTGCTAACCGTACAATACTATCAAGTACGCCTGCCTTTTCCGCCGGGTTACTGGATATTTTCCAGCTTACAATCAAATTAAAAAGCTCCGTATCTGGGCCAGGGGGAGCAGGATTTTTTTTCTTTTCTTCGTGCCTTTTCGTTCTTAAATCTCCTTCCCTTTCTTCTGCATCTGCCAATATCTTCCAAATTCCAACCACCGGACTAGCCTCCTGCGGCTTCGGCTTGCCTGGGTTTTGGCTGGGGGCTTCCGGCTGCGTAACAGGCTCTTCTTGCCTTGAAAAGAGAGATGGTAATTGCGTTTCTCTTCTAAACCAGCTCATATTTTAAAATTTACAACTAAAACTTACACGGGTTTATATCCGCATTTCGGAGAGCAATCCGGCCTTGTCCGGAAAGGAGGATAAATATTCGCAAAAATTTGGGTATTTTAAGCACAGCTGCTGGATTGTCATTCCGGGGCTGGCCGCGTCCTGCAAAAAAGCGTTGGACAAATTTATGTCCCTGGAAAAGATTTTGGACGCGTAATCGCGGATTTCGGCTTCGTAAACTTTTACATCCGAAGAATGGTAGCCAAAATGCAAAGCTTGCTTTAGACTTGCCACCTCTTCAAAATCTTTTTCTATATTACTAAGCAACTCCAACGCTTGGTCTTCGGAGTTTAACTTGTCCATGCTGGAAACCACGCGATGGGAAATTTCCGCGGCGCGCGGCAAAGACGTGCGCCGGCTGCGTATGGCCTCGGCCAAAAACAGCGCGACAAGATTGTTGAAATTTTGGGTTGTAGCTTGGGCTTGCATAAAATTTATCCGTGCTTTGCTCCGCCTCCGCCGCCTTTTGCCGGCTGCGCTCCAAGATTAGTCGCTCCCTGCACAACGGGTCTTACATCTTCAATTACATCAAGTGGAAGCTGCGCCACAGGCGTCATAATTCCATCAACGGTTTTGCCTACAGCATTAAACAACGTTTCTATAAGCCCGCCTCCATGTCCACCGCCCGATGATGAGGCATGAGATTCGACATGCCCTCCGGCTTCACCGCCATGTTCTGCCATAAATTAAAATCCTAATCATCTTTCTTTAATTTTAATCTTAAAACAGGCCAAAATCAAGTTGTGTTATTGGCGTCATCCTGAGGACCCTGAACGCAGTGAAGGGGATGAAGGATCTCATTATAGTTAAGATTCTTCGCCCTCAGATGCATTCGGACTCAGAATGACGCCGATTGTTTGGCTAAATGCTAATTGCTAAACGCTAAACGCTTTTTCTACAATCCCCTCTCAACATCCGGCAAAGCCTCGGCCATATTTTCCGCAACCTGCCCGGCCTCTAAAATTTCCTCTTCCACTTCGGCTCTGGCGCGTCCGTATTTTAGGCGCGACAGCTGGCGGATAGCTTTGGCCTGCTCGTCGTTGCCGTTGCGCAACAGCGGATAGGTGGCCATATTAAACGGCTTGCTCGCCGTGCCGTTTATCATCAGCTTCATATAGGCGTTGTAACGATCAATGTTAACCAAATCAAACTCGTTAAAGGTCGGCTTAAATTCCTTGGCCATAACTTCGCTGTCTTCGGCGCCGATCCTAAAACAAACCATAGTGCCGGCGTTACCGAAGACCGCGTCGCGCAAATCTTTGCTGGCCGCGCCCTGGGCGCCGGCCTGCTGTTCCAGCTGTCCCAAATATTGGTGCGCGATAATCAAACTCAAGCGGTATTTTCTCGCTTCCGATAAAATGGAAGAAAAAGCGTCGGTCACAAAATTTTGGAATTCGTCGACATACAAATAAAAATCCGGCCGGTCGGCTTCGCGGACGTCGGCGCGCGACAGCGCCGCCATTTGCAGTTTACTGACAATGATCAACCCCAAAAGTTTGGCGTTAATTTCCCCGACCTTGCCTTTGGCCAAATTGATGAGCAAAATTTTGCGCTCGTCCATTACTTTGCGGAAATTAAAGGCGGATTTCGGCTGGCCCACAATATTGCGCATCATGGCGTTTTCCACAAACCGGCCGACTTTGGAAATTAGGTAACCCAACATTTCCGATTTATGGAAGTCGGATGTTTTGGCCATTTCCTTTTCCCAAAACAGCCGCACTACCGGGTCTTTAAGCTTGCTGACCTTGTATTTTTGGAATTCCGTGTCCGTAAAAATTCTCGGAATATCGGTAATGGTCCCGGGGTGTTCTTCATCGGCCATCAACGTGAGCATGGCGTTTCTCATATTGTGCTCAAACATCGGTCCCAGCATGGCCGGGTCGGTTACAAGCTTGTAAAAAATCTGGATCATTTCCTGCACCGCGAAATCTTTTTGCTCTTCGCCGTCCACCTGCAGCATATTCAACCCCATGGGCCGGTCCATATCAAACGGCTCAAACAAAATTACGTCCTCGGCGCGTTCTTTGGGGATGTGCGGCAGAATGTCCTCTATAAAATCGCCGTGCGGGTCTATTACGCAAAGGCCTTCGCCGTTTTTAATATCCTGAACGGACATATACTTCATAATTTCCGTTTTACCGCTGCCCGTGCGGCCGATAATATAAGTGTGGCGGCGGCGGTCATCGCGCTGCATATAAACTTTGGTGTCCTGACCGCGGTAAATGTTTCGCCCGAGCAGAATGCCTTCTTTTGGCAAATTTACGGGCGGCGGGGCTTTTTTGGAAATCAGCCACTTGATGTTCGGCGTTTCTATGTACGGCGTGGGCAGATGCCACAGGCTGGTCATTTCTTCGGTATTTAAAATGCTTTTTCGGCCGTTGTCGCGGAAAACCCGAAAGATATAATCTTTTAAAATATCGTTTTTATTTCTTTTATTCGCGTGAAGCCCGTTAAACGGCGGCATATTGTACTGCAAAAAAGAAGACAATAAATTACGCATATGCGAAGAAGCGTTCCCGGGTATGGCTGATGATGTGACTAACCGTATATTAACTTTATAGCCCGGGCGGCTGGCCTTTTCTTCCAGTTTTTTGACAATCTCCTGCTGCATGGGCGTAAGCTGGATGGGCGAACCGTAGCCGGATAAATCTTTGTGCGCGTGCGAAGGCTGCTGGTTGTTGCTGCTGCCGCTGCCTATGCCGGCCAATCCCCTGCCCACGCCGCGCGCAAAACCAATAAGCAAACGGTAAGCGTGCCCTCTTTCTATCATTTCCGGATTTTTGCCCTGCTGGATTTCCAGAGCCATGTGCCTGGGACGGCTTTGCCAGGAAGTTCCCGCCGGGCCGATAATATACTGTATGGCCGCGCCCTCGTTTTCCTGCAATTTGCTCATGGCATTGGTCAGCGCGTTAAGCGGGTCGGTCTCCGTGGTTTTGTAAGTCCGAAACGGATAAACGGATTGCTTGTTTAACGCCAGCTCTTCCACTTCCACTTTGCCGTCTTTTTGGAACGGATTGTAGCCGGGCACCTGCTCAATAAAGGCGTGCGGGTATTGGGCCTGAACCTGCTTTTCCACCAATTGCTGGAGATGTTTGGGGCAGTTTATATAAAATGATATTTTTTTGTCGGTGCAGGCAATTTCAAAACTATAATAGTCCTTGCCCTGCAGCCAGCCTTTGCTTTCGCCGCTTTGTGAAAGAGTGGTAAAAAGCTGTTCGCCAAAGCCGATTAATAACTTTTTTTCTTCTTCCGTTTTTGGCCGCTGTTCGTCTTTGTCCGGCGACGCATCTTTGGGCATTTGGATTTCCAAAAACACCCAATCCTGGATCCTGGGCACTACGTGTTTGGTGTGGTAAATGTGCCTTTTATAGTAATAAAAAAAGACAGCCACAAAAATGGCTATCAATCCAAACAAAACAAGCACCGCGATATCAATTGTGCTTAACGCAAAATACATTTATTTTTGAATTTTTTAGCTTTTGTTTTCTTCGGCGTATTTTTTTGCTGTTTGTGCCATTAAAGATTGAGTCGCCTCATATCCGGCCCCAAGCTCATCCGCCTTTTTAAAAAAATCAGCTTTACTATTATCATTTAAATAATTGACAATCATTCCTGCGGGTAAGCCAGGGTTTTCCGATAATGTCTGTCTCTCAATTTGTTCCAACTTTTCAATCGCTTTGGCAAGCTCATCGGAAGCAACTGCGGAAACTTTACCGCTTTCAATGTCTTCAAGTTTCTGCCTAATTTCATCAGCCAAGTTGGGAGCAATTTCTTTCTTTGCCAAAATGGTCTTCAGACGCTCTTTTGCGGACTGAATTATTTTTGGCGAAACCTCAAAACCACCGGGTTGTTCCGGTTGTTTTAAAACATCATTATTTAAATCTAATCCTTCCGTTGGCTGTACTTTGTCCATAAATACCTATATATTATATCATATTTTTATTGAATTTGACCTACTATTATAGGCTTTTCGAGCTTTTTTGTCAATTGCCGCAAAAACATATCTTGGAAGAAGTGTCCCATCTTCCAAAATGGATTTATGGTATAATAAATATTTTTACCTATTAAACCTTGTTTTCCTTAGTCCACTTTTCCTCAAGGCGCCTGATTCCGGCTTCATCAAAGCCAAAATGGTGGCCGATTTCATGCCAGACCACGCGGCGGACCAAAGATGGGATGTTTGATGGATTTCCGGCAAATTTCTCTATTGTTCCTTTCCAAATCGTGATCTTGTCAGGCAAAACCATACCCATACCATAACTTGAGCCTCGATTAAGTTGGGAAACTCCGTGATACAGCCCGAATAAAGAATTATTTGGCGATTCCCCTTCTTCCATAACGATATCCACGTTATCTAATTTGGACCTGATCCTTCCCGGCAAAGCCTCCACCGCCGCATTTATTAAATTTTCAAATTCTTCTTTTTGCATATATCGCTTGTAACACAATTTGTGCGGCCGCACAAATTGTGTTACGCAAAATTACGTTAATAACAAATTTAAAACCTGCTAATATTATTGCAGGTTTTAAGGATAGGGTAAATTTAATTTCTGCGGCTTAACTTAGCAAATCCAGCTGATGTTTTTGTGCTCATTAATGTTTGTTCAACGGAAGACTGGTTCCCATCTCCACCCTCATAGACGTAGGTAAGATTGCGGGCTATCCTGATCTTATCAGCAAGCCCTTCTTCCATACCTGCATCCGGATTGGGATTTTGTATTTGTGAAGTCAATTCCATCTTTGCGTATTTTTGCGCAGATTCCACGGAACCAAAAGCACTAACCATAGCTTGTTCGGCTTCTTGCTTAACTGCTTCCATTTTAGAACCGCCTTCTGATTCTGGAGATTTAATACCCATCATAGCCTTATCCTTTTCACTCAAACCTTGCATTGTCTCTGGATCCATATTATTTTTATTAATATTATTGTCTTAAGAATAATACTAGCCTTAACTAAAGTCAAGAATTTTAAAACCTGCCAATATTATGGCAGGTTTGAAGGAAAAAGTGAATGCTGATGTTGATCGATAATCTTTGGGGCTCCAACCACCTCCCCCCGCTTCGCGGGGTACTCCTCCTTAAAAAGGAGGAGAGGCTCCGCGGTTCAGCGACAAATCAGCGTAGTAATCAGCGACCGATCAGCGGAATTTACACCCTCACCCGTCACCCTTCGGGTGACACCCTCTCCCCGCCTACTGGCGGGGCGAGGGAAATAAGATATTCGCCGCAGCGAATACTAAAACCCTTCGTAATCATGCATGGTCAGCTGGGCTTCGACTTTCTTGATAACTTCAATGACGACAGAGACAACAATCAACAAACTGGTGCCGCCGAATGTCAACGATGTAGTCCCGGTGTAATGCTGGAGCAAAAACGGCAAAATGGCAATGACCGCCAAAAAGAACGCGCCGGCTAAAGTGATGCGGTTTAACACCATGCTTAAAAAGTCCGCGGTTTGCGCGCCCGGACGAAGGCCGGGAACAAAGCCGCCGTTTTTTTGCACGTTTTCCGCGATTTCTTCGGGATTAAACACTACGGCCGTATAAAAATAAGTAAAGGCCATCACCAACAGGAAATAAGTTGCACCGTAAAACATTCCCTGGGAATTAAATAGGGCAATAGTTTTTGTCGCCAAATTAGCAACGACCGCGGATTTGGCGTTTATAAAGAACTGCGATATCATGGCCGGAAACAGCATTACGGAAATGGCAAAAATAATCGGAATAACGCCGGCCTGGTTAAGGCGCAAAGGCAAGTGCGTATTAACTCCGCCAAAAAGTTTATTACCGCGCACGCGCTTGGCATAGGCAATGGGGATATTGCGTTGCGCTTCCGTTACCAAAACCACGCCCGCGATGACTATCAAAATCATAGCCACGAAAGCCAGGACTATAGGAAGTTTGCTGGAATCATACCAACTGGTCAAAAAACTGAAGTTGGAGGGAATTCTGGCTACAATGCCGGCAAAAATAATCAGCGACACGCCGTTGCCTACGTCAAATTCGGAAATAATTTCACCAATCCACATCATCAACATGGTGCCGGTAGTAATTGACATTAAAGTCAAAAACCAGGTAAATGGGGTAAAAGTGCCCAAGACGCCGGCGCCTCCCTGGCTAAGAAGCAGACGAATGGTGCCAAAGCCCTGGAGCGGAGCCAAAACAATCGTCATATAACGGGTATACTGGTTTAACTGCTGGCGGCCGGCCTCCCCGCCTTCTTTTTGCAATTCCGCCCAGGAAGGGATAACAATTGTGAGCAACTGCATTATAATCGTAGCGGTAATATAGGGTCCAACACCGAGCATGGCGATGGAAAAGTTGGTAAGACCACCGCCGGAAAAAATATCAAGCAAATTTAAAAACTGGCTTTGCTGGAAAAAACTCTTAAGCCCCGAAGCGTCAATGCCGGCTATGGGGATGTGAGCCAAAATTCTGGTCAACAGCAAAAGGGCCAGCACAATTAAAATCTTGTTGCGTAAGTCTTTGGTTTTCCAGATTAAGCTTAGTTTGTTCATTTGAGGATATTGGGATATTTATTGATATTAATAGATATAAATTGTATTTAGAACCTCATTAATATCTACTAATATCTCAATATCAATTAATATCTTACAAAATTTTACCCCCGGCCTTTTCCACAGCTTCGCGCGCTGACTTTGAAATAGGCAATTTGATAATCAATTTTTTCTTTATTTCTCCACCTAAAATTTTAGCGGCTTTTGTGGTCTTTTTTACCAAATTTTTGGATATCAAAGCTTTTAAATCTACTATAGCACCGTCGTCAAAGACACTCAACTTAGTAAGCGAAACTACCGCGGGCTTGCCGTAAAGCGCCGTAAAACCACGGCTCTTGGGCAACTGCCTGACCAGCGGCTGGCGGCCGCCTTCAAAATTCGCGGGCATTTTACTGTGTCCGGTCCTGGCTGTCTGCCCTTTGCCGCCGCGCGTGGAATAGGTGCCGTGGCCGCTTCCAAGACCGCGCCCAACGACTTTGCGACGGTGGGTGGATTTGGGATGTTTATGGAGTTCGTGGAGTTTGATCATATATTTGTAGAAGCGAATTTAAACGCGAATTAATTTTTCGCAAAGTTGACGCGAACTGCGTTTATTCGCGTTGCAGTCTTCGCGTCTTCTTCGCTTCTATTTCCGCATTTTCCAAAGCTCTTCCTTGCTCTTCATTTTGGAAAAGGCCGAAAAAACCGCTTTTACGTTGTTAACTTTGTTGTTAGAGCCAAGCATTTTACAGACCACATTCTTAACGCCGGAAAGGTCCATAACACTGCGGACCGCGCCGCCGGCAATAACGCCGGTGCCGGGCTTGGCCGGCTTAAGCATCAGGCTGCTGGACTTATATTTAACATTCAAGGCGTGCGGAATGGTTTCGTTTACCAAAGGCAGGGTGATTAAATTCTTTTTGGCGGCGTTTACCGCTTTGTTCACGCTTTCGGCAACGTCCGCGCCTTTTTTTAGGCCCATACCAACTTTGCCTTTGTGGTTACCAATGACCACCAAAGCGCGGAAGCGCATTCTTTTTCCGCCGGCAACTACGCGGGTGACTCTTTTAACTTCCACAACTTTTTGGTCAAACTCGCTGCGTTCCCTGTCCCCGCCGTCCCTATTTGATTGTCTTCGTCTTTTTTCCATAATTTAGCCCTGTAGCTGGTAGGATGGTAGGTCAGTAGCCTACTGGCTACTTTCCTACTAACCTACTCCCCTAATATTTAAAACTCTAAACCACCCTCGCGTGCGCCTTCCGCCAGAGCCTTAATCCTGCCGTGATACGCAAAGCCGCCGCGGTCAAATTTTACCGCCTTAATTTTTTTTGCCAGGGCTTTGGCCGCCAATAATTTACCGACTTCTTTTGCCATATCTGTCTTTTTAGCTTTGGATTTCAATTCCAAACTGGAAGCCGAGACCAAAGTTTTGCCGGCGCCGTCGTCTATCAACTGGGCATAAATGTGCCGGTTGGCCTTAAATACCGAAAGCCTGGGCCGCTCTAAAGCTCCCGTTACCCGGCTCCTTACCCTTTTGTGGCGGATAGCTCTCTTTATTCTTTTTTGCGCGTTGCTATTCATAATTGTAGATGCGAACTTAAACGCGAATTAATTTTTCGCGAAGTTGACGCGAACTGCGCTTGTTTCGCGCTGCAGCCTTCGCGTCTGGCTTCGCTTCTATTTCCCGCCTCCAACCACCTTAACCACCTTGCCCGCTTTTCTCAAAATTACTTCATCCGAATATTTAATGCCTTTGCCTTTATACGGTTCCGGTTTTTTGAGCTCGCGGACTTCGGCTGCAAACTGCCCGACTTTCTGTTTATCGGCGCCAAAAATGCTGATGGTGTTTTTATCCACGGCAACGGTAAGTTCTTTTGGGACTTCAACAACTATCGGATGGGAAAAGCCTAAATTTAAAGTCAGTTTGCCCGGAGTTGCGGCAACCTTAAAGCCCACGCCCACGACTTCCAGTTTCTTTTCAAAACCTTTGGTTACGCCTTCAACCATATTTTGGATCAAAGCGCGGAACAGCCCCCACAGGGCTTTTTCGCGCTTGCTTTCTTTAGCTTTAACGTCAACCAAAATTTCTTTTTCGCTTACGGCAACTTCCACTTTAGGATGAAGCGGCAAAACCAAAACCCCTTTAGGGCCGGTTACGGTCAAAGTTAAATCTCCGCCAGAGGCGGATCCGGCTCCACCGGATTTTACGGCCTTGACGCCGGAAGGAAGGATTACTGGTTTTTTTCCAATACGACTCATAAAAAGTTGTAGGGTTGTAAGTTGTAGAGTTGTAAGTAACTTACTACTTACCAACTTACAACATACTACTAATTAATTACCAAACTTGGCACACAACCTCTCCGCCGACTTTAAGCTTGCGGGCCTCTTTGTCCGTCATCAGGCCCTTCGATGTTGAAATGACGGTTACGCCGTAGCCGCTGTTGGTCCTCGGCAATTTGTCGGCTGCCAAATAAATGCGCTGGCCCGGCTTGCTGACTCTTTTAATTCCGGCTATAACCGGTTCGCCCGCGCCCGAATACTTTAAGTTAAGCTGCAACATCTTATGGTTATCTCCGGAAGTCATCTCCTTGCAACCGCCGATAAAGCCCGATTTAACCAGTAACTCCGCCAGGTTGGCTTTAAATTTAGAATACGGTAAAACCAGCTCGGCCTTTTGGGCTAAGCTTGCGTTGCGGATGCGGGTTAACATGTCGGCGATTGGGTCTGTATACATAATTTAATCTAATATTAGTTGTTGGTTGTAGGGCATAGCGGCCGGTATGGTTATTAGTTATAGGTTTTTAGTCCCTAAAACTTCATACCTATTACTATACTGGCCGCCACGCCTTATAACTTACTACTTTGTTACCACGATGCTTTCACAATTCCCGGAATTTCCCCTTTACTCGCTAATTCCCTGAAGCAGATACGGCACATATCAAAATCCCTCATATACGCGGCTTTACGGCCGCATTTCCAACAGCGCCGGATAAGTCTTGTGGAAAACTTCGGATTAATTCTGCTGCGTTTTGCTTTTGCGATTTGTGCTTCTGTGGCCATAACTTAGTTGTAAGTTCTAAGTTGTAAAGTTGTAAGTAACTTACTACTTACTAACTTACAACATACTACTTTTTAAACGGAAATCCCATTAATGTTAATAGTTCCCTGGCAACCGCATCTTTTTTCGCGTTGGTCACCACCGATACTTCCAGACCAAAAATATTTTCCAAACTTTCGGATGATATTTCCGGAAAAACCAAATGCTCCTTAATCCCTAAATGGTAATTGCCGCGTCCGTCAAAGCCGTCCGGTGATATCCCTTGGAAATCGCGGACCCTTGGCAGGGCCACATTTACCAGTTTATCCAAAAAACTGTACATCCTAAAACCTCTTAAAGTGCAGACAATGCCCACGACCTGATTTTCCCTGACCTTAAAACCGGCAATGGACTTTCTGGCTTTGGCTCTTACAGGGGCCTGTCCGGTAATCTTTTTAATGTCTTCCACAATCTGGTCGATCTTCTTCTTGTCTTCCTTAAATTTGCCCACGCCGGCGTTGACCACGACTTTCAAAACTTTTGGCACCTGCATCGCATTCTTAAAACCGAACTTCTCTTTCAAAGCCGGGGCGATTTTTTTATTATATTGTTCTTGTAAACGTTCGGTCATAGTAATTGGTTTTAGGACATAGCGGCCGGTATAGTAATTAGGTATTGGTTTTAGGTTACTTATAACCTAACCCTTATAACCATACCGGCAGCCACGCCTTACAACTTATTCCTTATTGTTATATTGCCTTACCGCTGTCCTTTCCTATCCTCTGTTTATTGCCGTTTTCTAAAAATGTAAACGAAACTCTGGTGGGGTTTCCTGAATTCGGATCTACCAGCATAACTTTGGAAGCAAATAGGGAGGCAAAAAAAGTTACTTTCTTTCCCCCGCTCCCGGCTTTCTTGGAGCGCTCAAACCTGGTGTGCAAATTTACGCCTTCAACCACCAGCTTGCCCGTTTTGGGGAAAACTTTGATAACTTTACCGGTCTTGCCTTTGTCCTTACCGGACAAAAGCTTGACCGTATCGCCAGTTTTTATTCTTAGTTTGTTCATATATATTACCGCTGATTAATCGCTGATTGGTACGCTGATATGTCGCTGAGCTGATATTGACGGTTTCAGCGTCCATTCAGCGTTGGTGTTAAATTCAGCGTTCCTTCAGCGGTCTAAATAACTTCCGGTGCTAATGATACAATCTTTTTAAACCCGTCTTCGTAATTGCCTTTGGCCTTTTCGCGGATTTCCCGGGGTATGGGGCCGAAAATGCGGGTTCCTTTGGGCTCGCCCGATTCTTTGTCTACCAGCACGCCGGCATTCTCGTCAAAACGGATGTACGAGCCGTCTTTGCGCCTTATTTCCTTGCGCAAACGGACAATTACCGCGTAAACCTTGTCGCCTTTTTTTATATTGGCGTTCGGCGAAACCTGCCTTACCGAGCCGGCTATAATATCGCCGATCCTGGCAAAACGGTTGCTATTTTTTCCGTTGACGCTGAAAACATTGACGACTTTCGCGCCGGTATTATCCGCTATTTTAATGTAGGATCGTACTTGTAACATATATATTGCTAATTCCGCTGATTGGTCGCTGATAACTACGCTGATATGTCGCCGAGTTGATAATTTGACGCTTCAGCGTTTTTTCAGCGTCCCTATCAGCGTCCGTTCAGCGGTCTATGCTTTGCTAATTACTCGAAATTTCTTTTCCTTGGACATCGGCCTTATTGATTCTATAACCACCCTGTCGCCGATTTTATATTCTTCGTTTTCGTCGTGCGCCTTGAATTTCTTGGAAATAGTGTAAGCTTTTTTATACTTGGGATGGCGTTTTCTTATATCAACCTTAACCACGACGGTTTTATCCATTTTATCCGATACCACGATTCCGATTAGCTGTTGTTTTTTTGATGTATTATTCGTATCCATAGTCTTTAAATTTCTAATTATACTAATTGTTCTAATTGACCTAAATAATGTCTAATGCACAATTTCTAAATTCTGATATTGGATATTGGGATTTATTTAGAATAATTAGGTTAATTAGAAATTAGGTTAATTCTGTTTACCGGCTTTGCTTCTCAAAAGCGTCATAATTTTCGCTATATCCTTTTTTACAACACCCAGCTCTTTGGTATTTTTAAGCTGGTTCAACTTAAGCTTCACCGATAAATCATGGCTCTTCTCACGGAGCTCCATTAGCAGCTGCCTGACTTCGGCTTCGGTTTTGGTTGTCAATTCCTTGAACTTCATATGTGTAGAGGCGAATTTAAACGCGAATTAATTTTTCGCGAAGTTGACGCGAACTGCGCTTGTTTCGCGTTGCAGTCTTCGCGCCTCCTTCGCTTCTATAACTCCTTTGTTAAAAATCTACTCTTTACCGGTAACTTGTAGCTGGCCAGCCTCATAGCTTCCTGCGCCTGCTCCTTGGTAACTCCGTCCATTTCAAATAATATTTTGCCTTTTTTAACAACGCTGACAAAATGGTCTACCGCGCCTTTTCCGCCGCCCATCGGGCTTTCGTTGCCGTGCAAAGTTACAGGCTTGTCGGCAAACACCCTAATCCAAATCTTGCCGCCGCGCTGGACGTATCTGGTCATGGCGCGCCTGGCCGCTTCAATTTGCCGGGCTGTTACCCAGGAGCTTTCCAAAGCCTTTAAAGCGAACTGGCCAAACGCAATTTCCTGGCCGGCCGTAGCCTGTCCTTTGGTTGTCCCGCGATGATGCTTGCGGTGTTTTAGCTTCTTCGGTATTAACATAGTTGTTGTTATTGTCCACAGATGCACAGATATCACAGATACACAGTTCTGCAGTATCAGTGGAATCAGTGAATCTGTGGAT
>Ga0182027_10000632_pt1 | contig 60331 bp, 58 predicted proteins | sample 712E1DmetaG_FD_121300 | JGI IMG/M metagenome (GOLD analysis project Ga0182027, IMG submission 121300) | Permafrost microbial communities from Stordalen Mire, Sweden - 712E1D metaG (Illumina Assembly) | ecosystem: Environmental > Terrestrial > Soil > Wetlands > Permafrost | place: Sweden...
ATTTAATCAATTTTATGTCGGTAGTATAGTTATTAATAGTACTCAAAATTGTAAGGCAGCAAATTTATTTAATAGCAGTGGAACTTATTCAACGAATTTTCAGGAAGTATTGCTACATGATGGTACATCACTAATATACACTGGAATAATAACGCAGGATTCTACTGGTTTTGATAATCGTACGCATGATTTTGAGATGTTAGTTGGTGAGAATGGTCACAATGGAGATGCTAATCCAACACCATACTACTTTTATGTAGAACTGCAATAATTTTTTTATCCAATATTTTTTCTTATGTTATCATTTGTTTTTCTTTATACATTTTTATTATGTTGAGTTTTCTCGGTTATTTTTATTTTTAGGCCGTTAAATATACTAATTAAGTAGTTAATTAAATACAGTATATATTAGTATATAGAATTTAATTTATTTCTGTTATAATTTAATTATTGTATCTATCCTCTTTAATGTATGAAACGAAATATTTAAATATAAGTTAGGCTATAGATATATTAAGATACTAAAATGTATACTGAAATACCTCGAATTTATCGTCGAGAAAACTGAAACATTTAAGCAAAATTTTTTATCGACTATGTTTACGAAGTTCACAAAATTCACGATTAAGGATTAAATTGGATTAACTGTCAAGGATTGCTTGGAAAACTCATAGGTGGAGACATTATTCGATGTAGATGTCTCTATATCCTTTTGAGTATGCGTGGATACTATGGAACAAGAGACACTGTTTACGTCCTCTAAATGGGATATATTGAAGTGCTTGGAAGCTGGAAAAAAGTCCCCTTTAGATTTGGCTAAAGAGACTCATACTTCTGTGGCTAATATTTCACAACAACTGAGACTTCTAGAATTGGCAGGATTTGTTAAAAGTGAGAGAATATCAAATAGAGATAAAGGATTGCCTAGGATATTGTATAGTGTGGCTGATAATCATTCTTACATTGTTGCCTCAACTCCAGGATTTGTCGATAAAAGGTTTTTAATACTGCAAGAATATCAAAAATGTGTATTGAGAATATGGTTTTTAGATAATCCTAATTTACAACGCTATGTCGAAAGATTCTTCTGGAGTATAGAAAAGCATCTAGATAAAATTGATTTAATCGCAATGGATGCAAAAGACTTCAGCAATGTGAAAGTGGGCATAGTTACAAATAATGCTGATTTAAAAAAATTAAAAGATATGGCTATTGAAGGTCAATACGGTTCTGTGAAATTTTCTATTAGTTTCGCCAAAGAGTCTGATGTAAAAAAATCATTATCAGGTTATTACGTTATTCATGATATTAAAAATCTAATGAAGGGTTAAGGAGGATAAAATGAAATCGTTAAAAATTTTTGGAATATTATTTTTTGGGATTGTATTGGGGCTATTGGCTGCTTGGACTGTTGCAGCAGCACCTACTGGCCCATCTTCGATTACTACTATAGGTAGTAGCAGAATGCCTATTTCTGCAGCTTCAAATACTTCTGCTATAGCAGGTAATGTTACTGGATTAGATTTCGAATCAAATTCCGTTACTAATACTTGGCAAGGTTACTACGGTAACATTTCTGGAAGTATAAAGTTAGGAAATGCTGCTAATCAAACACTTTACGATTGGACTAGTGCATCGCCAAATGGAGAGATTTATGCGACAAGAGCAAGCGGTGTTCCTGCGTGGGCTAGTGTCGTGTGTGCAACAGATGCTCAGATAGCTACTGAAGATACTACTTTAGGTGTTAATCAAACTGTTGATCAGGATGCGGTTAATAGAACTTTCCTGAATACGACTTCATTTAACCAATTTTATGTTGGTAATGTGGTGATAAATAACACACAGAATTGTTATGCAGTCAATCTTAATAATGAATCAGGTTTGCCTTCTACTGACTTTCAAGAATTATTGCTTCATGATGGTGCATCACTTATATACACGACAATCATAAAGCAGGATGCTTCAGGATTTGATGGCGGTTCGCATGATTTCGAGATGTTAGTTGGCGAGGATGGTCACAATGGAGACGCTAATCCAACACCTTACTACTTTTATGTGGAATTAGGATAAGTATTTTTTGTTTTGTTTGTTTTGAATAAAAAAATTAAGAATGGAATGAAAACAGCTAACGTTTATAGAAATATGTTAAGAAAACAAGAAAAAATTAACAAATAGGAGCAACATGAATAACAACAATAGCACTTGGAACGTGAATATAAAGAACTCAGGAGGATACTTAATACTCGTAGCAATACTTGTATTTTTGTTATCAATCTCCTTTGTAGCTTCGGCACCCTCTGCACCTATTATAAATTACGTCACAAATACTACATATACTTCTGGAATTATAAATAGATCCATTGATGCTAAAGGTACAATCACTACTGTAACACTTTCTTCCACACAGCAGGATTATAAGTGGAAAGCTTACGTAGGAAACGTCTCTGGTACTTTAGCGTTGGCCGATGCTGGCGGTAAAGCGATTTATGATTGGTCCTCTGGTACAGTCACTGGAGAAGTGTATATATCAAGATACTCCAACATTAATTGGAATAATATTACTTGCGCTGTACAATCCACTATAGATGCAGAGCAATCTAACTTAAGTATGGCTTCAACAATTAGAGATAACATTAACAGTACTTTTAATTCTAGTACTCATGCATCATTTTTAGTCGGGACTACAAATATTACAAGTAGCAGTTGTAGATCCATTGCAACTTATCTTAATGGCGTACCACAAGCGCTAGGTCCTACAGCTAATTTCCAAGAGATATTGTTAAGAGATAGTGGGACTGGCAATTTAGTTTATGCCGGCTTGATTAATGCCGGTGTCACGGGTTATAATAATGCAAATAAATATGATTTCCAAATTATAGTCGGTGAGAATGAATCGGCTACTATCCCGACCAATTATTACTTTTGGGTAGAATTAGGTTAGAATTATCTTGATATGATGGTTGATACTATGAAAAAAACAACATTCGTAATAACAGTAACAGCATTCCTATTGTTAACGTTAGTAGCGATATTTATCATACCGATAGGTATTGCTCCAAATGTTGTGGGTAATAATTATAAAAATGTCACGGTACATACAAATCTTTCAATCACTCATTCTAGACCAGAAGTCTTGAATGTGACTATATATGAAGCAACTAATTACTCTATGAAAAATATAACCGTTGCAGCAGGTCTTACTAAGACAATATTTTGTAACGCAACTATCAGAGATTGGGACGGATTTAATGATGTGGTTGCTGTCAATGCAACGTTATGGCATGTTCTAACTTCTTCCTCCAATAATTCGGATAATAACAATAGTCATTATACAAATCACTCATGTATACTTAATAGCAGTATATCCGCTTATGTTGGCTGGTTTGTTTGTAGTTTTGATGTTTGGTATTATTCCAATAACGGTACTTGGATGTGTAATGTTACTCCTATGAACTCTTGGAATTATACCAATTCTGGTAATGGATCAACACTATTTTATCCTATTTATGCCTTGAATGTTACTGACGGCATAGATTATGGTGGAGTGGCTGTGTATGACGTTTCTCCAGAGAGAATTGCGAATGTTACTAACCTTGGTAATATGGGTATTAATATCAGTGTTGAAGGATATGGTGCTGCTCGTGGAGATGGATTGGCGATGAACTGTAGCATTAATGGCAATATTACTGTAGATAATGAGAGATTTGCTATTAATACTGGTGTTGCTTGGGCTGCTAAAACACCTTTGGTGAGTACCCCCGGTGGAGTACCCCTCAGCGGATTGACTTTGCCTAAACAAACTTTGTCTTCCACTTATGTCGTAAATTCCACTTATTGGGAGATATATATCCCTCCTAATCCTGCTGGTAATTGTACTGGTAATATAATATTCACAGCTGTAGCAGGATGATATTATCTTTTTATTTCTATTTAATAATATTTTAGTTGAATCTATAGTTACGCTTCTATTATCAATTGGATTTTCAAGACTTTTGTATATCTTAGATATTTTAAGTAAGTAAAAAAATAAGTAGTTTAATAAGTAAAATTTATAAACTACTTCTTCCAAAATATCTATATGGCTGTAAGTCTAAAGCGTAAATTGTATTCTAGAGGTGGTAGTTTCGAGACTACTGTTCCAATACAAATGTTGTTTTCTTTGGATCTTAAGAAAAAGCACGATGTCATATTTGAATTTGATAAGAAGACAGGAAGATGGTATGTTAATTTTAAGGAGAGTAAATGAGATTATACCATAATATTACGATGTTATTTTTCATAACAATGGCATTAATAGTTTTAACACTAGTAATTATCTTTGAAAACAATAATTATGGAACTGTTGCCAATGATAGTATTAGTGGTAATGTTGTTAATACGCAAGTACAACTTTTTCCAGTTCAATCCAAGAATTGTTCATTTCACTTATATCCTGGATGGAATCAGGTATCCTTTTATTGTTTAGGAATGTTTACTGATAGGTCACAAGTATTGCAGTCTGTTGACGGGTATTATGGATCCATATTCGAATATTTACCTAATGTAGCCAATGGTACTTGGATAAGTTATAATCCGTATATCCCTAATTGGACTATACAACAATTAAATCATATGAGTAGAACGTCTGGATATTGGATATATATGTATAGTGATACAAACACTAATGATACAAACATTACCGATACAAGCACTAACTTTACTTATGCCGGCATTTATTCGGATTCAAAGATTTACTTGTATAAAGGATGGAATCTTGTAGGTTATCCCAATAAAAATACTGCCGATATAAATATCAGTCTTATCGGCATACCTTTCACAGTTGTAAAACATTATGATACTATGGGCGATAGTTGGTCAGTATATACGAATGGTACTACTGGGAATACCCTTAATAAATTTGAAACTTACAAGGGATATTGGATTAATGTGAGTGATGATTCACAATGGACCATCACAATAAACTAAGTTTAAGAAAGATAATTAGCGAGCATGAGTTATATGTTGAGCGGAATGAACAAAGCGAATAGAAGAAATTATTATCTGTTTTATTATTTGTTCTTAATAGTCAGCATTTTATTAATGTTTGATTTTGTTTACGCACATCCGCCTTTACCAACAGAATTTTATGGTAAAGTACGTAATTATAATGCTGATGCCTTAACAGGTACAATAACTGCATATGCCGGACTCGTCAGTTGTGGATCGTTTCAGATTGTAAATTCAGGTTTTTATGGCGTCTTAACATGTTCGGGTATGGATTCGGAGGTTTTTAATGGTACCGGAGGAGCGGATGGTCAAAATATTACATTCAGATATAATGGCAATCCTGCTACTGCAATAGGAGATACTCTATTTAAATCCGGAGAATTTAAATGGGTAAATATAACTTATCCAGTCGTATTTTGTGGAGATGGATTCTGTGATAATCTAGAAAATTGTCTTCAATGTGAAATAGATTGTCATTCATGTAATTACACTGGAAATTCTACAGGTAATACAACAGGAAACGCTTCTGGTAATCAAACGACTCCTCCAGGAGGATCAACAGGAGGTAGTACTGGAGGTGGCGGTGGCGGAGGTGGCGGTGGCGGTGGCGGTGGAGGCGGTGCTGGTGCTGGTGCTGGAGGTATTGGCGCTCCAACTGCACCAACAGAATTCGCATGTACTGAGAACTGGAGATGCCTTAACTGGACGGATTGCATGATACTTGGTATAAGGACTAGAAATTGTACTGATGCTAATGATTGTGGTACATATAATAATAAACCTAAGGAAGTAGAGGAATGTAAATATGCAGGAACCTGTTTTGATACTTTAATAAATTGTCATGATGGAAAATGTGAGGATGGTGTTGACTGTGGTGGTCCCTGCGCGAAGAAATGTCCTGTAATAGAACAGCCTTTGATTAATTTGAGTGTTAAACTACCTACATTTGAGATTCCCAAACATGTGTGTGAAAGACATATACTATATAATGATCCAGCATTATGGTTATTCTTATTGATAATATTATCTGCAATAATCGGAAGAACAGTATATACGCAAAATTACGTCAATAGATTGCTTAAAAATGATAAACTCACTTCTCTTGATAGAGCTAAGAAGATAAAATCAGCAAAGAGAAAGACTGTGATATTCACAATAACATTAGTTTTGTTGACTATCGTCTCATTCTTATACAGCTATTATTTTTTATTATGTCCATCAGATTTCTTTGAATATTCGTGGATGCTTGTTGTCTTACTTGTACTCATACCATTTGTGGTACATACAGTGATGAGGAAGTTCGAATATAATGAGAGTAAGCATATTTATAAGAGTAGGAAATTGGATGATGTACACTATCAGAATTTAATTAAAATGATAGAATTAGAGAACAACATGTTGGCTGATGAAGAGAATGCAATAGCAAACAAACTATACGAATTATCTAAGAGGGATGAGTTTAAAGAATTCTTAGAGAAGGATCAGAATCTTAAAGAGGTATATAAGAATCTTGTGAGATTATATACTGAATATAAGGAAAAGAAGAATCCGTTTAATGTTGAGAAGACCGTTTGTGATGAGATCAACTCATTGGACTCGGATGAGTCTTTCAAGATGGAAATCATTAAGCATCCAGAGATGAAACGTATATTCGATAGACTGAAGAAATTATATTCCCAGTATGAAGAAAAACAGAAACTATATGATAAACTAGATGAGTTAGAACAATCAGCAAAGAAGGAAGATATTGAGGAGAAAGAAAAGAAAAAATAAAGCTAGAGAGGATTCATTATTATAGCATTATCACAGCTTGGTTTTCTTTTATTTTATCATTTCTATTTTCATCAGATTGATGTTTCCGGCTATGTTGAACGGTATTCCGGCCGTTATTATGACTAGATCAAATTGTTGGATTAGGCCTTTTGATTTGACTATTTCTAGTGATTCTTCCATCAATGCATCAGTATTTTTTGGATATGGTATTAATATTGGTGTGACGCCCCACACTAGTATAAGTTTTCTGAATTCTTTTTCATTCGGTGTTACAGCTATTATTGGTGTTATCGGTCTATGTCTCGATATCTGCCTTGCTGTATGTCCTGTGCTTGTACATGTTATTATTGCGGCAGCTTCTAGATCTGATGCTGTATGGCATACTGATTTGCTTATGCTGTCTGTTATTGTTGGCTTGTAATCTTTATTGTCATCAAACAATTTTATAGATTTTAACGTTCTTTCCGTTTTTCTTGCGATTTTGTCCATAATATCTATAGCTCTTAAAGGATGTTTTCCTGATGCTGTTTCTCCTGAAAGCATTATTGCATCGCTTCCATCAAGTATGGCATTTGCGACATCCGTAGCCTCTGCTCTTGTCGGTCTAGGATTTTTTGTCATCGATTCTAGCATCTGTGTAGCTGTTATAACTGGTTTTCCTTTTAGATTGCACTTGTGTATTATTGTTTTTTGTACACTTGGGATATTTTCTATAGGAATTTGCACTCCAAGGTCTCCTCTGGCTACCATTATACCATCGCTTACTTCTATTATTTCATCCAATAATTCTAATGCCTGAAATGATTCTATTTTTGATATCATATGGATATGTTCTGCATTATTATTCGCTAGAATTTTTCTTACTTCTAGGATATCATCTGGCGTCTTTACAAAGGATTGCGCTATAAAATCTATGCCGTTCTTGATGCCAAACTCTATATCATCTATGTCCTGCTCTGATACTCCTGGTAAATCAACTATCGATCCTGGTACATTGACGTTTTTTCTTGTGCCGACTTCACCGCCTATTGACACTGTGCAATTGATTTCAGTGCCTTCTGATGATTCGACTCTGAGTTCCACTGTCCCATCAGCAATATATATGAAGGATCCCTTATCTACGATTTTTGATAGGTTTTGGTATGATACTTGTATTATCTTATCATCACACCATTCTATCTCTCTTGTGGTCAATAAAATTGTTTCATTATCTTTTAGTATGATTGGCTCTTTGAATTTTCCTATTCTTATCTCCGGACCTTTAGTATCTAACATTATTCCTATGGGTATTTCAAGTTTCTCGTTTATCTCCTTGATTATGTTTATGACTTTTTGGTGATCTTCGTGTGTACCGTGTGAAAAATTCAGCCTGGCGATATTCATGCCTTTTTCATACATTTTCTCTATCATTTCCTTAGTATTGGAGCTTGGCCCTAGTGTGCACACAATTTTTGTTTTTTTATCCTTATAATATCTGTCCATTTAATTCACCCGTATTTTAGTATAGTATTTTCGTATATTCTTTTTCTATGTTCTTTTCTGTGTTTCTTTCTCTTTCTGTCTTATTTTAACTACTCTGCAGGTTTAAATATTTTGTTATTCTTTGTTTTATGCTTGTTTTTTTGACAATAGCGTCTGAAAATGATATTAATCATGAAACTGATTGATATTAATAACATAAGTTAAGTATATTATGTGATATATATTATATAGAACAGTAAACTATTTAAATCATAAATATCATTAATAGCTTTGGACAGTGTTTATTCCCGTGAGGAGATTGATGAAGAGAGTAAATATACAATTAGAGGACGAGACGCACACTAAAGCTAAGGTTATTGCTGTTCTCAAGGACATGACTCTGAATGAATACTTCGAGAAAGCCATTCGCGAGGCTATTGAGAAGGATCAGGCAATTCTTAATAAGATTAAGACGAATAAATAGTCGTAGATATATTCATTTTATTCGTGTTTTGCCTGAGGGTTAGTCTAAGAGAACAGTTGAGTTAGATTTGATGATAAAATTGATGATAAAAATGTTTAAACAAGCATTCAAGGAAAGTGTATTTGAAAAGATTGTATTGCTGTTATTCATATTTATATCGATATTTTTGTTCTCTATATATTTTGTTTTAGGTCAGGTTACGATAGATAGCGTTGATGTCCCTACGTCTATTCAAGAGAATACTGATTTATCCGTATCGTTCATAGTGTCTACGAATACATCAAATGATATAACATACAGCATTTATTACGATAATACGTTGGTGTCAAATAATGATACATTTACTACATTCATGAATTATTCGAGCTCGGGCATTCACACATTCAGATTTTTCGCGAGTGATGCAGTAAGTAATGTCACCAGTAATTATTCTTTCGAGGTAGTTGATGTTCCTGCAATTATGACGATAGTAAGTCCGACTCTACAAACGTATAATACTCACACAATTGGTATAGAAGCTAGTGTATCAACATATGCTGATCAGTGTTTATATAGCATAAATGGTTCGATTAATGGTGCATTATCTGGTAGCGGTCAAGATTTTTATGGGGATGTTTCTTTAGGACAGGATGGAAGATACGTCATAGTTATTAATTGTTCTAATGTTTTTGATGATGTTGTTTCTTCAACGTCATTTAATGTTGACACGACAAATCCAATCATATCATCAAAATCCTATACGATAGATGCTTCTAATGTAGTGACATTAAACATAGTCACCGGTGTTGTCTGTTCATGTAAATATGATTCCAGCGATAAATCTTATGATTCAATGTTATCATCATTCATTAATACAAACACTGTACAACAATCCACAACGATAAGCGGTCTTGCTGATGGTTCATATACTTATTATATTAAATGTATGTCTAACGATAACAACGTTACTACAAACACAGAGACAATATCATTCAATATTGTGACTAAACCTTCAGCTATTATATCTACCAGTAAATCTCCTCCATTAAAAGCTGGCACTTATGAAGTGAGATTAACAGCAAGTAAACCTTTGGCTAATGCTCCGTCGCTGTATTACAATTTTGATAACGATCAAACCCCGAGATATATAACTCTTACAGGTTCTGGTACGAATTGGCAGGGATATCTTATAATCGAGGATAATACTCCAAATAGGATAGGGACATTCCATTATTCTGCTACGGATTATAATGGTAATGTCGGTACTATCATATCTGATGGTCAATTATTCTTGATTGATACAATTAAGCCTACGGCTCCAGGCAGTTCAGAGATTAATACTTTGCCTGACGGGACTATAAAATTAAAGTGGTACTATGACACTAGTGAGGATGTGCAAAGGTATAATATATATAGATCGACGAGCGGTGATCCTGATTATGTAGATTATTATGATAGCACTATTTCCAAACAATATATCGATAGTGATGTTATTGATGGTGTTACGTATTATTATAGGATTGCTGCTGTTGATAACGCAGATAATGATGGTGAAATGTCAAATGTATTGCAGGCCACATCAAGTCGGATAACAACACTTAGCGATAATGGTGAGATTGTTGCTACACGACAAGTTTTGGATTCTGGACTTATTCCGAAGGTTGATCAGTTGGTCACCGAATTTAACGTCTATTTGACTGACATTGCTGCCGCTAAATCTGAGTTGGATAAAACTAACGATCCGAATAAATTGAAGATAATTAATATTTTACAGTTATCAGAGAATGCTAAGACTGCAGAGGCCACTATTGAAGATATAATAACTCAAACTAATAATCTAAAGAATCAGGATTTGAAAACTTCTGAGTTGGATGTGCAATTGAACAAACTTAAGATGGATGCAATCAAGGCGAAATCTCTCGTAGCTGTAGATATAATCATTAGCGAACAATCAGCCTATAATCAGGTCACTCAAGCATCTGATGTAGATCAGGCGATTAGCGAAGTAGTCGGTGTAAATTTATCTAAGGATGTTTTGAATAATTATTCCATAGTCAATAAACAATTACAGGATAATGTTTCCGTGGAAACTGATGTTATGATATTCAAGATAAACTATCTTGGTAAAGATGATTATGACAAGTTCACTCTTGTGAAAAAGATTGTCAGTAGCAGTCAAGAGTTGAAGAATATATCTATAGTTGAACTTGTTCCTAAGAGTTTTGAGGATAAAGCTTCAGGTATGCTTTTTGAAATAGATAGTCAGCAAAAGCCTATAGTTGTGAAGGAGGATCCTGTGTTGAGATGGGATGTTGACACATTCAGCAAGCAAACAATATACTATATGATTAATAGTAATGCTGAAATGTCCGCAGCAAAGAATACAAAAACTCTTGTGTTGTATAAACCGAATTTTAAAGTTACACAGACAACTGTAGATAATACTGATAATGGATTAACAGGATTTGTAGGTCTAGAAAATATAAATATAGGCGCTATTTCTCCGATTCAATGGTTAGTCGTCTTGGGTATAGGCTTGATAATAGGATTATCAACATATTATGTGGCTTTAGATAGGAAAGAGAAGAAGCGTAATTCTCAACGATTGAAAGATCATAAGATAATTGCTAAGAAGGTAGGTAATAGCAGCACAATGCAATCAACTGTGGCTGCTGTCGCAGCTACAAAAGAATCTTCAAATGCACATTCACAATCCGTAAAATCTCCGCAGCCAGGACAGCCTCCACAACCAGTACGAGAAGTCAAACAGATGATTCCACCTGTTAATGATATGCACTTCGATATAAATTCCGAATTAGATAAAGCAAATACTTTAATAAATAATTTTGATTATGAAAACTCTAGGAAGATATATAATCTGTGTATGCAAAAATATAAAGTGCTATCATTCAAGAAGGCGTCTGAGAAGAATGATATAAAACTTATGCTTAATCATTTATATCTAAAACTTACTGCTTATAGAACCATATATGCTTCAAGAAAACATGTCAATGCAAAAAGTTATAACCTATTAAAGCAAGACATACTCATGATTAATAGGTTGTATACTAGATTGTATCGTAATCTGAGCACCATAAATGATGATCATAAGGATGCCGAGAAAAAATTCATTGATTATGTTGCAAATTCTAAGAGACATCTAGAAGGATTGGCGTCGTAATTGAAAATTGATTCCGCAGGAGAAAAATATCCTTATTCTTTCTTCTCTTCTTGATGCTCGTGATTCACATGCTCGTTGCTACTTGAATGCTCCACATGTTCATGTCTTTTCTTACCTAAATGTTTGCCACATTTTCCGCATATTCTCTTGAATCTGGAATTCTTGTGACCACAATGTGGGCATTTCTTCTTACTAAATAGTATGAGTAATAATATTATGATTATTAACACTATCAATCCATATGTCACATAGTCAACACTTGTGAATTTGAATGCATATTCTCCGTATATTGTTCTTATCAAACTGTTCTCTCTTTCACCGTAATATCCTTTGATTTTTACTATAGGATTATTAGTTATGTCGGCATCACTCATCTGAACATCTAATGGTACTTCCACCTTCTTTCCGGGTTTTATCAGTACGGCTTGCGGCGAAGAGACTGTAATATATTCTCCATTTATATATAAATCAGTAACTTCCACGCTGGCATAACTATCCACTACTCCTATATTTTCCAATGTGACTATGAATCTTTGATGTTTCTTATCATAAGCTACATCCGTGATGTTTATTGATGCATTATCCAATATATCTACTCTTTCAACTTGTAATTGTGCCTCTAGAACATTTTCGAGCGATTGTTTACCTTCACCGAATAACGTATATACATTAGCAGTAATATTTGCTCCATTCAAAACCACATCATATGTAATCGTCTTATATTGATTTTTGTCGATGAATATTGGTGCCTGATCACCCACTACTTGACGTTCAGTACCGGAAGTCAATGTTATTGTTCCTTTAAGGTAGGCTCCGATTCCTGCTTTATTTTTATATGTTACCCACAATGAATTTGTTGCCTGGTTGTACATTATAGAATATATCCCTAAATCCACGGCATACGTCGGCATCGGAAATTTATCTAGATCTTCAACGGTTGCTATCGGTCCTGTCGGTGTTCTTGATCCTTGCGCAAACTTTACAAACACACTTATCCCTAACTGTCTTCTTATTGCTGTTGCAGAATTAATCAGTTCATTACCGATGAGGACTGCGACTTGGATATCTGTATTCTTGATATAATCTACCACTTGCGTCGGGACAGTTCCTTTACCGATGAATATTACCGGATTATCTCCTGACATTATGCTTGATTCAATGAATTCTCCGTTGCTCATTACTATTTGTTTTGATGGTTTGACACTGAGATATCTTTTGACCATCTCGATATTGTTATCAAATCTATCGCCTTGATTTATCGTTTCTGGATTATATTTTGCCAATCTTGTTTTTACTGTTTCATCTACTTGACCAAATATTAATATCTTCTCTGGTGTTATACTTGCTAAGAAACTATCTATTGCTCCTATATTACGATCATTGGCAAAAAGGACATAATATTTGTCTGTTACTGCATAAGATGCTGCTGATAACGCATTATATCCATAACCATCATCAACTATTATGAATTTTTTTATGCCATTGTCACGCGTGAGTCTTTTGGCGAGATCTAAATTTGCTGTATTAGTAACCAACTCTTCTATGTCGGTATATCCTTGAGATTCCATTACTGCTTTATAGTTTATGGTGTATGGTTGTGATCTTGATGAAACTATCAGTGTTCCGTTGGTTGTTTTTGGTATTGAATATAGTAATATTGTTCCGTGTTTTGCGCTTGTCAGAAATAGTCCTGGTTGTTTATCTATAAGACTTGCATATAGCATTGTAGAGTAAACATCACGCCAATCAGCGGAATTAGAAATGACTTTTTCTAACCCTAAAACTATATTGGAGGATATAATAAGGCTTAAAATCATAAAAAAGCATATAATTACCTTATTTACACATCTACTTCTTCGTATACTTTCACTCATTATATCTTATCACCCACCTTATTTGCTCTAGGTCTAATTACTATATAAATGTTATGGTGTGTTTGTTTCGGAAATATTGTTATTTTGAGCACAAAAACAAGTATACTAAAACAAAACATTTATATATAAGTATACACATTTGTATATTAATTTAGTATTTAATACCGCTTGCGAGTATGAAGCGAGTATGAATTATCATATTAGAAAATGATGTAATTTAGTAATGTAAGTTAGACTTGAAAAGAGAATAATCCAAGTAGTCTATAATGAGCAAACCAATAAAATGAACACCAATTCAAAGATAATGATAGGTATTCTAGCGTTAGCTCTAGCTTCTTTTATAGTCATAATTATGTTGTTGCCATTAAGCATAGCTTCAAATATTCCTGGTCTAAATTATAAGAACGTCACAGTACATACAAATGTTACTATCACACATTCTAAACCAGACGTACTTAATGTAAGTGTGTATGATGCACAGAATTATTCAATAAAAAATATCACAATCGTTGCTGGCAATTATAAGAAAATATACTGTAATGCAACTGTAAGAAGCTGGGAAGGCTTTAATGATATTAGCGCTGTAAATGCAACCTTATATAATTTTGTTGTGTCAAACCAAAGTGCTTCCGATAATTTTAATGCACATTACTCAAACTCTTCATGCACACTCAATGGAAGCATTACTGGTCTTATCGGATGGTTCATGTGTAGCTTTGATGTAATATATTTTGCTAACAACGGTACATGGATATGTAATGTTACCATCTCAAACAGTTATACTCAAATAAACAATAATTTCACAGGTTCAGGATTCGGTTCCACACTATTTTATCCTGTCTATGCATTGAATGTTACTGACGGTATAGATTATGGTGGCGTAGCTGTTGAAGATTATTCTGCACCAGATAGACAAGCAAATATAACTAATCTAGGTAATATGGGTATCAATATTAGCGTTGAAGGGTACGCAGTAAATCGTAGCGATGGACTAGCAATGATATGTAATCTCAATGGTAATATTACCGTGGATAACGAAAAATTTTCATCTAAAAATGGAACATCATATCCTTCCAAGACTTCATTGACAAGCAGTCCTGGCGGAATATTAATTCCTAACTTGACGATGGCTAAACAGACAAATGTTTCGATTTTGAGCGCAAACTCGACGTATTGGCAATTATATGTTCCGGCAAATCCTGCAGGTAATTGTACTGGAAATATCATATTTACAGCATTGTCATCATAATTTTTATGTTTTGTACACGTTATTGAAAAACTTACGATTGCGCGCTCGCATCGATTATTAGATATATTGGATGTCGAGCTATTTGTAATAGATGTTCTATTTGATAACTCGCTAGGCGCAGACCATCGCATAATATTTGCGCATATAGGAAAATATAAAAACACCTGAGTCAAATTACTCTTATATCGTTGAAGGGGAGTTGAGTAATTGAAGCAAAAAGATAAGTTTGTAGTATCTGGACCTATTATTATATTTCTAAAATTCTTCATTCTAGCTATTGTTATGCTTTTATTTTCTCATGTTGCCAAGGCTGCTACAAATATTTCTGCGTGTGGAACAATAGGCGCTTCAGGTGATTATGTTCTTAATCAGAGTATAACGGCTGCAGGAAGATGCTTGTTAATCAATATTGGTAATGTTCATCTTGACTGTCAAGGGCATAATATAACTTATGCTACCGGTGGCGGCAACGGTTTAATCGGTATTGACGCAACTAGCGCTACTACAACCCAAAATCTGAGTATTAAAAATTGTATCATCGGAGATTTTAATACTGGGGGAAGTACAGGGTATGGTATAAGATTTCAAAGATTCAGTAATTCTACAATTTTTAATAATACTATCTATACTAGCGGTACAACAAATAGTTATGGCATATACATACTTACTAGTTCTCAAAATAATACTATTGTGGACAACACTATATATTCTAAAGGCAGTTCTACTGGCAATATCGGTATAATTATTTCTGGAGCGGCGGGTGCCAATTCTGATCATAATACTATTCTAGGTAATACAATTAGTACTATTGGTACTACTGGTAATCATGGTATTTATTTATCAGCTAATGTAGGTTCTACTAATGTTTCTTCTAATGATATTATCGCTAATGGTACTAACACCAACTATGGAATTTATCTTGCAGGTACTGCTCTCAATAGTCCTGTTAATGATACTTATATTTTTAATAATACTATTCAGACTTTCGGTACTACTGCCGGTAATGATTATGGAGTGTTTCTACAGAATTATGTAGCAAGGAATGTTGTTTTTGGTAATAACATTGATACTAATGGCAGTACTACTGCTAATTATGGCGTGTATCTTTTTGGTACTGCTGCTTTTTCTCCTAGCTACAATATTGTTGATTCTAATGTTATTTTTACTCAAGGCACTACTAATAATTATGGTATCTACCTGAATACAAATGCTGATTTTAATAATGTTACAAATAATACCATTAATACTAGCGGTACTACTGGTAATGATGGTATCGTTGTTGCTGGTACTGCTTCTAGTGCTTCTATGTATAATAATGTTTTTGGTAATACTATTCGTACTAATGGTTCTGGTGCTAATAATTATGGTGTTTATATGTTGACTAATTCTAGTTTTAACAATATTTCTAGCAACGATATAATAACTAATGGTACCACAACCAATCATGGTATTTATTTGGTTGGTGCCGCTTTGAATACTTCTGTTAATGATAATTATGTTTTTAATAATTCTATTCAGACTTTTGGTACTGCTGGTGCTGTAAGTGGTTATGGGGTGTGGCTTCAAAATTCTGTATTACGGAATGTTGTTTTTGGTAATAATATCAATACTCATGGTACTACTGCTAATTATGGTGTGTATCTTTTTGGTACTGCTGTTTTTTCTCCTAGCTACAATATTGTTGATTCTAATGTTATTTTGACTCAGGGTAATGCCACTAATAATTATGGTGTGTATTTATTGACCAATGCTGATTTTAATAATGTTACTAACAATACTATTGATACTAATGGTACAACAGGTAATGCTGGTGTTGTTATCAGTGGCACTACTTCCGCCTCTACTTATAATTTTGTTTATAGTAATATTGTTAGAACTTTTGGTTCTGGTGCTAATAATTATGGTGTTTATTTGTTGACTAATTCTAATTTTAACAATGTTTCTGGAAACGATATAATTACAAACGGCACAGCTACGAGCTATGGCGTGTATCTTTCAGGTACTGCTGTTGCTACTCCTGTTATAAGTAATGAAGTTTCTGATAATTCTGTTCAAACAAAATGTTCTACCGCCTCTAGTTTGTGTCATGGTATTTATTTTCAGAACGTATGCTCTAATAATACTATATTACGAAATAGTATCACTACCGGAGTGACCGCAAATAATTATGGCATATATCTTCTTGGTACTGCCGTTTTGCCTCTAAGTTTTACCACTATTGATTCAAACACGCTGGATGTATATGGAGCAGATTGTATTAATCTCGCTACAGGAGTTTCGAATGTTACAATTAGGAATAATTCCATAATTGATAGAGACTACTCTCATTATGACATCAACATTTCAGCAGCAGGAGTCAATAGGACTTCGTTTATCGATCAATATTTTGAGAGATATACATTTGCAGGTATTGGAGGAATGATCACTGTCGAAAATTCGGATTTTGGCAAAGTCGTTTTCTTAAAGCCTGTTAATGGTAGTGGAGTAAATTTCTCAAAGGATGTCGCTATTGATTACAATTATATTTATGTTAATTCTACTCAAAAAGGACTAAATGAGTCTGCTAATTTAACGTTATATGGTCTAACATTTATTAGCCCTAGAATTCTTAGAGATGGTATTGTTTGTACGGACTGTGTGATTCTCGATTATACTGCTGGTAATTTATTATTTAATGTGACTAGCTTTAGCAATTATTCTGCAGGTGAATCCTCTCCTCCTTCTATTGTGTCAATATCTATAAATGATTCCATTCCTCCAGAAAACGAGATAATATTGTCTGCAGGCGGTACAAGGACAGTGAATTGTAGCGTTATTGCGACTGATGGTTTAGGTGCAAGTAATCTTAATAGTGCCAACGCTACATTTTATTATTATCAAAATTCTTCTTCAAATCCAGATAATAATCTAGTACATTATACTGACGCTTCTTGCGGTTTAACTCCGATTAATTCTACTCACGCTATGTTTTCTTGTTCTTTTGATGTATGGTATTATGCGAATAATGGAACATGGGTCTGTAATGCTACTGTTTACAATAATCAATCTATATCTGCATCAGCCAATATCAGCACTATTATTGATCCGCTATATGCCGTCAATATTACTGATGGAATTGATTTTGCGAATGTTTCAGCAGGATTGCCATCAAACAACATAACGGTCAATATAACAAATTTTGGCAATATGGCTGTCAATGTGACTCTTCAGGGATACGCTTTAGTGATTGGAGATAATAATGGTATGAATTGCAGCGATCACACAAATATTACTATAACAAATATACGTTTCTCGACAAATAATACGGCGAGTTTTGCCCAGAAAATCCCGATGGATGGCTCAATCCAATCATTAAATTTCAAGATTAATAAACAGACTAATGCTTCGCAAATCTTTAACACAACTTATTGGCAGGTGAGTCCGAATCCTGGAACCATTAATAGGATTTGTAATGGTTATGTCATATTTAGTGCAGAATCACCATAAACTATATAAACCACTTAATTAAGAATGTAATGGGGTGTGATTGGTATTGAATGCCGTTAAGATACTTGGTGTATCGTTGGTTTTAACATTAGTGATTAGTGTAATTTTGTTGGCTACGCTTTTACCTAGTGTTATCGCTCCAAACAATGCAAGTCTCAATTACAAGAATGTCACGGTCCGTACCCAGGTAAATATTACTAATTCTAAACCAGAAGTAATTAACGTTACAGTTTATGATCTACTGAATTCAAGTAATAAAAATATAACAGTGATTGCTGGCGGTTTTAAAAATGTTGAATGTAATGCTACACTTAGGGATTGGAACGGTTTCAATGATATCGTATATGTGAATGCGACACTTTGGAATCTGGTAGGGTCAAGTTATGTTGCCGTTGATAATAATAATACTCATTATACTAACTATTCTTGTAATACTTCAGGCAATGGCGGCGGATATTATGTGAATTGGATTTGCGATTTTAATGTATTATATTATGCCAATAATGGTACTTGGGTCTGCAACATAACTGTGATGGATAATCAGAGCACCACAGGTTTCGGTAATGGTACAACCATATTTTATCCAGTCTATGCATTGAATGTTTCTGATGGCATAAATTACGGTAATGCGGCCGTCCAAGATTTCTCCAATAATGCCACTGCAAATATTACTAATATAGGTAATATGAACATAAATGTTACTGTTGAAGGCTATGGTGGTACAAGAGGTGATGGCTTAGCAATGAATTGTAGCTTGGGAGGAAATATCACTATTAATAATGAGAGATTTGCGACGGCAAGTGTCGATTGGTCTGGTAAGACTCCATTGAATGGTACTCCGCAGATGCTTGCAAATCTTACATTACAAAAACAGTTTGATAGTAATGTATTGAGCAATACTACTTATTGGCAATTGTATATTGATTCCGCTAACAATCCTGGTGGTAATTGTACAGGGTATATTATATTCACGGCGGTGACGTCATAAGATGAATACTTTGATATGTAGAGAATCTATGTGTAAAGAATCAATATCTAAAGAATCAATTATCAGATTACGCGGATTATCACATAGATCACGTTGCTGGATTTTTATGGTGCAACTTTTTTTTCTTATATTGTTTACTGCTGTTTTGTCTTCGGCTTTTGTAAATGCCGTCGGTATATCGGTCACCAAGGCATATATAAATTATAATGACGTGTTAAGAGGCGGTTATGCTGAAGATATACTGTATGTATCTACAGATGCGCAATTTAATATTCCTATATCCTATGAATTGCTTGGCGGAATAAAAGATTGGATAAGTGTTGATCCAGATCTTAATTCTCCTAATGTTACCATCCTTATTAATAACACCAAGTATCAGCCAATACGAATAATTATTAAGCCTCCAGCCGACATACCTGCAGGAGATTATAATGGTACTGTTAGAATACTTACTGGTACGTTGAATAAGCCTAGTGGGCAATACGGTTCACAATTACAGGCAGCATTCATGATAAAGTTGAATGTGAGAGTTACAGGTACGCAATTCTTGTCGTGTAGCGGTGGTGGGATAATCATAAGAGATAGTGAAGTTGGTAGTCCTATAGAGTATTATATGACTGTTTCCGATACTGGGAACGTTAGAGTGACTCCTACAGCCACTGTAGATATATGGAATCAAGATCAGACTAAATTAATAATGACAAGACAAGTTGTTTTTAACAATAAGGAAATCTTACCCACGACTAATCAAGCATTATCTTCTTCATTCAGTGCAGATCTTACGGTGGGACAATATTGGGCTTATGTATCTGTTGCTCCATGTAACAATACTGTCTTGACGACTTTTAGCATATACGAGAAAGGGGCTATAATTGATAGTGGGGAATTGGTTCGTTTGGATAATCAGCCTTGGGCAAAGATTGGCGATGTCGTACCGATAGTTGCTGTCTTTAAAAATACTGGTCAACGAACGGTAAGTGCGAAATTCAAGGGCGTAATAACATCTGACAATAAGATTGTTGAAACCATCGATTCAGATTTTTATGATATAGCTCCTGGTGAGACAGGAAATATTATGGTCTATTTTACTCCAAAAAAATTTGGTCAATATATTATATCTGGAAGGATATTGTATAATAATAAATTAAGTTTTGAAAAGAGTTCTGTGCTGAATGTTAATGAGGGTGTAGAAGCACAAGGGTTCAATTGGGCGTATGTATTGATATTTATAGTCATAATCATAATAATATTATTGTTGCTGATACGTATTCGCAGAAAGAAACACAGTATTCATAGATTATGAAATTATAGATGAAGTTTGGATTACTTATTGATGGAGTTATATATTAATGAAGTTATTTGTTAATGAATTTATAGTTTATGAATTTTGACAGGTTATAAAATGTTCTCATGGTTTAGAGGAGGTAGAGATATTAAATTAATATGTTTTGATATAGATAACACTTTATGTGATTTTGCTTCTGCTGAAAGAGAAACAGAAGCTTATATGGCTGAACTTATATCCAAAGAAATAAAAAAGTTACAATCAAAAACCAGGAAACACTCTCTCGTAAAAAATTCTTGCTCAACATTCACTATCTTGAAATTCTTTAATGAGGCGAAATCTCGTCATCTATATCGAAGTGTAGCACCTGTTGCATATTCAAGGATGTTATGGTTTAAGGAGACTATAGAAAAACTTGATGAATCAATGTCTTTGGGTATAACTATTAATGGTCTGATCGAGAATGCAGGATTCTATGAAAAGAAATATTGGGAATATGTTGACTTGAAATTAAAGAATTATCCTAATACTATCTCTACTTTAGATTCATTGAAATCAAAAGGATTCAAATTGGCGACCATCACTGATTCAGATGGAAAAGCCGGAATAAAAGATCATAGGCTGAAAATGTTAGGATTAGATAAATATTTTGATTATATAATCACAGGAGATGATATTGGTGTGAATAAACCTGCCATCGAGAACTGGGATAAACTTTCAGAATTATCCGGACTAAAAGGAAGACAGTGTATTATGGTAGGCGATCATCCTGAAGTGGATTTGATTACAGCAAAAAAACTTGGATTCATCACAGTCTGGACAAAACAGAATCTGAATACGGATTTACATCAAAAATACGTAGATTATGAGATACATGATATAAAAGAAGTTCTGGATATATTGAAGAAATTTAATGGCTGAAGAATTTTAACTTTTATCTTTCTTAATTATTCACGACTATCAATCTTCTTGACTTGGATACATTATTTATTATTTTTCCATCTTTGAATCTTCCTGCACCGAGATAGTCTGTGTGGCCGGTATCTTTATCTGTATATTTTAGTATTATGAATTCTTTGCCTACATCTTCATGTTCTATGTCGCTGCCCTTGATCCATGCTATCATCTGGTCCTTATCAAGTTCTACCACATTTCTTATTGATTCTGGTCCAATCATCTGACTTCCTTCAATCGTCAATCTTATGCTCTCTTTGTATAATTCTCCTAGATACATTCCGACGCTGTCTATCTTTAATTCGTCATATGGCAGCATGTCTATACTTCTGGATACGAGGTATATCCTGTTATCTTTATTCATTAGGAAGACATATTCCTGAGATGCTCTATCGTACATATATCCATATTGTTCTGATAATTTTTCCAATATATGCTTTGTCTCTCTAGAATTCAATATCCTTAAGCTTCCTATGGTGTTTTGTTGATGCATTTTTTGTCTTAAACTCCCCATACAGGATTATTTTTTCTCATTATCTCTGCAATCTCTTTTATCAATACTATCTCTTCTTTAGATAAATATTTTGTCATTGTCTTTATTTTTCGGAAATCCGCTTCTGGTATCGCTGAATAGAATATATCTCCTTCAGTTATCTGTCTTCCCACAGTCACTCCTGGCAAAGAGGCGGCTGCTTGGTCTTTTCTTTCTAACGTATTGACGCTCTCTTTATTTTTTTGCATCTCCTTGACGCTTGTCAATACGATTCCATCAGTTTTCATTATATTGGTTCCCGCTTTAAGTTTCCCACTCAATACCTCGATTCCTATTATTGCAGGGTTGCTCGCCCTAAAAGTATAATTTGCCAGATATTCAATCTTGCACGGCATGGTCAATCCTTCTAGTTCTTTCTGTTCTAATCTTTTTCTCTCCTGTTCTTTCCATGTATCGTGATCTTCTATTAACTTGTAGATTATATTACTCGTGATTATCTTCACTTTATCATTTTTTATCCCTGATTCATCCGTTATATTGAATCCCAAAATTACTGATTCTGTCGGATCCTTTTCATAATTGCTTTCTGCATCCGTAATATCTTTCTTAGTTATATTGCCGACGCTGGCTTTTCGTATTTTTATTTCCTTATCCTTCAACAATTTTATAATCGCTTCAAGACTTCCTATAGTATCTGCTTTTATGACTATGCCTTCTTTGTCCGTTTCTATTAACACTTCCTCGACTTCTTTCTGTATCTTTTGCTTGAATTCTTCAATAGTCTTTTCTGGAGTGTTTTGTGGACAACTTATCAGTGGCATGCCGGCTATCACACCATCTAGTTCTGTGGCGCTTATCCTTACGCCTGTTGCGGCGGAAACATCGCGTATTGATTGGAATTTTGTTTTTTTATCTCTCATATCAGTCATTACCTTAGGTTCGAATAATCCTTTGACTTTTGTTATGATCGGCTTTTTTATCCCGCCTATTATCAGGATATCATTCACGCGCATTATTCCGTCGTATAATATCGCATCCATGCATATTCCCATCCCTTCAGCATTCTTTATCTCGAGTATTGTTCCTTTTGCCGGACTATCTGTCTCTAGATTGCATACGAGATTGTTTTCCAGATATCTCTGTGTCAATCCCGTCAATACCATCAATAATTCCGGCATTCCGATTCCTTGTTTTGCGCTGCATGGTACTATAGCTAATTGTTTAGTATAATCACATCTATCGAATCTTTCTGATTCCATGCCGAATTTTTCGATTATGAATCCGACCATGTTGTAAAGTTTTGCTTCAATATCTTGAGAAACTTGAAATTCTTGTGCAGCTAAATTTTCCATCAAGGATTTATCCTTAAGATCTTCTTTAAGTTTGTAGCCATTAATCAAATCTATTTTGTTTAGTGCTATTATGAATGGTGTCTTGTAATTTCTTAGTATCTCGAATGCCTCAATTGTCTGCGGTTTGAAACCTTCATTTATATCAACTACTAATATTGCCATATCTGCAAGGTTTCCACCTCTTTTTCTTAGGCTTGTGAATGCTTCGTGTCCAGGTGTATCTATAAACAATAATCCTGGTATTATGAAATTAAATTTGACATTTAATTTATCACAGAAATTTTTTATGACATGCAGTGGGACTATGCTTGCGCCGATTGCCTGAGTAATTCTACCTGCCTCAGTATCAACTATAGCGGTATTCCTAATCCTATCTAGAATGCTCGATTTTCCATGATCGACATGTCCTAATACCGCAATTATTGGAGATCTACACTTGCCCATACTATCCACTTCCTTATGTTTAGCAGTTAGCGAGTTATCGAATGATTATTCGATATTACGAGACTCGATAAAACATCTATAAATGGTCTATACGAGCCTGCTAAACATTTATTCTATAATAGAATGAGGAGATGTTTTTTAAATGTAGTGGAAAATTTATAAAGTACCATACACTCATCACAGTATGAATCATAACATAGATCTAATCACAGAAGGTAAAGCAAAGTTTTATGCGTCTAAGGATAAAGACGGGAAGATATCGCGAGAGTTGGAAGTATTCTATAATCCTGTCATGAAGTTTAATAGGGATATTAGCATATTGGTCCTGAATAATTCTGGTGTCAAGAATTTTCAAATTGCTGACATACTGGCTGGTTCTGGTGTTCGGAGCATCAGGTTTCTTTTAGAATTAAAGAAAGGTGTCATGAAGACTCTTTTCGTCAATGATATCGACAAGAATTTTGTCGCATTATTCAAGAAAAATTTGAAATTGAATGACATAAAACTGAATAAGACCACTAGTAAGAATATTCTGATCACAAGTTATGATGCAAATATGATGCTTTTAGGATACAACGGCTGCGATTATATCGAGATAGATCCTTTTGGTAGTCCAAATGATTTTTTAGCATCTAGTATAGTGCGGTTATCGCGTGGAGGAATTCTAGCTGTGACAGGCACTGATACCGCATCATTGTCTGGTACTCATTATACTACTTGTAAGAGAAGTTATTGGGGTAAACCATTACATAACGGCCTGATGCACGAAGTGGGTCTTAGGATTCTTATCAGGAAGATACAACTTATAGGAGCTCAGCATGATAAAGCATTGATACCGATATACACCTACTTCAAGGACCATTATAATAGGATTATATTTAGATGTATAAAAGGCAAGTTAGAGGCTGATAAGTTAATTGATCAACATAAATATCTGTTATATTGCAACAAATGCATGAGTTTTAAAGTCTCAGAATATAATTATATTAAGTGTGATAACTGCAACGAATTTATGATATATTCTGGACCGATGTGGACGGGTAAGTTATATGATGAGAAGCTTGCTGAAAAAATCTTCAAGAGCAATAAAGACAAGACAAACACTAAATTCTTAGAGACAATAATGCAAGAGTCTAAATTAGATGCTCGTGGAATTGTAGGGTTCTATGATATACACGAATTATGTCAATATTATAAGAAAACAATCCCTAACTCTGAGACTTTGATGAAACAAATCACTGAAAAAGGTCATAATGTCTCAAGAACGCATTTCGCATTAGTCGGAATAAAGACAGACATGCCTGTAGGCGAATTGGTAAAGACGATAGAAGAGTGCGCTGCGATGTCGCAAAAATAGTCAAAAAAGAATCACTAAAAATATTTATTGTAAAAAATTAAAAGAATTTATCCGATTATCCTTCTGATGTCCGTGCATTCGACGTTTTGGACGCCCGATATCTCTGATATCTGTTTCTCTAATGGTTCCAAGTCTCCTTTCTTTTCATCCATCAAGAATACGATATTTACTGATTGTAGACCGAATGCTACTGGTTTTATATCTACTCTCTTTTCTCTATCATCTGAGAATGCTGATATAAGCTTCAATGCTTCATGCTCTATCTTCTTTAAGTCTATAGATGGACTTTCTGGCATTATCGTCAATGTAACTATTGCTGTACCCATTTTGCACCTAATCTAGTTTGGTCCTTCAAAACCGCACTCTGGGCACTTGTATTTTGCCACTATCTCTCTGCATTTTCCGCATCTTGTTATTTCATACTTTCCACAATTTGGGCACATAAACTTTACTGCTCCCTTGTTGTTTACGAGTGAAACCTTGCATGTTATACATTTATTCATATTAATCACGATAAATGGAATTTTGGGGGATTTATAAATGTTGCGCGTAAGCGACATTGGTAAATCTGTAGGTGTTAAATGAAGGGTGTTAAATTTCAGGTGAAAAAAGATTAAGAAACGCTCTTAATCAATCATTCTTTTCGGTTGTCTTCTTAAGCCAAAACTGTTCCAACAACTACACCACATCTATCACAACAAATAAATAGAAATTTAGGTGCTACTTGAGGCACCATAGATGCAGTTGGATGTCTTATACCCATAAAGTTAGTATTACCACATTTTGGGCATGTAGGTGTTATCATATTTATCACTCTCTATATTTAAATAAAATCTTTCAAAGTACTGGTTATTATCTTTGATATTTTCTTCTCCTTTTCTTCTTTGGATTTAATCTTTTCCTCTTCCTTTCTTTCTAATTTTGACCATCGTATCTCTGGCGTAATCTCATAGTATTTATTTCTACCTTCTGCACTTTTTAATCTTACAGCTCCAGAATTTATCAACTTAGGTAAGTATTTTGAAGATATATTTTGTATAGATTTTTTTGTTTCACTAGATAGTTCTGTAGGCGTAATATATTCTTTGTTTAACATCTTATTTAATACGCCTTTTTCCTCTGTTGTTAGCTTACCTGTTATTCTCTTTGCTTTATCGGAAAGAATATCTCTTAGCAAATCTTCATCTATTACTATTGGTGTATTTGCACTGCTTATAGATACTAAACAACTAGATAAGCTATTTAATATTTCCCTTATGTTACCGTTATGTAATCTATATAACAGTTCTATAGATTCATCATTATGCGGGGTTATTAGGGGTATATTCTCATCTATTCTTAAAGATGTTATTCTTTTTACTAATAATTTTCTTACATCCGTTAGAGAAAGATGTTTGACTTCCAAAGCCGGCGTGATAAATATTTGTGCCAATCGTATCTTTGAGTTTATTACGGAGGGTAAGAATTGGTCTCCTACAAAGAAAAATATTACATTTTTATCCATTAAGAAATCTCTCACATCAGCCAATAATTCTTGTAAATCTTCCAAATTATCAAAATTATCTAGATTATCATAGTGAATGATTATACCTTTGTATTTTGGTATCAATGATGCTATTATTTCCCTAAATAATTCTATCAATTTATGTTTATTCAATTGAGAAATTTTAGCTATGTCATTAGATAACTCGCCATATTGTGTTAACTCATATAAGGCGTGTAGACGTGATAATAAACCTGAATTGATAATAACACCTAAACGATTTATCTCATCATATATGGCAGAAATTGTAAGGATAATAAACTCATTTCCACTCATAGGTTTATTGATTTCTATTTCCCTGATAGGAGTAAAAAATCCCTCTTTTGATGCTTTAAATCTTACGAAGTTTAATAAAGATGTTTTTCCCACACCGGGCTCTCCAACAACCATATATCTTATTTCCCCACCCATACTAATTACTCTCATTAATTCTTCTCTTTCTGAATCTCTACCTACAAAATTAGAAAGTGAAACGCTTCCACCATCTATGCTAAGTGGTGCATTAAAATAAGGGTTTTCTACTAAACCATATTTACGCCATGTTAGGTTAAATTCTGACATATTACTATGGAATAGCTATTCTAGTATATAAATATTATTATAATACAAAACATATATTACTATACCGAAACATTTATATATTAGTAGTGCTTTACTATACTACAATAATAGTATTATAATACTATTTCTATAGTATAATACTTTTGTACTACACAAGGAGTTGATTACCATGCAAGACGAAAAATATGTTTTAAGAAAACAACGAAGTTTAGATATGCTCAGTAAAGGATTTGAGCCAATAAAGAACGGTACTAACGAATATTTTATACCTTCACAAATAGAACAAGGAAAAAAATACAAAGTTACAATAAAAGACCATTGGTATAGTTGTGAATGTCCTGACAATCAAGAAGGCAATATGTGTAAACATATATTATTTTTGAAAACGTACTTTGCTATCAAGTTAAATGCTCAAAAAATGAAACAAAATATCTCAATAACGAAGCCATGCCCTTACTGTAATAAGACCGACATAGTAAAGGACGGTACACGAAAGACCGCAATAGGATTAAAACAGCGATGGCGATGTAATGATTGTAAGAAAAGGTTTGTTAATGAGCCATTAAAGAAAATCAAGGGTAATACTGATTGTGTTATTATGTCTATGGATATGTATATGAAAGGTATGAGTTATAGAAATATAGCCGATAGTATTAAACAATTTTTCGGATTAGAAGTAACACACGTTACTATAATGAATTGGGTAAATACTTATATGAAAAAGGTTAATACTTACGTCAATACATTACAACCGAAAGTAAGCGATACGTGGCACGCCGACGAACAATTCATTAAAGCCAAAGGTAAACAAGAATATGTCTGGAATGTCTTAGATAGTGATACACGATTTCTTTTAGCTTCAAATGAAAGTCCTACGAGAAATTATAATGATGCACGCGAAACATTCCAACAAGCAAAAGAAATCGCTGGAAAAAAAGCACAATTAGTAATAACTGATGGTAGTTTTAATTATTCAAAGTCAGTTTATAGAGAATTTGCTACACGAGCAAATCCTAACCCCCATTATAGATATGTTTCAATAAGAGCTAAAGATACATCAAATAATAAAGTCGAGAGATTTCATAATACATTTAGAGCAAGAGATAAAGTAATGAGAGGATTTGGCGGTAAACAAAAACAACAAGTAGAAAACTTTAGAACATACTATAATTTTATGCGACCACATACAACACTAGGAATGACACCAGCACAAAAAGCAGGACTAAACGTAAATCCAGAATGGAAAGGATTGCTAATAAAAGCAATCGAAAGGTGAGAGAGTTTATATTATAACTTAAGCAAAATATATAAATTGCTCTCACTAAAAGCATAATATGACTACAAATTGGACGCAGGGCATTATTATAATAGCTGTCTTATTGTTAGTCCCTCTAATAGTGAGTTTTTTGAATAAGTATTTTAGAAATATATATCCAGCAACGAATGAAATTACGAAAACTTTTTCAAGAATTAATAAGGACAAAATATTAAAGAAAAAGCTAAAAATGTATTCTAATGCTTATAGCCAAATAGGTATTTTTACTTGGGCGGTTATTACTATAGGAATTTTCCTATCATTAGGAGAAAGATATAGACGTATGCATGGAGATAATTATATCGGATTCATTATCTTAGTGCTTCTTATGATGGCGTCTATTGGACCTGTGATGGAGTTTTTTAATATTTTCATAAAAAAGATATTTACGATAAGAAATCCTAAAATCAATCCAAGATTGTATGAAATTTATTCAGCATTTTATATGCCTCAAAAAGAATTTGAGATGAGTCACAGAATTAATGCATTGGAAATCAATAGAAAAGCATTAATTATTTCTCTGGCTATATTTATACCTTGTTTAATTCTGGCAGTGATATTCGCTATTATCTAAATAATTAATCAGTTTTCGATAAATTTTAATATGATTAGTTCTCTAGAAGCTAATAAAAAAGTCCTAGAAAGATATTTTAAGAAATAAAGCAAGATAGTCACCCGACACTTAACAGCAATTCTAGTCACCCACAGATTTACCAATGTCCGCGTAAGCATAACAGCTTTGAACGGAGTGAAAAGACATTTTGCTTTAGAAAAAGTCTATACTCTAACTATCTTTGCATGCCCTTTCTCAAGCTCATCTAGGTCTCTCATAATCTTTTCAATAAATTTTTTGGCCTCTTCCTCGCCTTTTTTTGTCAATTCTGTCAAATCATCAAATTCCAGTACGCCATGATAGTCTACTTCTGGTCTTATCAGCGTATAGGGTATGCTGCATGATTCTAGATCTTTATTGACGATTGTGTTCTGCATAGCTAGTGTGGCCTGTAGAACTATGTCTTTGAAATTGCTATCTTCAGTGATTTTTATGTTCTGTCTAGAAACGTCGATCATTATTAGATAATCTACATTAGAAAGCAGATCGAACGGCAACGGATTCACCACTCCGCCATCGACGCATATCATATTATCGACTTTTCTTGTCGTGAAGAATCCTGGATATGATAGTGATGCCATCACCGCCGGTATTAGTGGCCCTTTGTCGAATATTACTTCTTTCTGATTTACTATGTCGGTGGCATTGATAACTAGTGTCCTGCTTAAATCTTCAAATCTGAATTCCTTTATTATATCATCTGCAAAATATTCTGTAATATATTTTTCAAGCTTGTTTCCCTTGATCAATCCCTTTGTCGAGAATGCGTAATCATAGACGTCTCTTTTGCCCTTGATCTTTAACATTAATTGCTCTATTGCATCTGGATCCTGATTATGTGCATAACATGCTCCAATCAATGCACCTATACTGCAGCCAGCTATGCTGTGGATTTCTATAAGATTTTTCTTCAGGACTTTTAGTGCGCCTATCTCTGCAAATCCTCTTGCGCCACCACCACTCAATACTAGACCTATCTTAACCATCACTCACCTCAATAAATGCGTACAATAATATATATTATGAAAAAGCTATATGATTGAAAATCATAATCCGATCAAGTGCCATATTCCTGAAAATACTGTGAATCCATCGAATCCAGGTATTGGGATTATATTGAATACGAACAGGAATAGATTGATGCGTTTTGTTAGTGTCCAGAAATGCATTGCATTGATGCTGAGATCATTTTTTACTTTCAAAACTATCAATGCTGTTAAGAATAATATCAGATTAACTCCTGGACCAGCGAATGCTATTAGCGTACTTTGTATTGCTGTAGCATTTCCGCCGATGCTCACGTATGCCGGTACAAAAAATATGAATGGTGATCCTGCAAGCCGTAATACTACTGCTATTGCCAGCCATATATATGCAGCATTGAATACTGCTGTCAATCCGAAACTTAGTGCTGTGACTTTGTGACCTAATTCGTGTAATATTATTGCTGGCGCAGTAACCATCGCTGCAAACCATAATGACTGCCAGTTGAAGCCACTAGATTTTTTCATGTATCTATCAAGCACATCCTCAGCCTTCTTTGGTGGTTTGAATGTATCCATGAATACATAACCAACTACGAACGTCATGAGAACAATGTCAAATATCTCCATCGGTGTGATAAACATATTGTATACAAATATATATCTTGTTTTTAAAGATTGTGGAATGATGGTACGAAAATAGAATGTATTATATCTTATTGTTTCTTCTCCACAATATTATATACTTGATCATTCTTGCGGACAATCTTTCCGACTTTTAAGCCGACGACTTTTCCTTTTGCTGCTATGTCTGTAAATCCTAATTCGTTCTTCATCTCTAAAACTTTTACTTCATAATTTCCAGTCGTAGGCCCTTGAAATACAATGAGATCATTCTTGTTTATCGGATGGTCTTCTATAGTTATTTCTGCGACACTTATTTTTGGATAATAATTCAGAACTTTACCTACGTAAAGTTTCATGGTCGTCTGCTCGCCTGTCCTGCTATTAGACCATTCACTGGCAGGTTTGCCTAGATAGAATCCGTTTGAGAACCCTCTATTGAATACAGTTTTCAGCTTTTCCATATTCTTCTCTTTAAACCATTTATATTCCGCAGATATTTTTTTGCTCCTAAAAATCTTGGAACGATTAGTATTATAATATTCTATTACGTCTTTATATGCTTTGACTGTCGTATATACATATTCTGGATTCCTGTTCCGTCCTTCAATCTTGAATACATCAATTCCTGCTTCTATGAGTTTCTCGATGAATGGCAGCGTGCATAGATCTTTTGGACTGATTACACAGTCTTCACCAAGCAAGAATTCGTTATCACCCGTTATCTTATCTATCTGGTCCGTACTTTTTATATCATAAACACCGTAATTTCTTCTACATGGCTGCAGACACTCGCCGCGATTAGCACTTTTGCCGAATAGATGATGACTTAACATGCATCTGCCAGAGACGGAAACGCACATCGCGCCATGGATGAATGTCTCGATCTCTACTTTTAATCCGTCCTTTTTGACATTTTTGATTATTTTGATTATATCTTCAAGGGAACACTCTCTAGCTAAAACTACTCGCTTCAAAGTCGGAATATGTTTTTTGTAGAACTTCAATGCATCATAATTGCTGATAGAATTTTGGGTCGATAAATGTACATGCATCTTTTGTGCAACACACTCTTGAATAACAGACATGTCCCACGCAACAATCGCGTCTATTCCTGCACTCTTTGCTTTTTTTATTATGCTTTTAACAAATTTTATCTCATTGTTGTATATGATTATATTCAATGCAAGGATTGCCTTGACATCATGTTCATGACATCTCATCGCAATCTTTTTCAAATCCTTAATTGAGAAATTCTTCGCCGTGGCGCGCATATTGAATCCACGAACCCCGAAGTATATTTCATTTGCTCCAGCATCTATAGCAGCCTGCAGACTAGTAAAATCATTGACCGGTGCAAGAATTAATGGTTTCATATTACTTTTAGTACTAATTTTCAGGATTTAATTAAATTTTTTAATTATATACACTTGACCAAGTATAAATTATATATCCAGATTCGTGACTTCCTTAGCATGTGTCTCTATGAATGCTCTTCTAGGTGCTACATCGTCACCCATGAGCGTCTCGAATATCCTATCTGCTTCGACGGCATCTTCGATGGTCACTTTCATGAGCGTCCTTGTTGAAGGATCCATCGTAGTCTCCCATAATTGTTCTGGATTCATCTCACCAAGACCCTTGTATCTTTGGATAGAAACATCTTGACCAATCTTTGCGAGCAGTTCATCTTTGTCTTTATCCGTAAGGCAATAATGTTTTTGATTGCCCTTTTTCACAAGATATAGTGGCGACTGTGCCAGGTATATGTTTCCATTATCAATCAATGGTCTCATATATCTATAGAAGAATGTGAGTATCAATGTCCTGATATGTGAACCGTCGACATCCGAATCTGCCATTATTATTATCTTATGATATCTGATCTTCTGTAAATTGAATTCTTCACTTATGTTTGTACCTATGGCCGTTATTATATTCGATATCATTTCGCTAGTTATTACTCTTGATAATCTTGCTTTTTCAACATTGAGGATTTTTCCTCTTAGCGGCAATATTGCCTGGAATTCTCTGTTTCTGCCTTGTTTCGCGCTATTGTGCACAAATACACCTGATGCCAATGCAAAGTTGTGCGTTTCAGAAACCTCTATATCATATACATTCATTCTTTCATTTGTATATACTATCTCTTTTATTTTGTGATTGTAGTTTTCTATTGCTTCAACTAGTTGACTCTCATTGTCATGAAAGAATCGTTTAGCAAATGTGTTATATGATAAGATGTTTTTATTGTTTAATTCTCTTCGTTTTGCTTCAAATTCTTCTTTGTTTACTTTTCTGTTCTGATTATAGATATCTCTTAAAACTTTTATAGTATTATTATAATAGGTTATATTATATGATTTTTTTCTATTCTCTCTAAATTCTGTTGTCCATTGTGTCTTGGTTTTACTGGCGCGCCAAACTCTTAAATCATTATTTGACCATTGTTTCTTAGCAGTATCTGAGAGTTTTTTCTTTAATTCTGGATGATTATTAAAAAATTCTTTAGTCCTAGTTGATTGTTTAAGTTTATTCTCACTTGAAGACCAATACTCTTTTTGTGCATTTCTAAGATTTTGAGAAGACTTTAATCTGTATTCTTCATTGCTATTATAAAATTCTAGGAATTTTTGTATCATGTAGTTCTTGTATAACTTATTTTCCCATTGCATTTTCGCACGTCTGCTTAGATCCCCTTTTATCGCTAACATCTTTTTCCTAATGTTGGCTTTAAATTCCGGAGTTTGTCTTATTTTCTTTAACTTCTTTAATACTTCTTCTGTTCTTAATGTTTTATTAGCCATTATGCTATGCAAAGCTAGATGCTCCTCTTTACTTAATCTGCATAAATTAGTTGGATTGTTATTCAATTTGTTAAAGTCTTTATGATGTCTATGACTTCCATTATCTTCTGAATATATTTTGTTATTTATATTGTACCTGTCTGCGATTAAATGCGTGAATATCCATTTATTATATTTAGGATCAAATATTAGCTCATAATTCTCAATAGTTATATTTTTGCCTTTATGTGATAATTGTTTTCGGAGCGGCATTAATGAATCTTCTTTTTGTAATTTGGCTGCTGGCATATATTCTCCAGTTCTTAGCATGAATAAGTGATCTGGAGTACACGTTATTATTTCATCATTATCTAGTATTACTTTAATGACTTCCGCATCTTTTTTCGTAATTCTAGGATTTGTGATTTTTTGAATTCCAATACTTCTATCCTCTAGTATTGTGTAGCAGTAATTTTCTTTACCTGTTGCGTCTTCTTTTACTAATTCTTTGAATGTTATGTTTCTGCCGTCTACTAAAGAAATTTTCGTGTCACCAGAAAAACATCCTCCGGCTGAATCTCCTTCTACTATGAATATCTCTGATTTTAATGGATCGCTCTCTGAGCAATCTGATAATTTGCCTGGAAGAGTGCTGAATTCCAATACTGATTTTCTTCTGGTCAATTCTCTTGCTTTTCTAGCTGCTTCTCTTGCTCTTGCTGCAAGCATTGCCTTATCAATTATTAACGCGGCGGCTTTCGGATTCTCTTCAAGATATGTAGTCAATACGCTACTAACTATGCTATCGACGATTCCTTTAACTTCGCTGTTTCCTAGTTTTGTCTTTGTCTGTCCTTCAAATTGTGGCTCAGGGACTTTTACCGATATTATTGTTGCAAGTCCTTCTCTTACATCTTCACTGCTCAATTTCTCCTTTTCCTTGAAAGCAGGACTCTTCTCGATATAATTATTTAATGTTCTGGTCAATGCCGTCTTGAAACCGACTAGATGACTGCCACCTTCTACCGTGTTGATATTATTTACAAAACTATAGACGCTTTCATTATAACTATCTGAGTATTGTATAGCAACTTCAACTTCCACTTTATCTTTGGTCTTGAAGATATATATCGGTGGATGTATTGCTTTCTTATTCTTGTTCAGGTATTCGACGAAACTTACTATTCCGCCTTCATAATAATATTCTTTCGCCTGACTCTTAATATTACCTTCAGTATCTCTCTCGTTTTCTTCGACTCGCTCATCATGTAATGTTATCTTTATCCTTTTATTAAGGAATGCTAATTCTCTAAGTCTTGTTTCAAGTATCTGAGAATCAAATACTGTTTCTGTGAATATACTATCATCGGGCCAGAAATGTATGATTGTACCAGTATCGCTTGGGTTACATTCTCCTATTACTATAAGTTTATCTGTTGGTGTTCCAAACTTATAATTTTGATGATATACTTTACCTTCTCTTTTTACAGTGATCTCTAGAACCTTCGATAATGCAGATACTACGCTAAGTCCGACGCCGTGCAATCCTCCTGATACTTTATATGTATTCTTATCGAATTTTCCTCCAGCATGCAATTTTGTCATTACGACTTCTAAAGCTGGAATGCCGTACTTTGGATGGATATCAACAGGTATTCCTCTTCCATTATCCATGACTGTTATAGAATTATCTTTGCCGATGATTACGCTTATCTTTGAACAATATCCAGCGAGTGCTTCATCAATGCTGTTATCTACTATTTCATATACCATGTGATGCAGGCCGCTGCCTGATACACTACCTATATACATTGCTGGTCTTTTTCTTACAGCTTCAAGTCCTCCAAGCACGACGATATGTGATGCATCGTAGTTGCCGTTGTTGTTGGCGCTATTGCTGTTAATCTTATTATTATTGGTATTATTGCTGATGTTATTTTCCGTATCATTATTTTGTTCAGTCATAAGTCACCTATGATTCAATTATTAATAATTTGTAATTAATCCCATTCACTCCACACAATTTTTGCTTCGCACTACTTTTGAAGAAATAATTATTGTTTATAAATGTTGTTGTTAATATTTTGTGATTCTATCGTCTATAAATTGTGTTTTGTTTTATTATTTTCCGCTTATTTTTATATATTTTATTTTGATATTTATGTTATTTCAATAAATTACTCTGGATTTATTTTTATTTTATTTCTAAATATATGCTATAATGTATGCTATTTTATATCGTCGGAAAAAAGCATCATTACGCATTTGATTTTACATTGACCGTCGATGAGTTAAATAAGAAACTATTTAAATAAGCTACCTTATAATAATTTTTATAAACAAAATGTTTAACGAATTATTAAAAGAAAAGGACTTGCACATCAAAGGAAGCGTATGGTATTCTATGAAATCAGGTTATCCTGATGGTGATGTCGAATGAAAGTTGCCATTCTGTCTAACATTTTCAAGAAAGAATCCGATTTCAAGGAAGTTGAAGACGATTTAATGGAAGTTGGAAATGCTGTAAAGCGAGCATTGGAATTGGCCGGTCATCAGACAGTCTTCTTTGATGTCAATGAGACTACGTTCGAACAACTGAGGAATTCTGACGTGGAGTTTGCGTTCAATGTATGTGAAAGATTCAATGGAAGCAGTCTATTTGAACCGCATATAGCATCAATGCTTGAATTATTGAATATCCCTTATACCGGTTCTGGACCGCTCACACTTGCTACATGTATTAACAAGGTCAGAGTAAAGGAAATATTGATGCATCATGGTATATTGACTCCTAATTATCAAGTGTTCTATTCAAGAAATAAGAAACTGGATCCTGAATTGAAGTTTCCATTGATAGTCAAGCCTGTATGCATGGATAATAGCATCGGCATAACTAATGATTCTGTTGTACATAATGATGAAGATCTTAGAAGCAGGATCAGCTATATATTAAGGACTTATGATCAGCCAGCGCTTGTTGAAGAATATATTGATGGTAAAGAGATAACTATAGGAGTGCTTGGTAATGGTAGGAATGCATTGGTCTTGCCTCCATCAGAAGTTACATTCAAGAATTGGGCTGATGAAAAGGTATATAGTTATGAAGCTAAATGGTTGAAGGAAACTGATTCATGGAAGAATGTTTCAGTAGAATGTCCGGCCGATTTGCCAAAATATCAGGAATATCGTATCAAGAGGATTGCGTTACAAGTATATGATATATTAGGATGCAGGGATTATGGCAGGATAGATTTCAGGGTCAGTAAGGAAGGTGTACCATATGTTTTGGAATTGAATCCGAATCCTGGTATAAGTCCAGCCATTGACGAACAGCCAGATTTTATACCGTATGCTGCCATGAAAATTGAGATGACATATGATGATTTGATTCTAAAAATATTTAATGAAGCACTTGAAAGGAATAATATGACAATTAAGATAATGCAGCTGCCTAAGAGTGCAAGCACAGATAATGATAACGCAGGGACAAAGACTGCTGAAGTGACTGTACAAGTTGAGGGTGCAAAACCTAGGGAACGAACAAGGATTGATACGGATATAATTCTTTAAGTCTTGTGTTCTATTATGATATTTTATCTTAGTATGGTGATTCTATTGTTTGATTTTATGACAAAATTTAAATTCTATCACCAATTCAACTGCTATTGGAGTGGGGTATAATGCAAATAATCAGGAATGTACATTCGGATGTTGGTCGAACGGTTTTGAATCGTATGATTTCTAAGCATGGATGTTCTGCTGAGCATCATTATCATTGTTTTGTTGAAAAGATAAATGAAGTAGGTATGAACGGTGAACCATACATTTACGTGGTTGAGGATGAAGTTGATAGCGATATGGGCGTTCTAGCTACATTCGAACCGAAATATAATGATTATAAGATACTTACTGAGATACTTGCACCTAAAGAGAAAAGGGCAGCTATATTGAAAGATTTCTTGGATAATATCTTTTCGCTTGTTAGAAAACCCAGAAAGGTCTGGGTCGAACTTGAAGATGATACACGTAGGGACGTATTAAAAATCTTAAAATCTACAAATTACAAGTGCAATAGTATTAATTATACTTTGATTTGGCCAGTATTTGATATGAAAATCTGGACTGGAGACCTTATGCAGGGCGGTGAATGGAAAGATATGAGATATTATTGGAACAAGTTTTTCCGCGAGCACAAGGTAGAATTTGTGACTTCTGATAAAGTAAGTAAAGAAGAAATGAAAAATTTAGTGTATGATTGGAAAAAGAACAGGACTACTGGCGATAGAGCGTATATTGATTATTACATCAAGGCAATTGAATCCGGTTTTGCCGGGTATGATGTCACAAGAATAATGCTTGTTGATGGTAAGATTGGTGCAATCACGGCAGGGTTCAGTCCAAGGAAAGGATATTATTATTCTTCTATAGGATTATATAATACTGAAATTCCTAGATGCAATGAGATTGCAAACATGGATGATCTTATCAATCTAAAGAAATTAGGTTATGATATTGTGGATTTTGGTGGTATAGAAAAGGAAGGTCTTGAGTTTAAGAAAAAGTTCAGGCCGACAAGTTATTATAATACGCACGTATTTTCTATAGTGCTTAAGACAAATATGGCGGATAGTGATAATGCGGCTGATAGTGATAAAGATAGTGATGGATGATGTCAATATGAATACTGCCAACATAAAATTATTATATGATGTACATTCCCAAGAATGTAAAACTTTGATTGAGGAAGCGATATCAAAGCATGGTTTTGCTCCTGAACACAATTATGATTACTTTGTTTCATATACTTCTAAGAAGATGAAACCTGTGTTCGTGGACTTTGGTAATAATAAGGGGTTATTTGCTATTGAGTGGGATGATGATAGTTATCAAGTCATATCTGAAGTTATGGCGCCAGAAGATGAACGGTGTAATTTAGTGTTATTATTTCTGGAAACTATTTTTTCTGATTCTTATCTAAAGAAAGTTCCTAAAGTCTTGGTAGAATTCCCACCATTACTAAGGAAACAGATTAAAAAGCAGCTTAGTCAAAATAATACTGATAGTAATACTACTAGCAATATTATCATTGGTAATATTCTACATCACTATCATACTCCGATAATCGCATTGCAAGGATGGGATTCGACTCTTCAAGGACCAGAATTCAGTAAACTAAGGAAGGCAAAGGGGCGATTTTTCAGAAATTTCAAAGTAGAAGTGTTAAAGGAACAAGAGGTTCTATCTGTAGGTATTGATGAGTTTGAAAAAGTGATCCATGAATGGAGAAAGAATCGTAAAAGTACGGATACGGCATACTATGAAGATTATCTGAATTTTTTCAGGAATAAATTCAACGGGTCAGCATGTCATATTGCTATAAGATTGAATGGCGTATTATGTGGAGTATCAGCAGCATGGGCTGTACCGAACACGAACGGAAAGACAGTATATTACGCTATCAACCTCCATAATTATTCGGTGTCAGAACTTGGAGATTTTCTCACAGTATTATTTCTTGATGAATTAAAGAAACAAGGATTTGAATACCTGGATTTCGGAAGCAGCGATGAAAAGCTACTTGCGTATAAAAAGAAGTTCAAACCGATCAGACAATACGAAACGTTATGTTTCTATATCAGAAACAGTAGATTCAACAACAAAAGTGTTGATAACAGTAAAGTTGTTGATTGATGGTTTACTGAATCGTTATCTTCTTAATCAATATTGGCGTCTTTGGTCTGTCGTTTCTATCTCTATCAACCATGCTTATATTATCTACAACATCTTGTCCTTTGATTACTTGTCCGAATATTGCATGTTTTCCATCAAGCCATGGTGTAGGTACTGTTGTTATGAAGAATTGGCTACCGCCAGTATTTGGTCCGGAATTAGCCATCGATAATCTTCCTGATTGATTATGTTTCAATCCTGGACCGAATTCATCTTTGATAGCATATCCTGGTCCACCCGTGCCATCGCCTCGCGGGTCGCCGGTCTGAACCATAAAGTTTGGAATCACTCTATGGAATGTTACGTTATTATAGAATCCTTGTTGTGAAAGCTTGATAAAATTTGCAGTAGTTACCGGAGCCTTGTCTTCAAACAATTCCACTTCAATAGTTCCCATCGTAGTATCAATGATTGCATGTCTGTTCGTTGTATTAGTCATTTTTTCCTCCTTAGCACATCCACTGATAAATATCGTTAAGATGATCAGTGCAGTAATGGATGTTATCATCAAGATATTTTTTATGTTTGTGCTCATTGCCTCACCTTTCAAAGAGCAAAAATCTTGAATATTTAAATTTGATTATTTATGGAAATAATCGATTATGGCTTGAGAATATATCGGCATGATGTGACCAACTAAAATTTCCTTATTTTCATTAAGTATCGGTAGACTATACATGTAATCACTCGGGATATTATAAAATTCTCTTGCGCTGTCGCATACATTGACTACAGATATTTTATTATTATCAATCAATTGTTTAGTAATTTTACTATCTGTAATGATCTGTCTGAGATGTCCTTCCCTGATTGGGCAATCATGGATACTAGATGTGCCTGTAATAGCGTTCTTTTTGTCCCATAACGCTTCGATTATGTTATTATCAACAATATATATCTTTGAGACATCCATGTTCTTATCAAGTATTCTTTTCTTTGCAGAATCAGATTTCCCGCTTAATCTAATCATAGAATCATTGAAATCATGAAATCCTAGAATGTAGATTACTGGTTTAGTTTGTACTAGACTTTTGAAACTTTCAATCTGGTATTCTTTAAGACGCAACTTATAATCCCATTGATCGAAACATACTTTCGCTTCGGCATAGAATAATGGATGCTCAAAATCAGGGATTCTAGGACTTTTCCCTTCTATATATACTAATTCAGGATATATCTCTTTGATAATAGCTTCAAACCTACTTCCGATCAAATTATTGATGCTATCCATGGACCAGGGAGCGTTACATGTTTTTTAAAGTTGCTCCTTAGAATGAAATATATACTAAGCCTCTAATCAATTTATGTCAAGAGAGGGTAAAGCTGATTTGTTAACGCTAATTCTTTACATCCTCCATTAAATAGAAGATTAAAGATTTATTTAAATCTTTACTTTTGTGCTAATATCCAGAGATGATGCTCGCTATTATGATGTTCTTCTTCAAGAAGTTTTATTTTAAATCCTGTTTGTTCAACGAGTCGTTTATTTTTTTCTGCTGAATATGAACTCCAAGCCATTTTAGAATCAATGAATTTGCCGACTGCCATTTTCATTTCGTTGATACCGAGTGTTATCAATATGTATCCTTTTGGTCGAATTAGATTATACATTTTTTTCATTATCTTTTTATGTTCTGAACGAGGAATGTGAAATATCGCATAGAAAGAAACGATAGCGTCTACTGAATTGTTTTTTAATTTAAGTGTAGAAAAATCTCCTTTAACAAATTTTGCTTTCGGAACATTTTTTTTAGCTAAATCAATATGTTTTTGTGAAATATCAATTCCCGTTACATTAAATCCTTTTTTTACAAGATACGAATCATAAGGTATTCCTGTTCCTGAACCAAAATCGATAATTTTTCCACTCTTTAGAACCTTAAATAATTTTGATAAAAATTTGACTTCTAACTTGTTTAGTTTATCTTGTTTTCTATAATGTGTCGCATACTCTCCTTCATCATAACCTTTTTCAACAATCTTTCTCATATCCATATACTTTCTACCATTATCAGTATTAAAAATGTTGTTGTTTAGAATTATAACAGGAGTACAACTCCAACTATCAGTATCTATCCAGAGAGTACAAATCTAACTTCTAAAGAGGTATCAGAATTGCCCTATAAGAACCTGAAGCCTCCACCGAGCTTTCGCGATTAGGGTAAAGCCCCTTTATCGCTCTACTTCTTAATATTTCTAAAGAGGATAGAATATATAAAACTAGCGATGAGAAATGAGATAAAAAAAGATATTGAAGGACGGGAAATTTATTCAGTATGTTACTTCTAATTGGTAAGTTTAATCGTGGTATCGGGTAGAGTGCCTAATTCTGACCGATCTTTATTTGGTCCTTCATATTTGCATGGGTGAGTATCTCGATATTCTTTAGTAAATTTGGTGTTCTCTGGAGTTACGCCATATTTGGCAAATTCAGCAAGAACTAGGTCTGTCATGTGATCAAAAACGCTACCTAAAACCTCTCTATTGTTGTATGCAGTAACACCACCTGGTGTGCTAAGGTCAATGTCAAACGTGCATCCCGTTCTACCCCCGTTTTTACCACAACCAGTAGCGGCATAACCCAACAACTCGCCTGCCTTAACTGTGTCGCCTACTTTGAAATTCCTAACTAAAAATACGTGGCCAAAAACGAAATCGATATTTGGATCAACCGATGTACTCAGATGAATGCCCATACCGCTCAGTATTGCTTCGTCACCAACTTTGATATCTTTTTCTTGGTCAATTTTGATTACAATGCCGTCAAATGGTGCAAATATTTTTACTTGGTCATTTGTGTTTTTGAATGCGTCAACTGGCAGAAGATAGTGTTTCATTGAACGGTCGCTTTCTAAATCTCCTTCAAAACTATATCCATCACGAATATGACCGGCGCACGAACGGTATTTAGAAATACTTTCAATTTGCGTTAAATCAACGGGAACAGCTGTAATATATTTCGCAGTTGTACTTGGCCAGTTAAACCCTTTATCTACTTGATTGCTTTTTTGTTCTTTCTGTCTTTTATCATTTATATTATTGAAGATTGAGAGTACAATTATGCCAGATATAATAACTATTAATATAATCCACCAAAATCTTTTAAAAAATGATTTCTTATTTTCTTCTTGAGTCTCCATTATGTAAACTAATATTATTAGGATATTTAATTATTGTTATTTCATCCGTTTAGAAACGTCCTTCTTTCCATTCGTTAGCTCTCTTTTTCGATTGGATTTAACACATATTAAACGTAGTATTATTACGTTTAGGGGAATTACCCTAATATCATAAGCCCTAACAACACGTCAAGAAATCAATTAATTTATCGTCTATAAAGAATGAAAATCAGCCCCCAGCGAGAATTGCACTCGCGACCTGCTGATTACGAATCAGCCGCAATTGCTACTATGCTATGGGGGCATGATTATAGAATTAATTAATGGTTTATAAATTTGTTTCCCGGACCATCACCAGTCAAATATTATTTAAGATTTTTATACCGCTAGCACGCTTACATAGATTGTAATTGCGATTGGCAGTCGAGCTATTTGTAATCAATTATTATTTAGAAGGCTCGCTAGGTGCTAGCATTTACAATCCCAATTTCTCTCTAATTTCTTTGTCAGTATGTCTTTTTTGGCATTCATTGCATACAGTATGATGTTTCTTGCCTTTAGTATATATTGTGCCTATTATCTTGTGCATGAATGTCATTTCTAACTTTTTACTGCATATGGCACATTTCATTTTCTTATCATCATCGTTTTTTTCTTTGGTCTTTTCAATCCATCATCGACTTCCTTTGTTTCCATCGCTTGGAGTAATTGGTCTAGTTGATCAAATAATTTCTTTATATCAATCAAATCTGTATCTAGCTCCCATGTCGTCTTATTGTCTTTTTTCTCGTTGGTCGAAGCTACGCTTATCTTATTTGCAAGCTTTTCTAAGAAATCTAGCGATCCCTGAATAGAATCTTTTGTCTTATACTTACCTTTCTTTAATCCTGATTTAATCTCTTCTAGACTGTCGCGCTCAAATTTTTCTAGTTCCATTGGTGTGTATGCTCTATCCTTTAATTGGGTTTCAGATACGCTTTTTAGATAATCTTCTGTTAATGGCATATTATTATAGAATTGATGTTGTATTAATAGTTTATGATTTATCCTTTTTTAATAACATATCCTCTTTTTCTAGAAGTTCCTTCATTTTTGGCCACTCCTCTTCAGCCAGTATATATCCAGCACACCTTTTTGATCCGCATTTACATGGATGCGTCTTGAAATCATAGATATCTTTTTCATCAATCTCAAACCCGTAATTGTATGTTATCTCCTCACTTTGCTTAATATCTCTGGTAGTATATATCAACACTTCTTCACCTACAACATCCACTTCACAGTTAGGCTCGCATGAATGGTTGATGAATTTGGCGTCGTTGTTCGGTATGTCTCCATCCAAATCAAAGTTTTCATCTAATTCAAATATATATGTTCCTGCATGATTAGTCGGATCCCTCTTGTGTCTTTCAATTGTATTTTTCAATAATATGTCGCTTTCTTCCTTAGTTATCTTTATACCGCGGTAAGTCATTATCTTTGTATCTTTTGGTATGTCCGTTATCGCGAATACGCCGTGGCGATGTATTCCTGATGTTTTTACTTCAATATATTCATTATGCTGATTCTCGTTAGTATGTTCGAGTTCTGCTACAGTCTGTTGTTTAGTTGTGTCCATTAGTGTCATCTCATTCATTTTTTAACAAAATAAAAGAATATCAGGAATGCAGCTGCTATTATCATGCTATAGAAAATTTTTCTATTCCACGCATATATTTTTGCACCATCAAAATTCCAGAATGGTATCATGTTGAATAATGCGAGCCAGGCATTTATCAAATATCCCGAATCTATGATGTTGTTCACAAGATTGCTTGAAAAGTTCATGAATAATAATGGCAACATAAGGATTGCTAATATTATATTAGTCAATGGTCCTGCCATGCTTACCTTACCGTTTTGTCTATAATCTATGTTACCAAATATCATTACAGCTCCTGGTGCTACAAACACTACTCCCAGAAAACTCATCAATACTCCGAGTGAAAGCATTGTTATGTCTGCTCTGAATTCTGCCCAGCATTTGTATCGTTGTGCGACAATCTTATGTGCCAATTCATGTAATAGAAATGCGAGTCCTACCGTCAATGCACTGATCAGTATGAATACTATGAATTCTATGCTGAAGAATGATGCGAATGTTATTCCATTTCCAACTGTCCTAGCTATGGCAAAGGCAAAGCTAACAAACAGCCATGCTACTAACAAGTCCTTCAACTCTTTGTTGGATGTGTGGATGCTTACTCGACCATTTTTTGATTTGAAACTGTAATTTTTATGTATATGAGGCATATTAGTCGAATTAATAATCTATTTTTAAATTTGATGAAATTTGTGATACAACTTTCAGCACTCAAAAACACGGTTCTTGTTGTGATGGATGATGGGTGGATGACGTGTCTTGTGGTTAGGTGGATGATGTGAATGTGCATAAACGATATATGATGCTATTTATTTGTGATTGCAGAGTAGTTACAATAGTAAACTTTTTAAACTATCTCTACTATCCGTATTATATTATGCTTATAATTCAAGTTTAGCGTATATCGGGGGATTATTATGAAAAACACGTATATTTTTATGATTGTACAAGCACTATTGACCTTACTATTATTTTTCTCAGAAGGATATGTAAGGTATACGACAATAGCATTGTTCTTGCTGATAGATTTAATATTGTTCATCGGATTATTGGTCAAGAGATGGTCTTCTGAAGAATTATTGATGTTTGCAGCACTATTCTGTTCAGGAGTATTTATATTATTTTATATATTCATGAAGTCAGCTATGACTACTGTGTTCGGTGTAGCATTGATGTTCCTATTCTTAGTACTTGCGATGCTTGATTTAATATCCAAGTCATTAAGCCCTAAGGATTCAAGAAAGTTTGAGAAGCTACAGAAGCCTGAAGAACCAACATATTATTATGATGTAGAGTATGATCCTCGAGTAATATCTAGATCAGACTTATCAGAACAAGTAAGAAAGCCAGAGCCGGTAATGCACATAAATAGATCTGCGCCTGTTACAAGAGGTAAACTAACTGCAAAGGCAGTCGCATACGAATTAGAGAGAGAAGCACAGCAGTTAAAGGATGCGCAGCAGATGATTAAGGAAATGGATATATACAATTCCGAGAGAGAATTGATCCGTGAGTCTAAGGAGTTGGAGAATGCTCAGAAGCAAATAGATGCTTTAAAGAATGCCAGCAATAAGGTCAAAGATGCTAAGAAGGCTACTACAGAGTTGAAGAGAGAAGCCAAAGAAATGATGAAAGTTCAGAAGCAGATTGATGATATAAAAAATATTCAGGAATTAAAAAAAGAAGCTAAGGCAATAAAGAAAGCAGATAAGCAAGTCAAAGAGATACAATTCTTAAATCAACAAGAAAAGATTGTGAAGCAAGCTAAACAGATAGCTAAAGCACAAAAACAGATTGATGAAATGCATAAGAGTGCAAAGAAGTCGTTATCAGAGAAACCTAAGGTTAAGGAAATTGTTAAGGTAAAGACTGTCAATGCCAAGGAAGAATCATTCTACTTCGCTACAGAGAATGGCAACAAATTCCATGAGCCAGGATGTCTAGCAATAAAGAAGGTTCCAAAGAACAAATTGACACTATTCACGAGCAGAAAAGAAGCAATGAAGAAAGGCTTACAACCATGCAACGTGTGTATACCAAAGTAAATATATTTTGTTTCTTATTATTATATTATAGATCGAGGTATCGTTATGATGGCTTTTAATGGGTTAGATATATTTCCGAATAATACTAAATTGGCCTACACTGAACTATTAAAAGATATTCCTAGACATCCGGCAACAATATCTCATGAACCTCTACCTCAACTAACAAGGGATGGATACCAAGAATTTCTTATATCATTTAATTTCGATAAATGGTATGAAATTGATTACGCTGATAAAAAGGGCTGTATACGTCTGGAGACCCCTATTTTTGATAAGGTTTTACGTCCATGTATAGATGAGAGACTGACGCAAATAAGAAAAGAAAATCCTGCTTTTGGCATACGGCATGACGTTTCGAAAGATTTACGTAGCCGTAACATCAATGTATATGCTGAATACTTTCCTGAAGCTTCAAATTCGAAGGAGAAGATATTTGTTTACGCCATTTCAGAAACTGATGATTTACCTTGGGGACCAAGAATAATGCTTAATACCTCAAAAAAATCTATTGGGATGTTATTCCGACATTTTAAAGGAACTGTTAAAGAACCTATGAACGATATTAGACAATTAAGCATTGTACCTGCCATAATCCGGAGTCAGCCAATATATAATGCGAGTATGACTCCTTCAGGGTTTCAAATAGATTTTGTCTATCAAGATATTGACAAAACAAATACTGATAATAAAAAAGAAGACTGGAATGGATATTCGATTATAAATTATTTTCAAATGGGTAGATTTATGAGATTACTTGATGCGCCTCATGCTAAAAAATTTGTCGGAAGAGATATTTCTATATATACCGTTCGCAATCCAGGAGAAAATAAGATTATTGTTTGTGGTATAGGATCACTAGATCAATATCTTAAATCAGTAAAGTTTTAGTATTGGTTTTAGGTTAATTTCAAGAATATTCGCTGATCTTCTTCTGAGTCTTTATCTGTTTCAACAATTCGCTGCTCCTAATCATTGGCGTCACATCGTAATTGAATTGTTTTCTTGCGAATGCTATGACGTAATTTATCATTTCTTCTCTAGAATTGAAATCTATCGGTTTGCTCGTCATGGCTTTCTTTACAGCTTCACGCACTACCCATACTCCGAGCGGTGCCCAATAGTCATCAGTAACTAATCTTAATGATAGTATCGTTGCCTGACGTTTAATAGTCTTTAGTCTGCTTAATATGCTAAAACGTGCTGCATAATATCCTCCAGCAGTTTCCTCGGCATAATTCTTCCTGCCATTATATCCTTCCCAATCATGCATGGATTCTGGACTTCGAGTTTGCATCTCGAACAACTCATAGCTCCACACTTCCGGCAAGAACATTATAAGATAATTGTTTCCAAGGTATCCTCCGAAATATAGTTGATATTCTGCTATAGGATAATTCTTTATTTCTTTAATAATATCTTTGCCTAATGTATCATCGACAGCTGTTATAGACCACCTTGTAGGCACAAGTTTCTTATTTGTCTCAAGGCCAAGATTTCCTACACTAAATATTTTTGTAAGATAATATTCATCAAATCCTTTGTCATATAATGTGTTCAATCCTTCAGTCGCCGTCATCTCGTCATTGACGACCTTGTCGACTTTTGTCGGGATATGGACGTTCTCTGTTATTCTGGCCTTTTCTAGTTTGATTGATGGACCGAACGGTGTCGTATCTTGGTTAAATGTAAGTTTGAATTGTGGTTTCTTTTCAAGTATTATTTCCGTATCAACCGGTTTATTTGTTAATGAAACTTCCTGGACTAGATCCATGAACCTGTCATTGAAACCCTTGACTTGAGTCTTGAAGTTAGAATTTATCAGGTTAGACCTTAATTGTATTATCTTGTTTATATCATAATCATCTTTCGACCACAATAATGGATTGTCTATTGTCTCGTCCTTTTTAGGTTCATTAATGTTCAATAGGCCGACATTGATGTCTGGATATCCAAATCTTCCTACGAACACATTATAGTTCTCTCCATAGAATTCCTTCTTTGCAGTATCATTGAATGATTTCTGCACCTGAATCTTCTGTTTTATGGCGCAGAATCCTCTATTACAATAACCTCTACCCTTACACCTAAAACAGAGTTGGTCCATGATTCTAGAAAGTTCTATTGATTTAAAATGTTTATTGGTGGTTGACTAGTGATATGTTGTCAAACTTGTTTTACACAATTTTTATAAATAGCTCTCTGTTCCAAGTATCATGTTAACCAAGTCTGAATTGAATGAGTTGAGAGATGAACTTTTATCGTCAAAAAAACCATTGATATTCTTTGATGATGACCCTGACGGCTGTTCATCGTTCTTGATATACTACAGATTCCTTAAGGAGTATACTGATGATGTCAAAGGTATTATCGTAAAGAGCAGTCCTGAATTGAAAGATGAAATATTCTTAAGAAAGATTGAGGAGTATGGTCCTGATAAGGTGTTTGTTCTTGACAAGCCTATTATCAATCAAGATTTTATTGATGGTGTAAAACACCCTATGATTTGGCTCGATCATCATCCAGTACTTAAGCGTAATGGTGTAAAATATTTTAATCCATTGAAGCATAAATCTGTGAATCATAATCCAGATAATAGGCCTACAACATATTGGGCTTATAAGACTGTTGAGAAGGATAGGCCTCAAGATATGTGGATTGCAATGATTGGTTGCATCAGTGATTGGTTTGTACCAGAATTTCACAAAGAGTTCTCCAAAAAATATCCTGATTTATTACCTAAGGATTTGAAGATAAAGAATCCTGGAACGGTATTGTTTGAGACCCGTCTTGGACTACTTTGTAAGATAATCAGTTTCAATCTAAAGTATTCCACTAAAGAAGCCATGACTAGCGTGAAGATATTGACAAGGATAAATGACCCTTACGAGATTTTGGATCAAACTAGTGCCGCTGGCAAATATATCTACAAGAATTTCTCCGTGTATAATGAAGTCTATGAGCGCATGAAATCGCAGATAACTGCGACTAAAGATAAATTGATGTTATTTGAGTATGAGGATAGATATTCTTTGACTACTGATTTGGCGAATGAGATAATGTATATGCATCCAGATAAAGTTGTTCTCATAGCAAGATTGAAAGGTGATGAGTATAAGTGTTCTATACGATCCATGAAGATAGATGTCCGTTCAATATTGAATAAGTCTTTAGTAGGTATAGTTGGTCATGGTGGCGGTCATGAGCATGCTTGTGGTGCCGGCGTGAATATATCTGATTGGCAGAAATTTCTAGAGAACTTTAGACGAGAATTAAAGACCTATTCAAAGTGATTCTATAGAAGGAATATTCTCTGGATTGTTATCCCTTCTAAGTGGCTACAAAAACGAAACATTTATATATTAGTTAGTATTTATACTACTATTAAGTAACAATTATATTGTGTGTGATAACCGTTCTAAGACGGTGAGGTTATAAGATGGATAATGATAATACAAATAATACGTATGATAGAGGCTATAAAGCTCTTAAAGTATTAGGAACATTAGCAGCAGCATCAGTGTTTAGTTTTATGTTATTTAAAGAATATCAGAAGATAACTGAACCAAAAACACCAATTGAAAGCAATGGATTCCCACAAGGGACCACAATAGTAAATACTTTATTGCCTACAAACGGAAAAGTAGTATATGTAAAAAAGGATCCAAATCAAAAGTACGATAGTACAATGGTTGATCCTGCCACTCGAGAAGTGCGATATAGCGGATCATTTCCATTCAGAATCAAAGGAGATAATAATCATAAACCACCAAGAGAAGGAAATGGCGACGTATGGGTTACATTCCCAAAAGATAATCTAGAGATAAAAGTTAAGAAGTGAACAACATGACAAGCAGATTGAATCGTATTTATCGGCAAAAGATCGTATCCAATATGACATTGAACGAGATTGAAAAGTTGATCTATAATGAAGATATAGCATATTCCGGAGACTATGGTCTGAAAGTATATGAAAAAGATGTAAGACTGGTATTCAGTTTAAACTGATATTAAAATAAAAATCAAACACCTCACCTTTTGCACGAAGAGCAGCCAAAATCACCTCACCCACAAAAGTTCTGATTTGTTCTTCGTGCACCTTATATTCAAAAAATCAAAAAAACGTTCAAAAATTTCAAAAATATCACATTATAAATTGCGCAAAGGCAAGCCAAATCACCTCACCCACACAAATCTGATTTCTGTTCTTTGCGCATTTTATATACTTATAATCCAAAATGAATATCGCACAATTTTTGAAAGCGGCAGAAGAATGTCCTGATGAAAAGATAGTGAGTAACGGTTCGGATAATGGCGATCCAAGAATTAAAGTAGATTTTGGAATATATGACAATTATAAAATTCTTTTGCAGGGAAAACCCGAGAAAATAAAAGAAATTTTAAAGAAATCGGAGAGCTTTATTTTTGAAAAAACTATCGATTCAAGTAGACCAACGCATATATTTAATTATAAGCCAGGAATAATGTATGCTCAACTCTTCGACGGAATCTGGTACGGTTCATGGCAAGACAGTTATGAACAAGTCAAAAAAGATTTTGATTCAACAATTACTTTGCACCCTTACCAAAAAAAAGACATGCCCGACATAAAGTTTAGCGAAGTTATGTCTCTTGGAAATAAAAAATGCAGTACTGCTATAATAAGATCAATAAAAGATTTAGCTTCTATCTTAGAAGAGAATAAAATTTCTTTTTGTCTACCTAGTTCAGGCAAAACCTATTCAGAGATGATCAAATATTTTCCTTAAAATTAATGATGCTTTCTCTATTCATTCTTAATACTAGCATAATCTTCTAACACTATCTTATCGACATTCTCTAAGTCTGTGACTTTATATAATTTGCCTTGTCCCAGTTCAGTGATTTTCTTTGCCAATTCTAATCCTTTTGTATCTAGATTTATTCCTACAAGCGATATGGTTATTTTTTCACTGCGTGCCTTGCTGACTGCTTCCAATGTTTCATTTTCTGGAATCATGCCTTTAGTAGGCAGTGCATCCGTCAATAATATTAAATGTTTAGTCTCGTGTTTTGGAAATAATTCTATTGCCTTAGTTATACTCTTAGAAATGTCTGTCTCCATAGATGCTTTTATCTCTGATAATCTTCGTAATAATTCCATAAAATTTGATGTTGGCGGCACATATTCCTTGATGTCTGAACCGAACACTACTATTCCTACCTTATTTTTCTCCTGTAATGCTTTGAATGCCAATGCTATCCCTGCCTTCTTTGCTATCTTTAATTTCTCTCCTTTCATGCTTCCAGAAGCATCAATACCATAGATTATTGATATCTTGCCTTCGCTCTTACGGTCATATGCCATGAAATCTTCACGTATAATCTCTTGATGTCCACGTCTTAAAGAAGTCTTGATAGTCTGTTTTATGGCTAAATCTCTATATCTATTATTTTTGAAAGTCTTATAATCTTCCTTATCGCCATGCGCTGTCTTCTTCTTGTTAGTCCGCTCACCAAAACCTTTCGGTATCAGATGATCGAGTTCTTCGACGTAAAGTACTAATGCGCTCAGAGATAATCCTTTGTCTGTTATCGTGCCTTCCTTATTCAGTAGACCTTCATCTTTCAAACCGTCAATCTTTTCACTTATCTTTTTTTGTAATTCTCGACGGAATTCTGGAATGTTGATATTCTTTTCAATATAATTTGGACTATAACCTGTGAGTTCTCTGATTATGGTTTCACCATATAATTTTTTTGCTAATTTGTAATCTTTTATTAAATTCTGGAATATCATGTCGGGAGTAAGACTACCGATGCCTTGTGTAACACTTTCAGAAATCAGTCTGCCATCACTGATAGTTTCCTTGTCGTCTTCTAGAACTGAATGCATTAATTTCTCTTCATCAGTCTGGGATTTTAATTTACCTTTGCGTTCTTCAGTATCTTCAAGTTTAGGTATTATCCTTTCAATATCCTCATCGTCCTGCGTAGTCTCCAGGCTAGGTATAACCACTCTTTCTGCCTTTGAACTTCTGGAATTCTTCTTCCAGATATTTCTCAGGCGTTTCCAGATATTTTATTGATGGCTTCAATTTTATACGATGCGATAATACTGATAGCATTACATCTTTGACGTGTTCGTTTGTCACAATCTTATCTTTTGAGAGATATGCCATCGCTTGTGCACGCTCATATATTCCTAGACTGGCTCTTACTGATGGTTTCTTCTCTATATTAGCATCATCACGTAGTGTCCTAATAAAATGTATTGTACTGTTCAATAATTCTTCAGGGAATGTGACTTCATCAATCTTCTTACCTTTCGATAGGACTATTCTCTTCTCGATATCTAATGTTTCTGGATAGGTCATATATATCATATCAAACCTATCTAGAAATACGTCGCTTAATGGTTCAGTACTTGTATCTTCTGGATTCATAGTTCCGATGAATACGAATTCTGCAGGGAAATCGATATTATAGCTACCGATAGTAACCCTTTTCTCCTCTAATACTTGAAGCAGAGCATTCTGGAGCTTTTCGCTGCATCTATTTATCTCATCAAAGAATAATATCCCGTTATTTGCTCTGAATATTTTTCCTGGAGTGAATGCTTCAATGCTTAATGGTCCGAATTTCATCGCCTTGATTGGATCTATATCGCCTAGTAAGTCTTCAGCAGTCAGGTCTGGTGACCCTTGCACTCTGACGAACCTCTCTTCTCCTCCAATGTGTTTAATCTTTATCTTGCCGACATTATTTTTACATTCAGGGCATATAGGCCTGTCTGGTGTACAATTAAAACCGCAATCATTTACTTTTATGTCAGGCAGAATTCTGGCGACATTCTTAGCAAGTGTCGTCTTACCGATACCAGGATTACCTACGAGTACGATGTGTCTATCCATCAATAATGCTGATTTTAAATCCTTCTTTGCACGCTCTTGACCAATTATGTCCATGAACTGTTCATCGACAATCCTTTTACGTGTATCGTCATTGATCAATATATTGCTACGACCACTCATGCTTTTTATGCTATTCAGATTTTTTGTATTATGCTCATCATTCATGCTACCACCTGGGCCCGTTAATGCTCGTATTATTTATAAAGGTTTGTTAAAGATTTTAGTCTAATAGTATGATTAAGAAGACTATATTCAATTTACTAAATTCAGAATATAATCATAAGAAAATATATCACAAACGCTCCTACGACAGGCACAAAGAAATTATCGTCGAATGGTTGCTTATAGAGTTCCCACTCTATTGATTCAACAATCATGGCTATAGTAGATGCTATTATTGCGAACGGCCAGTATACAAAGAACGATGCGGCGATGCTTGCAGCAATCATCCCTGCCAATGTTCCTTCAATCATCCTCGTAGTATTCAATGGATGTCTTATTGTGCCATAATGCTTGCCTACTAATGCCGATATTCCGTCGCCGAAAGCCCATATCAATATGCCTGCTACAACAATGTTCTTCTCGAACATCAACATCATGAATAGTATCGCTAGGAATAAGTATATCACTCCCTTGCCTGGAAATTTCTTGCGTAGATGTTCACGCTCGAATTTTTTGAGGAAAAAATGTATTAATGGTATGTCCGCCAATGCATAAGTCATGGATATTATTATTCCGGCTCCAGCCATCAGCAACACCATCCACGCTTTCAATATATCATAATATATCAGTAAGGCAAGTATTATGCCTCCTATGATATGAAATGTTTTTCTTTTAATCTCTAACCAATCAACTTTTCCATTCATACTTCTCACCTAATTTCATGAAAGTCCATCCGATTGCATAGCCGAATATCGCTCCAGCCACAACATCACTAAAATAATGTACACCAAGATAAATCCTGCTCATGCCGACTAAGATTGCCACAATCCATAATACTGTTTTTATCTTAGGAAAATTTTTGCTCATTATAGGGATAATAGAAAAAAATATCATGGCATGTCCCGATGGGAAAGAACTCATGTTTGTCGTCACTGTATTATTGATACTCATTACCTCAAATGGTCTCGGTCTTTGTATTATTGCTTTTAATGCAACTTCCAAAATCGCAACTGTAGCCATTGATGATATTAATGCGATTATAGGTCGTCGATTAATCATCAATGCAACAATAAGAAATAACGCAATCCAAATAAAGACATAACTTTCTCCTAAAAGGGTTATGGCATAGAAAAAATTGAATAATAGTGGATATTGTGTTACATTGATAAGTCGGATTAATACATTATCTAATAAAAAACTTAAACAAATAATTAGAGCGGCCCATATAGCGGGCATGATTTTTTTGACAATATTTTTCTTTGACCGTTTCATCATCTTACAAATAATCCCTTTACTCTTCGACTGATAAAATCTTTCTTGGCCAAGTCAGTTATGAATGATTTCGGATCAACAAATTTGCGCGGGACCATCGCATAGACTCTTCCATCTTTAAATAATATCTCATGACCTGACGCGACATGCTTGTCGACGAATCTTTTGTAATCTATAGTTGCTTTTGTAGGCGGTCCTTCCTGCATTACATCCCGCGTGATTTTTCTTTCTACAATGAGATATGCTCGAGCATGTTTTTCATCGAATACGAAATTCCAGTCGCTATTTAGGACCTTGAAATTATTCAATCTCAGATGTTCGACGATGGCTTCATATGTCTTTAATGTTTTTGTACCAACTATATCTTTGCTTCCTTCAAGAGTCTCTATATCTATCTTGACCACAATAGTATCCTTCTCTTGTATACCTGATTTTTTTAATGATTTTAATGAAGTAGTTATCTTTTCTTCCATATCGAATTCTTTGATGTCGAAAAATTTCTTGTCAGGTTTTGCCAGGAATTTTTTAGCAGCGTCGATGAATATCATCAATTTTTCCTTGCTTAATGCTGCAGCACTATTCCTGTCTTTCTGTATCGGGTCGACGATAATCAATGGCGTTATCTTGCTTTTGTTCAATTGTTTCAGCGGATTGATGAGATTTTTTTCAGTGTCGATTATTATTGGCTTTTCCAGAGTCTTGTCGTCATATTTGCTGAATACATTCAATAAATTGATGAATGATCCGTGATGTATTATCAATATATCCAGGATATGCCCGCTAAATCCATTTATGTAACTCTCTGCACCGTACACTCCATTGGCTTTGCAGAATTGTTTTGCCAATCTTATATCGTCGACAAGTTTAGAGTCTTTTGTAGTATACTTTCTTACCCAGTCTACATGTTCAGGGCTTAAGTCAGTTATATTCTGTGCTTCTTGATAATTTTGCGCATGTATCAGTATTACAGGAATTACCTCGAATATTAGTATCTTCTTCTTTTTATCTTTTATGATATGAAACTGGAAATAATCTCTGCTGCCATGAATCCTGTTGAGCTGGACTCTTAATTTTTTGCATATCTCGCTGAGAATTTTCTCAGTGATATCTGAGATGTTTATATTTTTATACGATGGATTGTATCTTATGAACAAATCTATGTCATAGTCTTCTTTCAGAAAAGTCTCTTTGGCTATACTGCCGCCTTTGACGCAAACTGCTTCAATCTTACCTTTTTTTAATAATGTATTAATTTCTTTGACGATGTTATCCGCATCTTTGATTACTCTTATATCTGGTTTGGTGCTTCTTCTCATCTCTCCTAGTATTTTGTCAATTCTCGCTGATTTGTCAGTCTTTTTGGTCATTAATCCACCGTATTCGTCATAACTAAGTGTTTTAGATTCGTCTATTTTAAAATTTTCCCACTTTAAAACCTAGATTCAACTACTGACTTATATAAACCCAATTTAACTTAAACTCAATTTAACGCAAACTTAATAAATATGTATATGAGGTTAAGAACAGTTAGAGATATGATGGTTAGAGAAAAAAGAGGTGCGGGATGTTATTAGGTCAGTTTGCATATATAGCTATATTGATTCTTATAGGTGTGATTGTTTTATCTCTTAGAAGAAAGGCTGAAGGCAGCAGAACGGGTTATAAGCTTGTATTACTTCTTCTAGGAATGTTATTAGGAATATCTACTATCGGTAATACCTCCATACTTCCATTTGATAAATACTTTTTGAAGAGCTTTTGCGTGTTCTTGTTGATAGTATTATTGTTTGAATTAAGTGTAAGACTTAATCCGGAGAATATTAAATTGACATACGAAAGCGTTGCAATGTTCTTTGCAATACTCGCGATTAATATAGTTATACTTGGAATACTGACGACGTTTCTATTGAATATACAATTTATTCATGGCGTGATATTTGCCATAGTCGTTTCATCGATAGAATATTTCTTGGTTGATCAGTTGAAGGGCGAAGGCGATTTTGCAAACCCGCTGATACTATTCTTTGCCTTCAGCGTGATGGTATTTTATGCTCTAGAAGGAAACGTATTCGATAATGTGATATATTTCCTGAAATATATCATGATTGGACTTGGAATGGGCGTGCTCGTAGGGATAATAGTCTTTCGGATAATAAAAAATCAATTCATAGCACCAGCGAATGAGCTCGGGATGGTCGCTGCTGCTGTAGCTACCTATATAATAACTGAACAGTTGGCCGGTTCAGGATTGTTTGCTGTAATCATACTTGGAACATTCTTTGGAAATAGTTATGTAAGAAAAACCACTAATATGTATAGATTTTCACCATTCATATTCAAGACCGTCGAGATGTTGATATATCTATTGATAGGCTTTGTTGTTGTGTTGACGGTTAAAGGTGGATTATGGTGGAAAGCATTAGTGTTGTTCGTGGCATATTTGCTACTCAGATTGATTGTGATACATCTATTCTACAAACATTATTCTGTAGATAACAAATTACTGCTGACGTTTGCACCGAAAGGTATGATATTAGGCGTGATGATACTTGTTCTTGGAGTATATGGCACTGTCGAAAGCACGTTACTTAGCGTGATGCTTTTAATATTGATGTATAGTCTGATCTCAGGCATATTCGTTGAATATATAGAGCAGCAAAAGACATTGCGTCTTGATAAGACACTAAAAACCTTGACCACCATAAGGTTTGGTCGCAAGGGCAATCTATTCAAGAAAAGGAAGAAGAAATATTAATCTAGATATTTAGAAAGATTCTTTAAAACAATATAGGCATTTAAATACCTTTATAAATGAATTTTGATTCTTCGTCTATTATGGCTGAAAATATTATAAGAGTAATATTTGATACAAATTTCCTGATGATTCCGACACAGTTCAAGGTAGATGTGTTTGCAGAGATAAAAAGGATAATGACGCAACCATATGAATTATGCATATATCAGGGAAGTATCGACGAGCTGCAAGATGTTGCCAAAGGTAGCGGCAAAGATACTGGGCACGCAAAGATAGCGCTTTCGCTTATAAAACAAAAAAACTTAAAAAGCCTTCCAAATTCCATTAATGAAAAGTATGCCGATAACTTAATCTTAGAGGGTGTTACTAGTAAGGATATAGTCTGTACACAAGACCAAGCCTTGAAACGCCTACTTCGGAACAAACATAAAGGCATACGCTTGATAGCTTTAAAGTCAAAAAAATATCTCGGCTTCGAGTAAGGAGACAAAATGTATTACAAAACAAGAGTTAAGGACTACGTCAGATTACCACCAGTATCATTCAATGATGATATAGAGTTGGCATTGACGCAAGAGATAAAGAAAAAATACAATGGCTTCATAAGTCAGGAAATAGGATTTGTCATTGATGTGACTGGAATAGATTCGGTCGGTCAAGGAATAATATTGCCTGGTGATGGTTCAGCTCATTACAATGTCGAGTTCACGTTAGTAACATTCAAGCCAGAGATGCAAGAGATAGTATTAGGAAAGATAACTAATGTTGCAGATTTTGGAGCATTCATAAATATCGGTCCGGTAGAAGGAATGATACATATAAGTCAGACTATGAATGATTTCGTAAGTTTCGGTAAAGACGGTGTATTGTCCGGCAAGAATACTAAACATTCATTAAAGGTAGGAGATATATGCAAGGCAAAAATAATTGCAATATCATACAAGGACTTGACTAATCCAAAAATAGGTTTGACTATGAGACAGGATGGTCTTGGTAAAGATGACTGGATAAATAGTCCAGAACCAGCAAAGGAAGCTAAGGAAGAGAAGAAGGCCAAGTAAATTTATTGTATTATATCTTATTGATAATTATATCGATTATTGAGGTTCAAAATGAAAAAGAAGGTATGCAAGAAATGTAAAATATTCGTTGATGGAGAGACTTGCCCAATATGCAAGAGAAATACTTTCAGCACAAATTGGCAAGGCAGAGTATATTTTATGGATATAGCAAATTCTACTATAGCCAAAAAAATAAATGTAGATCTAAAGGGCGAATATGCTATCAAGGTAAAATAGATATAACGATTATATGAGGTAAATGAAAATGGATATTGAAGTTTTAAACAAGAGTCATGAACCATTGATGCATCGAACACACTTCGAAGCTAGGGTAGTATTTGAAGGAAAGACACCATCAAGGACAGATATGATCAAGAGTCTATGTCAAAAGTTATCTTCAAAAGAGAATATGACTATAATCAGAAAGATCAATACGGACTATGGTTCTGAAAGAGCATTGATGAATGGTTATGTATATGAAGATGAAAAGACATTGAATACTTTAGAAAGACAGTATATGAAATTAAGACATTTGAGCAAAGCAGAACAAAAAGTTGAAAAAGATAAAATCAAGACTGCAAAACAGGCAGTTAAACAAGCATCATCAACAGCAAAGGGTGCAAAGAAAAATAAATAGATAATAATCAGGTGAATAATTATGGCAGCAAAACCAGCAGCAAAAGGCGGAGAAAAGAAGGGCGGACCAGTTAAAAGAGGGAAGCAATACAACATGTATAAGATATACGATGTTTCCGGCAATAAGGCAAAAGCAAAGAACAAGACTTGCCCAAAATGTTCAGTATTCATGGCAAACCACAAAGACAGATGGACGTGTGGAAAGTGCGGGTATATGGAGAAGAAGTGACGGTACCTTTTTAGAAAAAAAGCTACACCATAAACAAATAGGCCGCGTGGCGGCAACTTTTATTCTTTGATTTTTGAAATCTAAAACTTTATCTTCTTTATTTCTCCAAGCAATTTCTTCGCTAACACGTCATGGCTCTCTTTTGTTAGGTGGACTCCATCTGCTCCAACTTTCAAATCATTCGTTTCTACGAAATAACAATGGTTTCTTTTTGCTATATCACTATATATTTTTCTTATGGCTATGGATTTTTTGTGTGCACCTGCAAATTTTTCTTTAGAATATACGGTATTTTCGTTCACAACTGGCGGACATACAATGATAAGTTTAGGACATTTTTTTGTAAATAGAGAAGGTTTAGTTATTATTGTCTTGACATATTGTTTTTCTAGAATAATTTCAATTTCTTCAACAGATTTGTTAAATTCTGGTTTAAGTTCATTTGTACCGATCATTAAGATGACAATATTTATAGGATCATGAGAATCTAGGCAAGGTTTTAGATATGTACTTCCATTTCTACCTTCCTTTCCTGGTCTTGGGTCATCTGACACTAGAGTTCTTCCGTTCAAGCCTTCTGATATTACTTCATATTTCTTGCCTAACGTTTTACTTAGGATACCTGTATATCGTTCATCATTAGAAAATCGATGGTGATCAGAGTTAGGAACATATCCCCAAGTATTAGAATCGCCATAACATAAAATTCGGATAGGTTCGCTCATGGTATAATTAGAAATCTATGATTAATAAATGTTATGGCTTTGCCTAGAGATTAAAATTTTGCCTTCACTTTGATCGTTGGGGGTGATGAGTGAAGGCAAAGAATTACATCCATAACGGATCGTGAAAACTTTTGAGTATGAACTGATTCTTTGCAATATTAACCACGAAATATTAAAATAAATAAAAAAAATGAAAAGTAAGATTTATCTTACTATTTCTATGCCAAGCTCATCTGACATTCTTTGTCTATTAGCTTTAGCCTGCTTTGGTGAAGTCTTTCCAAGTATCCA
>Ga0182027_10000635_pt1 | contig 60240 bp, 47 predicted proteins | sample 712E1DmetaG_FD_121300 | JGI IMG/M metagenome (GOLD analysis project Ga0182027, IMG submission 121300) | Permafrost microbial communities from Stordalen Mire, Sweden - 712E1D metaG (Illumina Assembly) | ecosystem: Environmental > Terrestrial > Soil > Wetlands > Permafrost | place: Sweden...
CGCGTAGTGCCGGTTCGGTGTCTCGTACTCGACGTGCGCCGTGGCAATCGTGATGCCGCGCGCCTTCTCTTCCGGAGCGTTATCGATCGAATCAAACGACCGGAACACGATCTTCGGGTTGTGTTTCTGCAAGACCTTCGTGATCGCCGCCGTCAACGTCGTCTTGCCATGGTCGATGTGACCAATCGTCCCTACGTTGCAGTGCGGCTTTGTCCGTTCAAATTTTTCCTTCGCCATTGCTCTCCGCTCCGTCGCTCATCCCTATTGGGACTTATGCTCAATTTGTTTCCGCTGCTTCAGCGGACAATCCACTGCAAACTTATCTCGACGCCGTCCTGCCCTGCGTCTTGGCAATAATCTCGTCCGCCACGTGACGCGGGGCTTCTTCATAGCGCGCAAAGTGCATCGAGTACTCGGCGCGTCCCTGGGTTGACGAACGCATATGCGTCGCGTAGCCAAACATCTCCGCCAAGGGGACGATGGCCTTGATTACCTGCGAACCGGCGCGATGCTCCATGCCTTCGATCCGTCCGCGGCGCGAACTCAGGTCGCCCATGATGGTTCCGGCGAAATCCTCCGGCGTGACTACTTCCACCGCCATCACCGGCTCCAGAATTACCGGACTCGCCTTGCGCGCCGCTTCTTTAAAAGCCATCGAACCGGCGATCTTGAACGCCATTTCGTTGGAATCGACATCGTGATAGCTGCCGTCGTAGAGCGTCGCCTTGATGTCGACCATCGGATAGCCGGCAAGCACACCGCCCTCCATGGCTTCCTGCATGCCCTGATCGATCGGCTTGATGTATTCCTTTGGCACCGTGCCGCCCACGATTTCGTTGATGAATTCGTAGCCCTTACCCGGCTCGTTCGGATCGAGATAGATCTTCGCGTGACCATACTGGCCGCGGCCGCCGGTCTGGCGAATGTACTTGCCTTCCGCTTCGGCATGTCGGCGAATGGTCTCGCGATATGCCACTTGCGGCTTGCCGACGTTGGCTTCGACTTTGTACTCGCGCATCATGCGGTCGACGATGATCTCCAGATGCAACTCGCCCATGCCGCTGATGATCGTCTGCCCGCTGTCCGGATCCGTGTGAACCTTGAAAGTCGGATCTTCCTGCGCCAGCCGCGCCAGCGCCATGCCCATCTTCTCCTGATCGGCCTTTGTCTTCGGCTCGACGGCCACCGATATCACCGGCACCGCAAACACGATCGACTCCAGCGTGATCGGATGCTTCTCGTTGCAGATCGTGTCGCCCGTACCGACGTTTCTGAGACCCACCACGGCGCAGATATCGCCCGCGAGAATTTCCTGGATGTCTTCGCGCTTATTGGCGTGCATCTTGAGCAGGCGTCCAATGCGCTCGTGCTTCTGCGTGCGCGAGTTCATCACCGACTCGCCTGAGTTCAACTGTCCCGAGTACACGCGGATGAACGTCAACTGGCCAACATACGGATCGGCCATGATCTTGAAGGCCAGCGCCGAGAAAGGTTCGTTGTCGTTGGCTTTGCGCGTGATCGTCTTCCCCGTGTCGGGATCGAGGCCGTGCGTTTCTTTCGTGTCGAGCGGCGAGGGCAGGTAATCGACCACCGCATCCAGCAACGGCTGTATCCCTTTGTTCTTGAATGCCGTTCCCACCACCACCGGAAACAGCTTCAGCCCGATGGTGGATTTGCGCAGCGACGCCTTCAGTTCGTCCTCCGAAATCGCTTCGCCTTCCAGAAACTTGTGCAGAATCTCGTCGTCATTCTCGGCGACGGTTTCGACTAACTGCGTGTGGAACGCCTCGGCCTTCTTCTGCAGGTCCGGAGGAATATCGCCCACCACGAACTCCGCGCCGATGGTTTCATCTGCCCAGATGATGGACTTCATGGCGATCAGGTCCACCACGCCGCGAAACTTATCTTCTTGTCCAATGGGAATTTGAATCGCCACCGGCTTCGCGCTGAGGCGCTTGCGGAGGGTATCGACGGCATGTTCGAAATCCGCACCCATCTTGTCGATCTTGTTGATGAAACAAATTCGCGGAACACCGTACTTATCCGCCTGCCGCCAGACTTTTTCCGACTGCGGCTGCACCCCGTGCACTGCGTCAAATACAGCGACGGCGCCGTCCAGCACGCGCAGCGAGCGCTCCACCTCGGCGGTAAAGTCCACGTGGCCGGGTGTATCGATAATGTTGATGCGAATGTCGTGCCAGGTACAGGTCGTCGCCGCCGATGTAATCGTGATGCCGCGCTCCTGCTCCTGCTCCATCCAGTCCATGGTGGCCGTGCCCTCGTGCACCTCGCCGATGCGGTGCGTCTTTCCCGTATAAAACAGGATGCGCTCCGTCGTCGTGGTCTTCCCGGCATCGATGTGGGCCATGATGCCGATGTTCCTGCAACGTTCTAATGGGACTGTTCTGGGCACGGCTTCTAAACTCTTTCTGGGGCTCCGAAATTGATCTTTCGTCGTTCGCTATTCGCTTTTCGCAAATCGACGCCGTTCTTAGCCAATAGCGAACGACGAACAGCGTCTTTACCATCTGTAATGCGCGAATGCCTTATTCGCTTCCGCCATGCGATGGACATCTTCCTTCTTTTTGATGGCGGCGCCTTTGCCGTTCGAGGCATCGAGCAACTCGTTCGTCAACTTCTCGATCATTCCCTTTTCGCCGCGGCCGCGCGCATAGCTCACGATCCAACGAATAGCCAGCGACGTTCTGCGATCGGGTGCGACTTCGATCGGCACCTGGTAGTTCGCGCCGCCCACGCGCCGCGTCTTCACTTCCAGCAACGGCTTGGCGTTCTCGACCGCCTTGGTGAACAGCTTCAGGGCTTCGTCGCCACCCTTTTCCTGCAACTTAGCGAGCGACTTATAGAAAATGCCCTCGGCAGTCGACTTCTTTCCCTGCCACATCATCGAGTTGATGAACTTCGTCACCAGGTCCGATCCATACACCGGATCGGCCTCAGTCGTCCGCTTTGCGATATGTCCTTTTCTAGGCATTCTTCTCAGCTCTCATTTCGCAGCGTTCACTGGCCACTGGCCACTGACCACTGGCAACGGTTTCTATGCTTTCTTCTGGCGCTTCGTGCCGTATTTCGAGCGCCCCTGGTTGCGGCCCGCAACCCCGGTCGCGTCCAGCGTTCCGCGCACCACGTGATAGCGCACACCCGGCAGGTCCTTCACGCGGCCCCCGCGGATCAGCACAATCGAGTGCTCCTGCAGGTTATGGCCAACGCCCGGAATATACGTCGTCACTTCGATTCCATTGGTCAAGCGGACGCGGGCCACTTTGCGCAGCGCCGAGTTCGGCTTCTTCGGTGTCTGGGTATACACCCGCGTGCATACGCCGCGTTTCTGCGGACATGATTGCAGAGCCGGACTCGCCGTCTTGTATTTGGTCCGCTCGCGGCCGAATTTCACCAGCTGATTAAAAGTAGGCACTCTCGAAACTCCTCAAAGTCGCTGGTCGCTAGTGTTTAGTCGTTCGTCGTTAGCAACACCGTGATCGCGAGCGACCAACGACCAACGACTAACGACGCACTGCGGTTGTCCCAGGAGGCGGGGATTACCCCGTCTCTAGTTCTGGCACAGGCTCAGGCGCCCAGCCATGCTCTCCCCGCGCAGCATTGCTATTGCCGGTGAGAATTCGTTCAATTTCCCGCTCAGACTAAATCGCCGACGACGGTGACGCCACGCCTAGCCACAATCAGGTTCGGAGGCGTTCCGTTTCGTCTGCTTCCCCTGCATAGCCTCGCGTGACTCCCGGGCTCTAATTCATGCGCCCGGGCGCGAAGGTTTTCGCAGGACGTTTCAGCGAGGGCGTCCCCGATCCGATTTCCAACCGGGCACGTATTTCTTCAAAGCTCAGCCAAGATTTTCCCGGAGCCTGTCGCCAGCGCGGGTTGCGCATCCTACAGGACTGCCGTCTACAGGCAAGCCAGACTTAACTCGCGGAACCGTTTGATAATAACAACTCCATTGCACATCGTCAACCACTCTTCAATGCATCGAAGAAAGTGGCGAGGTCTCGAGGTCTCAAAGCCGGAAGCTCGGAGCTCGCAGCAGCTTGGCTTCGAGCTCCGAGCTGCGAGCCAAAACCAACCTTTGAAATCTGGACACCTATGAAATTTTGAAACCCGCTCTTGCTCAAAATCCCCATGACCTTCTACACTGACAGTTTTCCGCCCAACAACTTTATACTCGCGCCCGGCAAACAGACGCGAGGAGGGTTCATGCATCGTTGCGGTTCGGTTCTTCTTCTTGCGCTGGCCATCACCTTCGTCGTCGCCCTTGCCGGGTGCCTCGGCAAGAGCACCCCAAGTTCCGGCAGCGGAGGAGTGCAGAGCGTTACGCTGAGCCCCGGCAGCAACATCTCCCTCGACGTCGGCGCCACTCGGGTCTTCAGCGCCACCGGCAAGGACGCCAACGGAAAGAGCGTCATCGGGGTCAACATTCAATACGTGGTGGGAGTTCCGCAAGGCACGACCACGGCCGCGCCCCTCTCGATCGCCAACAACGGGAACGCTTGCGCCGGCACCTGGGACGCCAGCGTCGCCATTTGCAGCCCCGGCACTCCTGGAATCGCCCTCGTAACTGCGGTCATCAACGGCATCAGCAGTCCGCCCACGACCGTCTACGTCCACCAGCACGTCGCTAGCATCCAGATTGTCAACGCCGAGAGCCAGGCGCCTAACTATGACTGCTTTTCCCAGGGACAGACTTGGCTGTACGAGGGGATCGCGTACAACGCCATTGGACAAGACATCACTAGTAGCGTTGGCCCCATGAATTGGTCGTCGAGCAATGCCGGTGTGGTTACCACAACTGCCTACGTGCCCCCAGCTCAGCCCAACGTGCTCAACCAGGTTCAGACCACCGCCAAGGCCCCCGGCATCACCCAGCTTCTTGCCAGCGTTGCCAATACCTACAGCAGCCCCATGCCGTACACCACCTGCCTGATCCAAGCCATCTACCTCCAGATCGGAGGCCAAGCCGGGGCAGGAAACTCGATCACCGTCGACGGCGGCGGCAGCGTATCCATCAAAGCCGATGCGATCGATACCTTGTTCAACAAAGTCGACTTCGGCGCCCTGCCCACCCCGCCCCTTACCTGGAGCACGACCAATCCGGAGGTTGCCACCTTCAGCGGCGCCACTAACACCACCGGGACCAACAGTGCCACCCTCCGCAACAACTTTGGCGGCGCCACCCTCTTTGCTTCCTGCACTCCTCCATCCTGCAATATTGGAGTTCTACCCGGACTCCCCATTTATTCCAGCAACGGAGTATTGCCAAACGGAACCAATGGATACGGCACGATCGCCGTTGATGTAACTCTTTCCTCAAACTCCAAGACACCCACCTACACCGCCTGGGCCGCAACCAAAGATTGCCAGGACGCGTCCGGTTGCTCCAGCGCTCTGTTCTCGGTCACCCCTGGAACTACTCCCATCGGCAGCATCTTGAGCGTGCCCCGCACTCCCAACTCGTTGATGTTCAATCACGTGGCGTCGTCGCGCCTCTACATCGGCAGCGATCAGGGCCTCATGTACCTAGGCAGCAGCAGCAGCGGACCCACCGTTGTCCCGATCTCCAACTCCTCGACCCCCTGCAACGTTGCCCTGTGCGGCAAAATACTCACCATCTCCAACGACGGCAACCAGGTGGTCGTCTCCGACACCGTTTCCACCCCCAGTCAGGTATACATCTACAACGGCAGCAGCAGTGGCGGCGCCCCAGTTGATCTCATCCTCACTGTCCCCGGCGAAAAGGCCACGACCGCCGCCTTCTCTCCCGACCAGTTGAAACTTTTCATCTTCACTGACGCCGGCAACATGTACATCTATTCCACCGTTGACGCGCTCACCAAGCTTTCGCTGGCAGCCCCGGCGACCGATGTTAGTTTCTCGGCAGATGGCAGCTTCGCCTATATCGCGGGAACACCCGCAGGTTCAGTGTCGGCCTATTCGACCTGTTCCCTGCCTACCACTCCAAGTGTGAACATCGGAACCGTCGCAGCGTCGAGCACACCGTTGAAGATCTTTCCGTCGCCCGTGATTCCGCTACCTGTCGCTCTGGACGGCTTTCTGTTGACGACGCAGAGCATCCTCGCTCTCGAACCACCGAACATTGAGTTCTTGACGGCGGAATTCGCGCAGGATCCGATAACAGTCGACAATCAGTTCACGTGCAATCCTCCGGTGATCCCACCCGGCACCTTCACCAAAGGTCCATCCTTCAACCTAGGCCAGGGCAATTTCATTCCGCTCTACTCGCAGCTCGTAGCCGACGGCACCGAGGTCCTGCTCGTCGCCGAGAACGTCCCCGCCGTGCTTCTCTTCAACGTGAACGATGGGACCACCACGTCCGTTCCGCTGGCTCGGCCAGGCTTCGGCAGCAGCTTTCCGTTCGCCGCCGCCTCCTCCACCGACGGCAGCCAGGTCTTCGTCGCCGCCTGCGATCAGTATTCCCCGCCCCCGAACCAGACCACCTGCGCCGTCGGCTCCGTGCACATCGTCGGCACCACCGGCCAAGGCGACTACCAGCAGGTTCCGTACGTCGACAACAACAACCTCAATATGTGCAACTACGGGGGCAATCCGACCCCGCAATGCCTCCCCAACCTGATAGCCATCAAGCCCCAATGAGCCGTGGCGGGTGGAGAAATGGGCCGTGGCGGGTGGACAGAGGATCGCGATTTTGCGGAAACTCAAACTGGAAGGAACGCGCCGACGGCCGGAGCGCCAGAAACTGAACCGCCCTGCTTTTCCTGAGACCTGAGACCTGACTGCCCTACGGCCCGACATCTTTCCCCACGCTATCCAGCACGCCATTGATAAACTGCACCGACTCCGGCGTGGAAAACTTCCGCGCGATTTCTAGCGCCTCATTAATCACGATCGCCCGAGGCGTCGCCGGATACCCCAGAAACTCCGCCACTGCTTCCCGCAGCACATTGCGGTCGACGGTCGCCATACGGTCCATGCGCCAGTGCTGCGTGTGCTTCCCGATCAGAGCGTCGATCTCCGGCATCCGGTCGCAGGCGACGCGAAACAGATCGTCGGCAAACCCGCGCACTTCTTCTTCGACGTTGGTCCGCTCCGCCCAGAACGTCTGCCGGACAAGCTCCGGCGTCTGCTTTCCCATGTCCGCCTGAAAAAGCATCTGCAGAACCAGTTCGCGGGATTTGCGTCGAGTGCCCATGGGTCGTCGTTCGCTGTTCGTCGTTCGCTATTCGCCCCTTAGTGTACAGGCTAGGATTGCACGATGAGAGGAGTCAGCGCTTTGGCTTGCTGCCCTTGCCGTTGATCTTGTTTTTGCGAACAGCGGACGACGAACGACGAACGACGCTGTTGCCTTTTCCGGCGACCGTTTTCTTCAGATTCGCCATCTCCACCGCCGCCAAGGCCGACTCGAAGCCCTTATTGCCCATCTTCAACCCGGCGCGATCAATCGCCTGCTCCAAAGTCTCGCAGGTCAACACGCCAAACGCATGAGGCACGCCCGTCTCCTGGGCCGATTGCCCGATTCCGCGCGTCACTTCGTTCACAATCACGTCGTAGTGCGCCGTGTCGCCGCGCAGCAAACAGCCAATGCAGAGGATCGCATCATACTTGTTCGTTTCGGCGAGCGTGCGGGCGGCCAACGGAATCTCGAATGCGCCGGGAACGCGGACCAGCGCGATGTCCTTCTTCTTAGCGCCGGAGCGTAGCAGCCCGTCGTAAGCGCTTTGAAAAAGGCGCTCGGTAATAAATGCATTAAAACGGGAAACGACAATAGCAAACCGCTTGCCAGCCGCGCTAAGGCCGCCTTCGATGGCGGGAACAGCCGCTTCAGGAGGCCGCTCGATCTTTATTTTTTCCGTCGTAGTTCTTCTCCGTGTCTCAGCGTCTCTGCGGTGAAAGCCTTCCCCGGTGCCCCTCTGTGTACCCAGTGGTAAGAGCCTTTGACTTTACTTACCCTTAAACGCCGCCGGACGCTTTTCCAAAAACGCCGCCGTCCCTTCCGACTTATCCAAAGTAGCGCAGCAGACACCAAACAAAGCGGCCTCCAGATGAAGTCCCTCCGCCAAAGTCATCTCCATGCCTTTGTTGACCGCCTCCATAGCGTACTGCACGGCCAGCGGAGCGTTGGCGATAATCTTAGCCGCAATCGCCTCAGCGCGCGGAATCAGCTCCGCCGCCGAAGTCACTTCATTCACCAGCCCGATGCGATGCGCTTCCTGCGCCGTGATCATCTCTCCGGCCAGCACCATCTGCATCGCCAGCCCCTTGCCCACCAGCCGCGGAAGCCGCTGCGACCCGCCGTATCCCGGAATAATCCCCAGCTTCACCTCCGGCTGCCCCAGCTTCGCGTTGTCGTTCGCGAGACGCATGGTGCAGGCGAGCGCCAGTTCGCATCCGCCGCCGAGCGCAAATCCGTTAATGCAAGCAATCACCGGCTTGCCGAAATTTTCGATCAGGTCAAACACCGCCTGCCCCCGCTGCGCAAACTCCTTGCCGGAGACCGCGTCCTGCTTAGCCAATTCGCCAATATCCGCGCCCGCAATGAACGCCTTCTCGCCCGCCCCAGTCAAAATCGCCACGCGGATCGAGGGATCGTTCTTTATCTCGCTAAAAGCAACCCCAAGTTCAGCCATGGTGGCCGTGTTGAGCGCATTGAGCACCTTGGGACGGTTAACGGTGACGTAGGCGATGGCGTTTTTCTTTTCGAGGAGAACGTTTTCGAAATTCATAAAGTCGCTATTTTCTGCCGCCGACTTGCAAAGATCAAACCACCACAGAGACACAGAGGCACAGAGAAACCCAAATTCACTTCTTAGTTCTTCTCTGTGTCTTTGTGACTCTGTGGTGAGATCTTAAAACATTCCCGCCACGGGCTTCTCCGGGTCCGAGTAATCGTAAAACCCGCGGCCTGACTTCCGCCCATACCATCCCGCCATGACCATCCGCTTCAGCAGCGGAGGCGACGCAAACCGCCGCTCCTTGAATTCGTCGTACATCACGTGCGTAATGTAGTAAGCCGTATCGAGGCCGACGAAGTCGAGCAGCGTAAACGGGCCCATCGGATAGCCGCAGCCAAGCTTCATCGCGTTATCGATGTCCTCGATCGATCCCACGCCCTCTTCATACGCGCGGATCGCATCCAGCAGATACGGCACCAGCAGCCGGTTTACGATGAATCCCGTCTTGTCCGACGTGCGCACCGGAACCTTGCCCAGCCGCTTCGCGAACTCGTAGGCGGCCTCGTACACGGCGGGAGCGGTGGCAATCGTCTTCACCACCTCCACCAGCTTCATCAGCGGCACGGGATTGAAAAAGTGCAGCCCGATAAATCTTTCCGGACGCTTCGTCGCCGTCAGAAGCTCTGTCACCGAGATGGAAGAAGTATTCGAGGCAAAGATCGCGTCCTTCTTCACGATGCCGTCGAGCGCCGCATACATCTTTTTCTTTTCCTCAACGTTCTCGATGATCGCCTCGATGACGATGTCGCAATCGGCCAGGTCCGCTTTGTTAGTCGTCCCTTTGAGCCGAGCAAGAATCTCGCGCTTCTGCGCCGCAGTAATTCCGCCCTTTTCCGGAGTCCGCTCGGCAAACTTAGCAAGCGACTTCTCAATCCCCGCAAAGCCCTTGTCGAGATACTTCTGCTCGACTTCGAGCACAGTAGCGTCGAATCCCGCCGTGGCGCAGACTTGCGCGATGCCGGACCCCATCAGGCCGCAACCTAGTACGCCAACTTTCTTGATCTCCATGGATGATTTCCTCGTCACGATATTCTCTTCCGCGCCTCTCTGCTACATGCGACAACCAATGGAATCGACAATAGCGTCCACACCGCAACATTAGTTAGGAATAACGTAATGACACGCTTGCCAGCGTTAAGCGGGATCCAGTTGCTGAAATGGCGGTCTACAAAAAGCAGAGGTCAGTGAAAAATCGGCCATTTATTCAAGGGCAGAGGCAGGATGGCTGGCGTTAGCGTCAGGGCAATCCCGATTGCCACCGAGATAGCGACGTATTTCAGCGACGTTTTCAATTGAGTCTAGTGAAAGCTCTCCACCACCATAGCAATCCCCTGCCCGCCGCCAATGCACGCCGTTGCCAGGCCGTACTTCTTCTTCCGCCGCCGCAACTCATAAAGCAGCGTGATCACGAGGCGCGTTCCCGTCGCTCCCAGCGGATGTCCCAGCGCAATCGCTCCCCCGTTCACGTTCACTTTTTCGCGATCGAGTCCCAGCTCTTTCTCCACCGCCAGATACTGCGCCGCGAATGCTTCGTTCACTTCGATCAGATCGATGTAATCCAAAGTCAGCCCAGCGCGCTGCAGCGCAATCTTCGTCGCCGGCACCGGACCGCGTCCCATCAGCTTCGGATCGACGCCCGCAATTCCCCAATTCACAATTCGTCCCAGCGGACTCAAATCCCTTTTCTGCGCCTGCTCCAGCGACATCACCACCACGGCCGCCGCGCCATCCACAATGCCGCTGGCGTTGCCCGCCGTCACCGTCCCATTCTTTCCAAACGCAGGGCGCAGCTTCGCGAGGCCCTCGATGGTCGTCTGCGGACGCCGGTGATCGTCCTCAGTCAGCATCTCTCCCGTCGCCTCGCCTTTCGAATTCCGCAGCGGCACCGGCGTTAGCTCTTCCTGCAAGCGTCCTGCCTTGTATGCCGCATCGGCCGCGTGCTGCGAGCGCAGCGCAAATTCATCCTGCGCCTGCCGCGTGATGCCCTGCTGCTCGGCATACAATTCAGCGGTGTTCGCCATGTACAGGCCGCAATAGGAATCGAGCAGCGCCACCATCAGCGAATCTTCCAGCTTCCCGCCCGGAGCCAGCGTGAATCCATCGCGCCCGCGGATCGTAAACGGCGCCTGCGACATCGACTCCATTCCGCCCGCCAGCACGAGCTTCGCTTCGTCGGTCTGGATCATCTGCGCCGCGCTCACAATCGCCTGCATCCCCGACCCGCACAGCCGATTTACGGTCAGCGCCGGAGTCTCAATCGGCAACCCTGCCTGCAACCCCACATGCCGCGCCCCGTAAATCGCGTCGCCTGAGGTCTGCTGCGCGTTTCCGAACACGACATGATCAAACTCTTTCGCATCGATCCCTGACCGTTCGATCGCCGCCTTCCCCGCCACCGCGCCCAGTTCCTGCGCCGTGTAGTCTTTGATCTTTCCGCAATAGCGTCCAAAGGGCGTGCGCGCCCCACTGACAATGGCAATATCTCCAGGTTTCAGCATGATCGCTTGTGAGTTTAGCAGGAGGGGTAGTCGTTGGTCGTTAGTCGTTCGCTATTCGCTGTTCGCTGTTCGCCAGGCGGTTTGGGTTCGCGCCAATCGCCGGACGCCAATCCCGAAGAATCCGCAAAGATCTTCTCCGCGAACTCCACGTCCTCCGCGGTTAAAGATTTGGATTTTCTCGGCGCCTCGGCGGTGAAGAGGTTCTTACGCGCCCACCGACGCCGCGAACTGTGGCGCCTGGGCCGCAATCTTGCCCGCGCCCTGGGTCACTGCCAACTCCAGCGCGTGATCGGCGCGGTTGGCCACTTCGGTCACAATGTCCACCGGATCGAAGTGCTGGCGCATCACCGCCTGCGCCAGCCCGGCACTGAACTCGACTCCCTTGTCCTTGCCCGGGAAGCGCACTTCCGCCAGCAGCCGCCGCAGTTTCTCCACTGCCAGCAGCGCTTCTTTTTCGCCCGTGTCGCCGAGCACCAGCGCGACCGTCGTCGCTTCATAGCGGAACGCCAGATCGTTGGTCCGTATGTTTGCCGAAAATAGCTGCCCGATCTGCTCCATCACCGCCGTCACTGCCTGCTCGCCATATTCCTTCATCAGCACGTTGCGCCGTCCAAACTGCATCAGCAACAGCGTCACCGCCGTCCCCTGCTGCAGCCCGCGCCGGACTTCCGCCTGCAGAAGATCCAGATACGAAGCCCGCTTCAGCAACCCCGATTTCTCGTCCGTCACCGAAAGATTTTTTACCAGCCGCCGCAGCCCGGCGTTGTTGAGCGCGATCAGCACCTGATCGCTCAGTGTCCGGACTACCAGTATTTCCGAAGCCTGCCACACCCGGCCCGCGTTCTGGGTGAGGATCAGCACTCCGATCTGATCGTTGCCTTCGGTCAGCGGCAGCGCCAGCAGCGATTCAACCTGCATCTCCTCGACCGCGGCGCGCACGCCCATCAACTCCGGAACGTTTTTCGCATCGCCGATCGTCACCGTGCCTCGTGCCACCGCCAGATCCTGCAGTGTTTCCACCAGGCTAACCAGTGCCGCCGAACTCGCCGGAATCAGTCCATCCATGTGATATTCCTGCACGTTCGACGGCGGCAGACCCGGCTTGCGTAAAGCCACAATGCAACGCGCCGTCCGCCAGTTCGCGCCGATCTCGTTGGCCGCCGTTTTCAAAACTCCTTCCGCGTTTCCCTGGTGGTAAAGCTTGCGCGTGATTTCAGCCACTCTCGCCAGGCTGCTGACGTCGGCCACGTCGCTCGCCGCTGCCGGCGCCACCGGATCGGCACTCGCAGCCGGCGCCGCTGCCGGTACTGTCGGCCTCGCATACTGCGGTTCGATGCCAGCCGCGATGTATAGCCGCTGTAGTTCCTGGTTGCGCTCTTCCTCCCTCGGAAACAGTTCCTGAATGCGCTGCAGACGCTCGATCGCCTTGGAACGCATTCCGTACTGCACCAGGATCTCGGCTTGCAGCATCAGATCCTGAAGCGCCGCGGCGCCCAGGGTTGGTTCTGGCGCCTTGACTTCGTGCTGTTCTTTCTTCACGGTCGCCGCGAACCGCGATGCGATTACGTTGAAGCGCTGATCGTCGATCTTCCCCCGCAGCCCCTCCAGCCGTTTCTGATGTCCCGGCTCGTAGGGATCCACTTCCGCCGCCCGGTCCAGACACTCGCCCGCTTTCTGGTAATCGTGCTTCGTGCAATAGAGATCGAACAGCTTCAGCAGCGCCTGCGCGTAGTCCGTCTCACGGTTCGACGCGTTGAAAAGTTCCGCCAGAAACTCCAGCATTTCCGCCGACGGCCGGTGCGAAGCCAATAGTTCCTGCATGGTCGTGATGAACGATCGCCGTTCCCCGCGCCGCCGCTGGAAAGCTTCCAGCTTCCGCGCCAGCGCCACCGCCTCGGTATCCAACTCGGAGTCGATCATTTTTCCGATCAGGCTCACCACCTGGTGCATGCGGGCCGGGTTCTGCTCGAACAACTGCCAGATCAGCGGTTCGCTTTCCACGCAGCGATCCGCAGACAGCAGCGCTTGGGCGTACAAGTCGCGCAGTTCCAGCGATGCATCTCCGGCTTGCACCAGCGGCTCGAAAATAAAAATTGCCGCTCCCGCCTCGCCCCGCGACAGCAAGCTCTTGCCATAGGCGACCGCAATCTTCGGGTCCGCCGGGTTTTCCGTGTACGCCCGCTCGAACCACTGGCCGGCGTCTCCGCCCGCGGCTTCCGCCAGTTCCGCCAATTGCAGGAATGACTGCGACGCGGTCACGTGCTCGCCCAGTCCCGCCGACAATTCCGCCATCCGCAAATGGTTGGCTTGCGACGGCTCCAGACTCACAATTCGCTGCAAGACCAGCAAGGCTTCTTCTTTCTTTCCCTGGCGCTGCAGATCCTCCAGCGCATTTTCATACGTCCCGATCGCCAGCTTCTTGTTCGAGTGCTCCAGCAGTTGACCGAAGCGCACTTTCTGTTCCCACGTCGGGTTGGCATACCGCGCCAGCTTTTTGTAGGTCAAGCTCGCGCGCGTCGCATCGGCCGCCGCTACTTGCCGCTCGAACAACTCTCCCAGCAGCCGCACCGCCTGTGGCCCCTTGTTTAAAGAGAGACACAGCTCCGCCGACATCTGCCGCACATTGTCGTTTTCCGGATCGTCTGTCAGGATTTGCAGATATTCCGCCAGCGCGTCGGCCGTCTTCCCCTTTTGCAAAAGCTTCTCCGCCTTCTCTACGCGGCGGGCGATTTCGGCACGATTGGGATTTTCCGGCATGGGTGGCAAGACAGAGAGTACCTCCCTGATTCTAGGATTCACCCCCCTGCACCAGCAACGCGGTTACCTTCTTCCCCTATTACGAAAGTCATGTCATCGCCTCTCGCCCGCGCCCTCCAGCCCGAAATCTTGCGTCGAAGCGGGACGAACGCGGATCTCTGCGGGGAATCAGATGTCGCCAGGGGCTGGACATCGAAAATCATTCTTTCGGCCGCCTTCCCGAGAAACGTGCCAACTGGAGTCTTCGTCGTTCCCGCCGATCTCAAGGATTGAGTCCGAAGTGTCTCCCCACAACTAACTAATGGATACCACAGACCATCTCGACCCGCGTCATGGCTCTCACCTGCGCGAGTTCGCGAATCTGCGTCAGCCTTAGTTCCTAGTGGGCGCCCGCGTGAAGTTCGAGATCTTTCTCGATTTCTTCCAGGTCGCCATCGTCGTCGGCCTGGTTTACTCCACCTTCTTCTTTCTTTCCGCGCAGCGGATGTTGCCCGCCGATGCGCCCCTGGCCGCCCCCAGCCGGTTTGCCCGAATCAAGTTTCCTCGATCCGGTCCCGGCCACAACCGTTTCCACTCTAACCACCTAGCCCAACCTCCCTGTCGGGACGGCCTCGCAGCGGGAGCTTTTTGGTGGAAAGCCGGCGCCGTCCCGCCTTCGTCCAGTCGGGCGCTCAGAACTCCGAATCGGGGAAAACCTCCTGCCCTTCCTACGTGGACTTGGCCCAATTCTTATTGCTAATCCTCTTTTTTCTTTGCTATAGTCAGCCCGTTTCGGGACCCATCTGAACGGCGGGACGACCCTGGACTTCCCTACCGGTGCGACTCCCAGTCGCGATCAGTTCCTGGCCGCTCTGTTCCCCCGAAACCTAAGGAGCATCTGTGACTTCCGCTCGGAAATTCAACGCCATTGCAGGCAGTGAACGCCAGCCCGTCCGAGGTGCGCGCTTGATCCAAAACTCGCATCCGGACCAAACCATCGAGGTCTCGGTAAGACTTCGCTCGAAATCGGAGGTCAAGCGTGAAGACTTAATGAACAACCTCAAAAAACCCGGTTTCGGGCACATGTCGCGTGCCGACTTCGAGACGACCTATGGCGCCGATCCTGCCGATCTCGACCAAATCAAGAAGTTCGCCCAGGAGTTCGGCCTAAAGGTTAACGAAACCGGCACCGAACTCGCGCGCCGGACTGTAATGCTGTCGGGAACCGTAACCAATCTTCAAAAGGCCTTCCACGTCGAACTCAAAGAGTACAGCCACCCCAGGGGGAATTTCCGCGGCCGTATCGGCACCATCAGCGTCCCAGCGGAGTATTCGGACATCATCACCGGAGTCTTTGGCCTCGACAACCGCCCCCAGGCAGAACCGCATTTCAGACGCCTGCCGGCGCCCGAGAGGCACAAGCATAAGATCCCTGCCTCCGCCACCTCGTACGATCCCAATGTAGTGGCGCAGATCTACGACTACCCCTCGGGAGACGGAACAGGCCAGTGCATCGGGCTGATTGAGTTGGGTGGCGGTTTTCAGCTCGATGACTTGAGCAACTACTTCAGCGCGCTCAATATCAACACGCCGCAGGTGATCTCCGTATCGGTCGATGGGGGCCAGAACAGCCCCAGCACGCCGGATAGTGCCGACGGCGAAGTCATGCTCGACATTGAAGTGGCGGGCGCGATTGCCCCGGCGGCAAAGATCGTCGTCTATTTTGCCCCGAACACCGATCAGGGCTTCCTGGACGCGATCACCACCGCCGTACACGACAGCACCAATCAACCCTCGGTCCTTTCCATAAGCTGGGGCGCGGCCGAGTCGGGATGGACAACTCAGGCCCTCACCAACTTCGACGAAGCCTTCCAGGCGGCAGCGGCCATGGGGGTTACGGTCTGCGTAGCCTCCGGTGACAGCGGCTCGTCGGACGGAGTCAACGACGGCACGAACCACGTCGATTTCCCGGCATCCAGTTCGTTCGCGCTGGGCTGCGGTGGCACCACACTGCAAACTTCGAACGAACAGATTGTCAGCGAGACAGTCTGGAACGACCAACCGGGCGGAGGAGCAACCGGCGGCGGGGTAAGCAGCGTTTTCCCGCTTCCAAGCTGGCAAGACGGCTTCGACGTTCCGACGCCAACGGTTCAAAGTGGCGGCCGAGGCGTACCCGACGTGTCCGGCAATGCCGACCCCAACACCGGCTATAACATTCTCGTCGATGGCGAGAATGCTGTGTTCGGTGGCACCAGTGCGGTCGCACCCTTATGGGCAGCTCTGGTGGCGCGAATCAACCAATCGATCGGGAAGCCGGTCGGTTTTCTGAACCCGTTGATCTATGCGCAAGCCGTCGAAACTTCCGGGTTTCACGACATAACTCAAGGCAACAACGGCACCTTTAGCGCAGCTCAGGGATGGGATCCATGCACCGGGCTTGGCAGCCCTGAAGGAACTGGGCTACTCACAGCTTTGCAAGGAAAGCTCTCCCAAGCGGCCTGAGACTTAAAGATTAACTCGGGGGTCGAGTTCCGCTCGCCCCCACTTTTCGTCCCGAAACATTGCCACGACTCTATTGAGGACAACCGCACAGCTCTTGGAGAGACGGGCGTCGTCGCCCGTCCGGCGGCGAAAGGCTCCGCACGTGGGATGGGTATCACCCGCGCGCTCCAGGAAACAAGAAGAAAAAGTCAAGCGCCGAAACCTAAAAGCGGAGAGCTGTCGTCACCCCAGCAACCGCAGTCGGTAACAGTACTTCCGTAAGCCGGTCCCGCATCTTTCTCCGTGTCCTTTTTGAGATCCCTTCTTATCCTCATAACAGATCACCAGAGGCTCCGGAAAGCACTGTGACCGTCTGTCTTTCCCTTTTCATCCCGATCAACTACCTCACGATTCTTTCGTCGGTCGCGATTGCCGGCGGCCTCTATTTTTTCTTCGTCGGATTCCAACTGCTCGCCCGCAAGCGGTTGTTGCTGACCACACCCACCTCCAGGATTCGCAGCGCTGCCCTGGGACTGGTCGAAGTCAACGGCGTGGCTGCCGGTCCCTACACGATGTCCGCCCCCATCACCGGCAAACCTTGCTTTCTCTACCACGCAACGGCCTGGCAGCAGCGCGCGGGCAGAAAGCAGGAATGGAAAAAAGTTGCGGAAGAAACTCTGCATTTGCCCTTCTTCCTCGACGATTCGACGGGACAGTTGCTGATCGAACCTCTGGGCGTCGGTCTCGACCTGCACTGCGACTATCGCGAAGAATATGCCGCATCGTCTCTCTCTTCGGGCGTCTTCTCGAAAGAGGATAGCGTTCCGCCGCGGGTCAGCGTTTTTCTGTCGCGCCACGGTGTCGTTCCGGGCCGCCGCCTGCGCATCGAAGAACGCTCGATCAAGCCGGAAGACGCGCTCTTCGTCGCCGGAACGCTCACGGAAAACCCGGGCGTCCAGGTGCGTCCGTATGCGCCGCGCGATGCACGCGCGGACAGCTCACACATGAATGACGCGGGCAGTTCGGCGCCAATCGCCTTTTCGGAGCGGCGTTCCTCTCCGCAGATCGTCAAACTCTTCGGGGGCGCGGCTCCTTCCGGGAGTCAACAAATGAGCCAGCAGTCGAAAATCGCGGCCGCGCTCACTCGCGCCGGCATCACCAGGCCCGAGGCGTGGACCGCCGCCGGAGTCCCGTACCAAAGCGTGGCCCTCGAAGAGAACGCGGCGCCCACGCCCGTCTCCGCGCGCGAGGAAGAGCAGTCCAAGTCATCCGATTTCAATCTCGCCCCGCCCGTCGTATTGATGAAAGGCGCAAACGATCCAGCGTTCGTAATCTCCTTCCGCAGCCAGAAGGAATTCGCCGTTGCGCTGGCGTGGAAATCCGCCGCCATGGTCTGGGGAGGCGCCGCCATCACGCTGCTCGGCCTCTACATGCTATTGACGCAGATGGAGTTGCTGTAGTCTTGGCTTTTGGCTCTTGGCTCGTGGCGCCCCGTGGTTCGATCGTTTCTTCGAACATGACGGCGTGGTAGCTAGTTGCTCAACGCGAAGTGTTATCCGCTAATTTAGAATGTCCCTTGTGAGCGAATCCGTCCGGATCGGAATTCTCGGCGACTTCAATCCCGAATTCCGCTCCCATCACGCGACCAACGATTCGCTCCAGCACGCCGCGCGAAAGCTCCAGCTCAAAGTGGAATCGGCATGGATTCCAACGGGGTCGCTCCTCGATCCGGGCGCCCTCGCCACCCTCGATTCCTGCGATGGTCTATGGGCTTCGCCGGGCAGCCCCTACAAGAGTTTCGAAGGCATGCTCAAAGGCATCGAGTTCGCCCGCGTCCACGACCGGCCGTTCCTCGCTACCTGCGGAGGCTTCCAGTACACGCTCATCGAGTGCGCCCGCAACGTGCTCGGCGTCCACGACGCCACCACCGCCGAAGAAGACCCGAACGCCAAGAACATTGTGATCTATCCCGTTGCCTGCGCGGTGCCGAACCGCGATCCGAAGGCGCCCAAGCTCTCGGGAAAGGTCAGCGAGATACGCCTCCGTCCCGGCTCCTATCTCGCGGCGTTCTATGGAAAGGAACTGATCGAGGAAGAATTCTTCTGCAACTACGAACTGAATCCCGAATTCGAATGGATGGCCATGGAAGCGGGCTTTCCGGTCGTAGCCCGCGGCTCCCAGGAAGAATGCCGGGCCATCGAATCTCCCGCGCATTTGTTTTTCGTCGCAACCTTGTTCCAACCGCAACTGTCGTCACGTGAAGACAACCCGCATCCGCTAGTCATGGCGTTCGTGCAGCACGTCGCCGACTTCAAGCGCAAACGCCTCGACGACTCCATCCTTGCTTGAGGGTGTACAGATCCGCGCGTTATGAAGATCGCCAACCAACTGGCCTCGGTCACATGCTCTTGACCACACCCTCCCGACTGTCGTAGCCTCGCCTGCAAAATCCAAGCGGTCACGCTTGCGCCTTAGGAGGCTGCACATGGTTTCTCTCGCTGCTCTTTGGCTCCCGATCCTGCTGTCGGCGGTCTTCGTTTTCGTCGCCAGCTCCGTCATCCACATGCTGCTGCCTTATCATCGCAGCGACTACCGCCAACTCCCCGACGAAGACAGGACTCTTGCTGCACTGCGCGCCACACCTCTAAAACGGGGCCTCTACGTCTTCCCCTTCTGCACCCACAAGGACATCAAGTCACCCGCGTTAATCGAAAAGCAAAAGCAGGGGCCGGTCGGCTTCATCACTATCCTCCCCAGCGGCCCGCCCGCTATGCCGAAGTTTCTGGCCCAGTGGTTCGTCTTTTGTCTGTTAATCGGATTCTTCGTCGCCTATCTCACCGGACACACGGTTCCGTCCGACGCAAGCTATCTGGCTGTGTTTCGCGTGGCCGGGACCGCCGCATTCCTCGCCTACGGTCTCGGGAACCTGAGCAACGGCATCTGGAAAGGGCAGACCTGGTCGTCAACCATCAAGGAAGTTTTCGACGGACTCGTCTATGGTCTGCTAACCGCCGGCACTTTCGGTTGGCTTTGGCCGCGGTAGGATTCCAGCGTTGGGTCGGCGGAGATGCTTGTGACATCAATCGAGCCTTGGCTGCGCGGTACTGAGACCGATGTTCCCGCAGTGGGGCGGGCGGTCTTGCATGCCCTGCAATTGGCGGAAGAGGATTTGCGGAAGTGGTGCGGGAATCTTTCAGATGCTGCGCTGAATGCGCGGCCTGCGGGAGCAGCGCCGGTGGCGTTTCACATACGTCACGTGGCGCGCAGCCTGGATCGTCTGCTGACTTACGCCGAGGCGCGAGACCTCAGTGAAGAGCAGTTGACCCAGCTGCGAACGGAGATCGATCCGGGAGCTGCGCACGATGAGCTGTTTGCGGAGCTCGCGGCGGCATTGGCGGATGCGGCGATGCGGGTGCGGGCGCTGGCGGGGACGAATCTGGAAGAGCCGCGAACCGTGGGAAAGAAGCGGATGCCAACCACGGTGGGAGGATTGCTGGTCCACGTGGCGGATCATACGCAGCGGCATGTGGGGCAGGCAATCACCACGGCGAAGATGGTCGGGATGATCTCGGAATGACCGGATGGATTCGCTGGACCTGAACGTAAGCGGCTTACACGCCGATGCCCGAGCCTAGGAGGCTGTAGAGGAGGATAGCGAGCACGATCAGGGTAAAGACCACGTACATGCGATCGCGTTCGAGGGCAAATCCCACGATGGAGAAGGCTACGCGGGCGATAGGCGTGGCAATGAGGAGCAGCAATCCGAGTTGGATTAAGCCGCGGCCTCGGCCACTGATGACGCTCTGGATGACTCCCGATATGGTGCGAAAGTCGGAAGGCTCGCCGCGAAAGACGCGGTAATCGGCAGGCTCGTGCGCATGGCGGGAGAGGTAGATACACGCTCCCCAGAGAACGACAGCCGCTGCCAGCACGACGCCGGAGCGGAGCAGGTCGCCGAGGATGACTTCGATGCGGTGATCGTCCCATGGTCGCAGCTGAGGTTGCGGCGGGCGAGGCGGTGGGGCGGGCGCTTGCTCGTCGGGCATCAGATCTTCCCCCATCAGATCTTCCCCCAGAATCCGTTGTAAAGCATTTGCAGGCCGAGAACGAGAATCACCAGGCTGAAAACGAGGCGGAGCGATTTGGTTTCCGCTTTGACCAGGATGCGACTGCCGAGTAAGGAACCACCTAGAACTCCCAACATGACGGGCATGGAAAGGCCGGGATCGACGTATCCGCGGCTGAGGTAGACACCGGCGCTGGCGGCAGCGGTCACGCCAATCATGAAGTTGCTGGTGGTGGTGGAAACTTTGAACGGGATCTGCATGGCCTGATCCATGGCAAGTACTTTCACTGCGCCGGAGCCGATGCCGAGCAATCCGGAGAGCGCGCCGGCGCCGAACATGAGGCTGAAGCCGGCGGGGACGTGCTGAACGTTGTAACTGCGCTCGCCTTCGAGATCGGGGAAACTGCCGTTCATCCGCAGACGCGTGGCGAGCGGATCGGGTGGCAGGCTGCGCTGGGCCGGCGGACGCGGCTTGCGGGAAAGATACGCCGAATAGAGCAGGACGGCTCCGAAGATGATCGCCAGGGCGCTGGTCGGGATACGGGTGGCCAGGAAGGCTCCGAGCAACGCGCCGAATGTGGTCGCGATTTCCAGGAACATGCCAATGCGAATGTTGGAGAATCCTTCTTTCACATAGGAGGCGGCAGCGCCGGAAGAGGTCGCGATCACGGAGACGAGCGAAGCTCCGATGGCGTAGCGGATATCCACGTGAAAAAAAATGGTAAGCAGGGGCACGAGCACGACGCCACCACCCAAGCCGGTGAGCGCTCCGAGAAGTCCCGCCACGAAGGAGACGATCGCGACGACGGCGGTGAATTCCAAGATGGTCATTTTCAATTTCTCTTAAGGTTAACATTTCTCTTCTTAACGGCATGGCAGAAGAACGCTGGTGAGGGTCAAAATCGATATACAGAGGAAGAAGCGGATGATGCTCAGCCGCCACGGTAATTCTTCGCGGCGGCAAGTGTGGGCGCAACCAGGTTGAGGCGGGTGGCGCGGACAACGTTGTCCGCGCCAAAATCTACTGGTTTATCCAGACGACGCGGGCTTTTTTCAACTGGGCAGCGTGCTGCTTTCTGATTTCGCGGGCATACGCGCCGAGAGAGACGGCCTCTGGCTGCGGGAAATCCGAAACCGGCCTTTCTCCCTGGGCGGAGGAGTAACTCGCGCTGGCGAGGACAGTTTGTTCCCCGGCCATAGACGTATAGTTTGCGTGTGCCGGATGGGTGGGAACTTGATAGACCTGCGGTTGACTGTTCATTGCGGACATGCCGCCGGAATACTGCGCAAAGGCAGCGGTGGTGGAAAGTAGGCAGAGGATAAATAGAGTCTTCTTCATCGCCGGGTCTCCCGATTGCAGAGATAGCGAGGGGCCATTCGCGGACAAAGCCGCAAATGTGCGCTTCTCCGAGCTTACATAGGAGCAAGCCCGGTACCAAACTCTGCCGGTGCAAAGTGGCGCCTTGCGGGCGTTTTCGAGGAGTAATGGCAATTGTTTGCACAATTGTGGAGGGCGTACGGAATGGCAGGTCAAGCTCCGGCCGCCGGATCGGCGAGTTGCGCCTGCGCGGCGGGCGACTTTCCTGCTAAAGTTGCGATAAGGTAATAGCCATGAAAATGCGAACAGGCGGACGGATTTCTCTGATCTTGCTGGCAACCTTGGTAGTGATGGCGGCGGGCGCGGATTACAAGGTCGTCAAGACATGGAAGCTGGGCGGCGATGGCGGATGGGATTACTTAACCGCGGACAGCGATGGGCATCGCTTGTTCATCGCGCGCGCCACGCGGGTGATGGTGATTGATACCCAGTCGGGCAAGCAGGTGGGAGAGATTCCAGAAACGGCGGGCGTGCATGGAATCGCGCTGGATACGGAAATCGGGCGCGGATTTACCAGCAACGGCCGCGAAGACACGGTGAGCGCGTTCGATCTAAAATCGCTGGCGGTCGAGAAGAAGATTAAGGTTGGCAGCGGGCCCGACGCGATTCTGTACGATCCTTTTTCGAAGCGCGTGTTCACTTTCAACGGAAAAGGTCATGACACGACGGCTGTGGATGCATCCAAGGGCGAGGTAGTGGGCAAGATCGAGCTGGGTGGGAAGCCGGAATTTGCCGCCACCGACGAAAAGGGAACGGTGTTCGTGAATATTGAAGATACGTCGGAGCTGGTGGCGTTCGATCCGCAGAAGCTGACGGTGAAGTCGCGGTGGAAGCTGGCGGATTGCGAAGAGCCGACTGGGCTTGCGATCGACCGGAAGAACCGGCGTCTGTTTGCCGGCTGCGGCGGGAATAAGAAGATGGCAGTGGTGGATGCGGACACCGGGAAAGTGGTGGCGAGTCCCGCCATCGGAGAAGGATGCGATGCGACCAATTTCGATGCCGATCGGGGACTGGCGTTCGCGTCGGCGGGAGATGGCACGATTACGGTGATTCGCGAAGACGGTGGCGACAAGTTCAGCGTGGCGCAGACGGTAACGACCCAGAAAGGAGCGCGCACCATGGCGCTCGATGCGAAGACGCATCAACTGTTCACCGTAACCGCGAACGTGACCGGCACTCGGCAGGAGAGAAAAGTTGAGCCAGATTCGTTCGTAGTGCTGGTGGTGGAGTAAGCGCACTGGCTCGAACGAGGCTAAGACGCGGATTCGGGCGGCACAAAGCTGGGCCGCTTACTGCCGTTTACCAACCTCTGGATGGCGAACCCACAATTCTTGACCCGAGCTTGAAATCCGCAGTAGGAATAACGCCGACGACAGGGTAAGCACCGGACCGGCGATGCTAAAGAGCGCTCTACCCCAAGACGACCCAGCCGTCGGCGCTCCCCCAAAATACGCATCCAGCACAAATGCCATGACGCAGGTCGCGCTGACCGGAATGAGCCACGAGTTTGGAAGGCGTTTCAGGTTTGGAATGGCGGTGGGCAACAGCCACAAAAAGATGTACCAGAGATTTCGATCATGCAGCGAAACCGCGAAGTGGCCGCCTCCGCCGCGATGAAGCGCGAGACCAAACTGCAGCGGACTTACAAACCTCCCGGTGATCGAGCGTTGCAGGCCGGTCATGGCGGCAACACTTAGCACCCAACTGGCCAGGATGCACGCCGCATCCGGCAGCAAGTGATTTCGAGAACTGTCGAGACTTCGATCGGACCGGGTCGAGAACCACCAGGTGGATGTAAGCATGATGCTGAAGGGGATAAACGATTCTTTCGTTAACGCTCCCAGCACGGCGATCACGGGCAAGGCCCAGAGCTCAAGCTCCGACAGGCTCCGGAGTAGTGCCAGCAGGAAGAAAGCTTCGCCGGCGTCCACCAACCCAACCAAGCGAAGATTCGGGACGGCAAAATTGAGCAGGTAAAGCAAAGCGCCAACCAGCCCCACCGAACTGCCCAGCCAACGGCTCCCGAGGACGACGATGAGAACGGCGGTTGCGGCAACGAACAGAGAATCGGCAACCAGAAGTCCGAACATCACCGGATCCCAGGTCGCGAATCGTCCTCGCGCGAGCCGGTAGAAGGGCCGGGCAAGCCACGGGACAAGCACGCGGAAGCGGCGGAAGCGCATGTCTTCGGGACTAAGGCCGGCCGTTCCCGTTACGAGCGCTGCGTAGGTTCTTACGTCGGAGAGTCCCGGCGTCTGGCGCGGATCGAATCGGTTGAGGACCGGATAACCCAGGCCGCAGGCGATCAGGAAGAAAATGCAAAAGAGCAACGCCAGTCTGGCGGCGATTTGCACCCGGTTGTCAGGCAGGCTCGTCATTATGTATTAGCGAAGGTGCATTGGCGAAGGTAGCGTCCGGAGTTCAACATTGCAACTCAAATTCTCCGGCCGCGTTCGCTTGGCAAGCTTGGTTTTAACGAACGAATCTGTTAGCGTTCAGCGTCAGCACGTAAGAAAGACTTTTTACCGAAATCTTTTTGGAGGATAAACGTGGGATCGAATAGATGGTGGCCAGGTCTGTTCTTTTGTCTGGTGTTGGTGGTCTCGATGCAGGCGCAACAAACGTCGCCCGCGGATGAAGCTACGCGGCGGCTGGCACTCGATATTTTCAAACAACTGATCGAGATCAATACGACGGACTCGGTCGGCAACGTGACCACAGCCGCGGAAGCGATGGCGCAGCGCTTTCGGGATGCCGGGTTTCCGGACAGCGACATCCAGGTAATGGGGCCGAATGACCGCAAGAAGAACGTGGTGGTGCGCCTGCATGGGTCGGGCAAGCACAAGCCGGTGCTGCTGATCGGCCATCTCGACGTGGTGGAAGCGCGCCGCGAGGACTGGACGACCGATCCCTTTCAGTTCATCGAGAAGGACGGATATTACTACGGGCGGGGCTCCAGCGACATGAAGGATGGCGACGCGATCATGTCGGCCACGCTGATCCGCATGAAGAAAGAAGGATACGTGCCCAGCCGCGACATTATTCTCGCGCTGACGGCGGACGAGGAAGGCGGCACATCGAATGGCGTGGACTGGCTGATCAAGAATCATCGCGAACTGATCGACGCCGAGTTCGTGCTCAACCACGATGGCGGCGGCGTGCTGGCGGATCATGGCAAGGCGCTGATGATGGAAGTGGACGCCACCGAAAAGCTTTATGGCGATTTCGTGCTGACGGCGACCAATCCCGGCGGACACAGCTCACTGCCGCGTCCGGAGAACGCGATCTACGAACTGGCTGGCGCGCTGACGCGAATCGCGCACTACCAGTTTCCGTTCGAGCTGAACAACATTACGCGCGCATATTTCGAGCGGCAGGTGAAGATGTCGACGGGGCAGCACGCGGCGGATCTGGCGGCAATGCTAAAGTCGCCCCCAGACATGGAGGCGGTAGCGCGGCTGTCGAAGGACCCGCTGGACAACTCGATCATGCATACCACCTGCGTGGCGACGCGGCTGAGCGGAGGCCATGCCAACAACGCGCTGCCGCAAACGGCGCAGGCGAACGTGAACTGTCGCATCGAGCCTGGACACACACTGGAGGAAATCCGGCTGACGCTGGAAAAAGTGGTGGCCGATCCGACAATTGCGAATCCGACGATTAAAGTGCAGTTCCGCGAAAACAATAACGTGCTGATGGAGCACGGCTCGGACCGCCATAGTTATGTGCCTCCGGCTCCACGGAAAGAAGTGTTTGAACCGCTGGACAAGGTCGTGGCAAAAATGTGGCCGGGAATTCCCGTGCTTCCGACTATGAGCACGGGCGCGTCGGACGGCGTGTACACGAATGCCGCGGGGATGCCGACGTATTGTGTGTCGGGCGAGCAGTACGAGCGGGACGATATCCGCGCACACGGAAAAGACGAGCGGATGGAGGTCGGTTCGTTCGCTCGCGGCGTGGATTTTTACTACGTGTTCCTGAAGGGGGTTACGGCGGAGTAGACGGCTCCATGCGGCGAAGAATACTCTTCCTGTTTTTCATGCGGCGGACGAATCCGCGGGAGAAGTGTTGCCATAACCATGGTCCGCCATAACCATGATCTGCCGGAGCCACGGTGTGGCGCAGAACGCGGCGCAATGGGACAATAGTGAAATGCAAAGATCTCTCACTACAGCCTTACTATTGGCCGCCGGAATGATACTGGTCGGAGATGGCTATGCCCAGCAGACTCCAGCAGCAAGCACTCCGACGGCAACGACTCCAGCGGCTCCTGCAGCCACAACTCCGAAGGCGGCCACGACGGCGAAAGCTCCGGTGAAGAAGACGGGAACGGCAGCTGCGGCCCCGGCGCTTACTACACGAAAGCAGAAGTTCAGCTACGCCCTGGGAATGAATATCGGGACGAATCTCGGGAACACCCTGAAAAAGCAGTCGGTGGAAGTGGACTGGAATCTCGTAGCCCAGGGATTGAAGGAATCCACGTCCGGCGCTAAGACTCGTCTGACGGAAGAAGAAGCGAAGGCCGTGTTGAACGAGGTACAAGCCGAAGTTTCCAAGCAGATGCAGGAGAAAGCACAGCAGGTTGCGGCTGCTAACAAGACCGAAGGCGAAGCGTTCCTGGCCGCCAACAAAGAGAAAGAGGGCGTCGTTACATTGCCCAGCGGTTTGCAGTACAAGATTGTGAACGCCGGCACCGGGCCGAAGCCCGCCGCGAGCGATTCGGTTTCTTGCAACTACCGGGGCACTCTGGTCAATGGCACGGAGTTTGACAGCTCCTACAAGCGCGGGCAACCGGCGACGTTCGAAGTCGACCGAGTCATCAAAGGGTGGACGGAAGCGCTGCAGCTTATGCCCGTGGGATCGAAGTGGCAGCTCTTCATTCCGTCGAACCTCGCCTATGGTGAGACTGGGCAGCCGCGCGGCGGAATTGAGCCCAATGCGACCCTGATCTTTGATGTCGAACTGCTCTCGATCGTCGATAAGAATGCCGATAAGAATAAGGACGAAAAGAAGGACGACAAGAGCGGAGAAAAGAAGGACGACAAGAGCGAAAACAAGAAATAGAAACCTTTGGCCGGTGGAGCGACGGGCGTCCCCGTCCGTCGCTCTCCCGGAGCACTACCTCACAAAGATCTCACCGCCCTACGCTCCCAGATAGTGTACGTGGACGTAGGTTCCGAGCCTGACGTTATAGGCGAGGTACCAGCCGATGTGATCGGGATCGTCATAGATGACGATGTCGTCCGAATCCCACAGCCATCCATCACAGTAACCAAAGTCGTATGGAGCTACGGTGAAGTAGAAACCGCCGAACCAGAAGCGGCTGGGACCACCGCCTCCCAGGTGCCACACATGTCCGCGACCGATACCGCCCGTGAAGCGGCCATGCTCCCACGGATGATCCAGATGGTAATGAGGGTCGTCGCGGCCGGTATCATGGCCGACCCACTCTTTGCCATTGTGCACATGGGGAGCGTTCGGATGACCAGCTTTGTCGTCGAAGCGGCGGTTTTCCTCGGCCGGATGCGAAGTCGCTCCTTTCGCAGGGCCGTGATGAGGAATGTTTGCGCGGCCGCCGACCTCGGGTCTGGCGCCGCCTGCATGTTCATGTTGTGCCAGGGCTGAGAGAGAAAACACGAAACATATCACGAGCAATCCAATCAGCTTTTTCATTTAGTTGTCACCATCCTCCGGATAGAAATAACACAACTCCCGCTTAGATGTTTCTGTGGGTTTTCCAGATTCCAAGTGGCGTAAAAGTAGAGACGCGGCTTGCCGCACCCTCCAGTCCGGCAAAAACGAAATGTCGCAAGCGAGAAGGGGCAAGCCCCTTCTCTGCAGGAAGACCCTATTCGTAGCGGAGGGCTTCGATCGGGTCGAGGCGAGAGGCGCGGATGGCCGGGACCATGCCGCTGATCAATCCGACAACGGTGAGGATGAGGACAGCCACGACTAAAGTGAGTGGATTGATCATGAGGCGGATGTCGCCGGCTTCGGCGTGCTTGGCCATGGCGCTGTAGAGCGTAAGTCTGCCGACGGAAAAGGCAACGGCGTAAGCGAGAACGATACCGAGAAATCCGCCAATGAAAGTGATGGTGAGCGCCTCGGCCAGAAACTGGAAAAAGATGTGGCGGCGGCGCGCGCCGAGCGCTTTCTCCACGCCGATTTCGCGGGTGCGCTGGGTGACGGAGACCAGCATGATGTTCATCAGGCCGACGCCGCCGATGCCCAGAGTGAGGCTGCCGATGAAAGCGAGCAGAATCTTGAGGCCGATGGTGATGACCTCGAACTGGTGGATCTGCACCATAAGATTAAAGACAAACAAGGCGCGCCGGTCGGCGGGATTGAACTTGTGCTGCGCGGCCATGATGTAGCGCACGGATTGCTCGATCCGCTCATAGTCGTTGGTCTCGTAGTTAAACCAGATGGTATCGAGGTAGTGAGTGTCCTTGAGGTCATTCATGGTGGTGAAGGGGACGTAGACGACGCGATTGATGTTGTCGTCGCCGGCCTGCATCTTGGGGCTGAGCACGCCGACGACTTCAAAGCTGATGCCATCCACGCGAATGTGCTCGCCCAGGGCGCTGCGTCCGGAGAAAAGTTTCTCCTTGGTTTCGGAACCGATGACGGCCACCCGCGCGCGCTGAATCTGATCCTCGGGGTTGTAGAAGCGTCCCTGCGCGAGGCTGAGAGCGCGGATGTCGAAAGTGTTGGGGTACTCGCCGTTGACGTGAATCGAATAGGAGCGAGTGTCGTACTGCACGGTCGCATCCTTGTCGCAACTGGGAGTGATGTGGGTGATCTGCGGGACGTTGGCGGTGAGCAGGTCGAGGTCGTCCAGTGTGATGCGGATTTGTGCGCCGGCCTTCTCGCCGCCGGACTGCATGGAGGAACGGCCGGGAACGACGATCATGAGCTTGGTTCCGAAGTTGGCGAAGATGTTGGCAATGGCGTGGCCGAAACCATCGCCGTAGGCAAGGAGCATGACCACCGTGGCGATGCCCCAGGCCATGCCCAGCATGGTGAGCGCGGTGCGCCGCCGGTTGTGGCGCATGGCGTTGTAGGACTCGTGGAGCAGGTCGCGCATCATAAAATTTGTAATTGGAAATCTGTAATTTGTGATTGGTATTTCCTAGCTTGGAACACAATTACAAATCACAAATTACAAATCTCCTTACTCCTGCCTCAGGGCTTCGACCGGTTCCAGACGAGCGGCCTTGCGCGCGGGATAGACTCCGGCTGCGACGCCTGCCAGCGTAAGGCTGGCGATGGCGAGGACTGCGGTTTTTGGAACCAGCCGCGGCGGATCGAAGCCGCCGGGGCCGTTGTAATTGCTGAAAAGGGCCATGAGGCCGCCGGCCAGGCCCATGCCGATAAGCCCGCTGACCACCGTGAGAATAACTCCCTCGGCGAAAAAGTGGAGCATGATGCTGCGATTGGTGGCACCGAGAGCCTTGCGCAATCCGATTTCGCGAGTGCGCTCGGTGACGGCGATGAGCATGATGTTGATGACGCCGATGGCGCCGAGCGCAAGCGTGACCAGACCGACGGTGCCAAGGAATTCGTTCATGGCATCGAAGATGGTACCCATCAGTTGCGCTTGCTTGACGGTATCCCAGCCTTCGAACGCGTCTTCATCGTGATAGTCGAAGTGGTGATTGCGGGCAATGACGCGGCGCGCCTCATCCTGGGCGAGCAGGTGTTCGTCGGCGATGCGGGGCTGATAGTTGATCAAGGAAATCGCGTCGTGGGCCTCTTCGCCCTTGAGCGGGAAGTCGCTGCGCATAACCTGGAAGGGAATGTAGGCGCGGGTATTGGTGGAGTTGTCGTCGCCCCGGCCGACGCGTTTCAGCGTGCCGATGACCTCGAAGCGATAATCGTTGAGCAGAATGAACGAGCCCACGGCGGGGCGTCCCGGAAAAAGGTTGCGCGTCATCTCATCGCCGAGAACGACGACGTTGCGTTTTTGAGATTCGTCGAAGTCGTTAAGCCAGCGTCCCAGCTTCAGCGGGAGAAAGCGGATTCCGTTGTATTGCGGTTCGGCGCCGGTGAGTTGACCGCTGGCGCTGGCGAATTCGCTGACGGCGTGCACGTCGTTGGTGGTGAGAACGGGGGTGACGGCCCGAATGTGGGGAGACTCTTTGCGGATGTCGAGGTAGTCCTGATAGGTGAGCCGGTACTCGCGGGCGGAGTTCATGCTGCCCGCAACAGCCGGAGCGCGGCCGGGGAAAAGAAACATGATGTTTTCGCCGTACTCCGAAAGACCGCGTTGGTTGCCGGTTCTGAAGCCCTCGCCGAGGCCGACCAGCAACAGCAGGGAGCCGACACCCCAGGCGATGCCGAACATGGTGAGGAACGAGCGGAGTTTGTGCGCCCAGAGGGTGCCGAAAATCTCCGCGAAAACGTCGATCACCGTTTGCATGGGGTTGATAACTCGCGATGCTGGCTCTTAGCTCTCAGCGGACGGTTGTTTACAACCCGGTTCTGGCCGTTGCTTTTGCCCGCCTTCACGTCTCTAGTGCTTAGCATAGCAAGCAGATGGAGGAGGGTACACTGCCAAGTTCCGGCTCTTCTTAGAACCGATTCAGCCTGACGGTAGGTTTGCTCGATTGGAAACGCCTGTCGGATCGGTGCCAGTCACGGGATTGCGGGACGATCCTGCAGCGCCGCCCGAATCTGCTGGCGTTGCTCAGCGCTCAGCGCCGTGAACTGAAATCCGTACTCTGTTCCCAGTGCGCGAACCACTTGCGCGGGGATCACCTGTTTGCTGGAATCCGGCAGTGGGAGTTCGAGAGTGACCAACTCACCCAGCACCAGAGCCTCGGCCACAAAGGCCCCCAAGCCGCTTTCGCTAAGATTGCGCACCCAGCCCTGCAGGCTGAGTTTCTGGCTGCCCCGCTGGAGACGAATCCGAACCCTGGCCTCGAATGCATGCCTCGGTGAGATTGAATCCACCGGACCCGTTACTTCGTCAGGAAAAGGAGTTTTCATTGGTGGAAGTCTGTCTTCCGCACCGACACTGGATTGAACCGAAGTTGAACCGAGAAGGATACCAGAGAACGCTTGCGGCAAAGTTACTGAACAGCATCTCCCATTCTCAGCCTCAAAAGGGGCCGCTGATCTCGAACAGCTTACGGCATCGCTCAAGCGAATACCCTGATGCTGGATCCGAGCTGTTCCGCTGGCCTAAAGTTCCATCCGCCGTTGACCGATAAGCCAAGCAGCGGGTGAAGTTGAGAAGAAAGTAACAGACATTCCCACCTAATCCGTTGTGACCTCAATGTGCCAGTCAGGAATGGGCTGGAGTTCATCAAACAGCTTCCGGAAGTGGCGAACGCCAAAGACATGCCCGTGGTTATGATTACGACCGAGGGTAGCGAGGCTCATCTGGTGCAGGCCGTGTCTGGCGGCGCTCGCGGCTACATCCGCAAGCCCTTCGCCGGATCGCGTGAAGGAACACGTTGTCCCGGTTCTGGGAGGCAAATCATGAAGTCGGCGACTGAGATGCATACCACCAGCGGCAGTCACGCAAGCTGGATTCCGCTGCTTGAAGTGGCCACACGGGAAGTCTTCGAACTCATGCTGGACTGCAAATTGACTGGACCACCCACCACCGAAGAGACAGACATGGACGTTACTGCCATGGTGGGACTGGCGGGGCAACTTTGTGGCGTGCTCAGTGTGCGCTGCGAGGGAAGAGCGGCCGCGCTCATGACTTCCAAAATGCTCGGCGTGGAACTGCACAAGGTTGTTTCGGAAGAGCTGTCGGACGCGCTCGGCGAAATCTGCAATATGGTGGCGGGCAACTTCAAGAATAAGATTTCCGGCCTGTCGGAAGGCTGCATGCTTTCCCCGCCCACTGTCATCACCGGCAACGACTACACTTTGTACTCCCAGGCAGATTCCCCCGGCCTTGAAGTCAGACTGCTGTTTGAAGACATGCCCATGATCGTTTCCCTCCAGATACAGAGCTAGACAATCGCGAAGTTCGGTTTGGACAACGGCAGACGCTCCAGCGTGATGCTTGTGGGTGTGCGGATCATCAGGTGCGCGCCAGCGCTGGCGCCGCCCCGAATACCGTGGCCACCAGGGCGTGGATTTCCTCGACCGCTTCATCGAGCTCAAAGGTAAAGCGCGCCAAGTCCACCCCTTCAAGATCGCGGTGTTCGCGCAGGAGAATGGCCCATGCCGGGTCGCTGACCAAATCCACTTTCTGGCGCTCATAGTATCCGTAACCCAAGCCGCGCATGCGACAGAGGAGGTCACTCAGGTGCACCAGAGCTACCAGCGGCTGCGATTTCTGGCTTTGCTCGATGGCATGATGATGCGCAATCACTTCGACGATGTCGCCGGCCAGTTTCCATTTTTCCGCCAGGGCTTGTCCGGTTTCGCAGTGCGTGAATCCCATTGTGGCCTGCTCCGCCTCGTACAGCGGAATCCCCTCCTGGCAAGCGTGCTCCATCGCCTTGGTGAACTCTTTGGAAAAAGCCAGGCAATTCACCATAAATCCTATGTCGTGCAGAAGCCCCGCCATGTACGCCTTTTCATGATCCGCAGCGGCCAACATCTCAGCGAATTTCCGGCATACCAAGGCGCAACCCAGCGAATGTCTCCAAAATACGGCTGGGTCCAGCACCCATTTTTTTGCGGGGAACGCCTGCCCCAGGCAACAGGTGAGAAGTATGGTTTCGACGCGACGCAGGCCGAGGCTGAGCACCGCTCCCTTGATCGATTTGGGTGGCTGCGACATCCCAAACAAGGGAGAGCCTGCCATGCGCAGGCATTGCGCGGCGATGGTGCCGTCGTAAGAAACCAGGCGCACCACTTCGTCCAACCTCACTTCCTCCATGGAATTGCTCAACAACTTCAGCAAGGGGAGAAACACTGCCGGAATGGCGGGCATGGTTTCGATGCGCTGCACGCGTTCACGAATGGTTGCGGTGAGGGATGTGCTCATAATTTGCCGCTGCTCAGGGATGGCTTCCAATACGCGATGGTTCCGGGAAAATGGACCAAGTGAAACTTGTCATTCAAGTTCATCAGCGATTCCGAGGTCCCGAGAAAGAAATAGCCGCCAAAGTTGAGGTTGCTGAAAAAATGGTTGATGACTTTCGACTTTGAGGCGCCGTCAAAATAGATCAGCACGTTGCAGCAGAAAATCAGATCCATGCCTTTCATGAAAAGCATCTTGGAATCGTCCTGCAGGTTCAGGCGGCTGAACGTGACCAGCTTTTTCACTTCGGGGCGTACCTGCAGTTTTTTCTCATCGACGGTTGAAAAATACTTTCGCTTGTAAAGTTCGCTGGTGTTGCGCAGCGCGTAGTCACCATCCTGGCCCGTCGATTGAATCTCTTTGAGCATCTGTCGGACTGCATCCACCATGCCCAGCAGTGCCGTAGTGAGTTCCGGATTGAGCGTAAGCTGCCCGTCCCGCAGGCGCGTCAGCAGGTTCTCCCCAACGTACGCGACCTTCTCCAGTTTGTTGAAGCCGAGGAAACGTAACTCTCGGCCAGAAAATCCTTGACGATATCGCTGTCGTTGTCGCTCATCGCTGCCGTTCCTTTCCAAATGGAGAGAGATTCCCGACGGGCGAACGGCTGCTCATCTCTTCTTGCCTGCTTGCGCCGCTGGAAGCGTGCCCTCAATAAACAAGGGGCTTCTTATTTCATAGAGAATCGCCGGTTCAATCTCTTCCACTCTTCATCGTCTGTTTAAGCAATCCTCATTAGGAGGCCGCCTCCCTTCGGGGGGAGCAAACCGGAGGCCGTAGTTGGTTCGGAGCAGGAGGTCACAGCAGAGAGTACGGATTGAGTACGTCCTTCAGTGTTGGATGGCGGACCTGCATGTTTTAGTGAGAAGCACAACTCACGCCGAGTTCGTGGCGCGGATCAAACAATCCCCGCGAAACACCTCTGTCAAATCACCAAGAGACTGCACGAAGAGACCAGACCGGTAGTGTTTTTCGATTATTGCGGCGCAACTCTCATCCAGCTAGCGTATCGCCATCCCTTTTCGCGGTGATCGCACTCGTCACTCATGAACACCGATACACGAATCTCTCCGGTCTCCGCCCCAGGCTTGCGACGCGAACTCGGTTTGGCATCAACCACCGCCGCCGTCATCGGCGGCATCATAGCCGTCGGCATTTTCCTTACTCCCGCCGGCATGGCTAAAGCGCTGGGTTCTCCCTTGTGGCTGCTGGTGGTCTGGCTCGCAGTGGGCGCTATGACCCTGAGTGGCGCGCTCTGCTATGGAGAGCTTGCGGGCCGTTTCCCGAGGGCGGGCGGCGCTTACATATATTTGCAGGAGAGTTACGGACCGCGGACGGCATTCCTCTATGGATGGATGTGCCTGCTCGTCATGGATCCCGCCGTGGCGGCCTCATTTGCCACGGGCATTGGTGGATACTTCGGCTACATACGCCACCTGTCTCCGATTCTCATCAAGCTATTAGGCGTTGGCGTGATCTGGGCGCTGTGTCTTTTGAATATTTTCAGCATCCGCGTAAGCGCAGGATTTTTGCGCTGGGTCACATGGCTCAAACTCGGACTCCTCGGCTTCCTGACGGTGTGGGCCGTCGTCTTCCGCTTGGGATCATGGTCGAACTTCGTGCCGTTCGTGGCCCAACGGCATGGTTCCATGCCATTGGCGCCCGCGCTTGGCGTTGGCCTGGTAGGCGCTTTCTTTTCGTTTGCCGGATGGTGGGATGTCGGCAAGATCGCCGGTGAGGTTCGCGATCCGGGCCGCAATTTGCCGCGCGCTTTGTTGTTCGGTGTGCTCGCGGTGACTGCCGTCTATATCGTGGTCAGCGCCGTCTTCCTATATCTGGTTCCGCTGGAAAAAGTAACTTCCGATCAGACCTTCGTTGCCCAAGCGGGAGAAGTGCTGTTCGGCCCAACCGGTGGCATGGTTTTCGCTGCCATCGTCATCATCTGCCTGCTGGGCAGTTTAGCGGCGCTCATCATGTTCGCACCGCGTGTCTACTACGCGATGGCCAACGACGGCCTCTTTCTCAAGGCGGTCGCGCGCACTCATCCCCGGTTCGGTACGCCTGCCAATGCCATTGCGATTCAGGGCTGCATTGCTTCCCTGTTGGTGTTCGCCGGCAGTTTTGAGCAGATTATCTCGTATGCCCTGTTCATCGTCATTCTGTTTCTGGGGATCACGGTGGCAGGTTTGTTCGTTCTGCGGCCACGACAACAGGCAGGAGAGTCGGTGATCCTGACTCCTGGATATCCCCTGACGCCTCTCGCATTTCTGACTCTGGTCGCACTGATGTTGGTTCTGGTTGCGGCGCGTACTCCACGAGCGGCGCTGCTTGGAGTTGTAGTGGTCTTGGCTGGCCTGCCGGTCTACGAGGTTTTCCAGAGCAAAAAGCCAGGAGCGCCAGTTGTCGGCGAACCCAAGCCAGAGCTTCCCCTTCCTGAGGAGATATAAGCCTCTAGTTCTGAGCGGCGGCGCTGTCCATTCCCGGACACCATCGTCCAGTTCAGGATAGGGAAACGTCTCCTCCAGTCGACGCCATCAACTCTATCCACCATGTTTCTGAATACTTACCATTCCGCGGACGATGGCCTTCCGGTTGCCACTCTACACCCGAAATGGACATCGCTCGACCCGAGTTCAGAACTCAGAAACGTCGCCGCCAAGCGCTCATCGTGGCCGCGGTAGTGTTAGCCGTGGCCGCAGTCTCAGTCGGAGTTTCACGGCTGAAGCCTGCGGCGCCGACGGTGGAGCGCGGCACGGTGTGGACCGACACGGTCAAGCGCGGTCCGATGCTGCGCCAGGTGCGCGGGCTAGGGTCGCTGGTGCCGAGCCAGGAATCGGTGCGCCAGATTCCGGCGGAGACCGAGGCCACGGTCGTTCGCATTCATATGCTGCCCGGTTCGCAGGTGACGGCCAGCACGATCTTACTGGAAATGAGCAATCCGCAGACAGAGCAAGCCGCGGTCGACGCCGAGCTGCAATTGAAGGCCGCCGAAGCTGAATACCAGAGTCTTCGGGTAAAGCTCGAAAGCGATCTGATGAACCAGAAGGCAGGCGCCGCTACCGTCCACGCGGACCACGCGCAGGCGCAACGGCAGGCCGACACCGACAAGGCTCTCTACGAACTGGGAGTCATCTCGGGCCTGGCCTACAAGTCTTCCAAGGACAAGGCGGACGAACTCACCACGAGAAACGATCTTGAAACGCAGCGGCTCACGGCCAATCAGCGAGCGATTGAGTCGCAGATGGCACAACAGCAAGCCAAAGTCGATCAGATGCGCACGCTGGCGCAGCTCAAACAAAAGCAACTGGACGCCTTGAAAGTTCGAGCCGGGATCGATGGGGTGCTGGTGGATCTCCCGCTGCAAGTCGGCCAGCACGTACTGCCCGGAACCATGCTGGCGAAGGTGGTGCAACCCGATCACCTGATGGCTACGCTGAAAGTCGCCGAGACGCAGGCGCGCGACGTGCAGATTGGCGAGATCGCTTCGGTCGACACGCACAACGGCGTGATCGCGGGCGCAGTAATGCGCGTCGATCCAGCGGTACAAAACGGAACCGTGACTGTCGACGTCAAACTCATCGGAGAACTCCCGAAGGGCGCGCGGCCCGACCTGAGTGTGGACGGAACCATCGATCTGGAGCGCATGGACAACGTGCTCTATGTCGGCCGTCCCGCCTTCGGCCAGGAGAACAGCACTATCAGCTTGTTCAAGCTGGGCCCGGACGGCCAGGCGGCCGTGCGCGTACCTGTGAAGGTAGGACGAGCCTCGGTGAATTCGATCCAGGTAATTGAAGGGCTGCACGAAGGAGATACTGTCATCCTGTCCGACATGTCGCGTTGGGATAACACCGATCGTATCCGGCTCGATTAAAGAGTGAACTCAAACAGCGAGGGAGTTGCCAATGACCGAAGCAGAACAGCCACTCATCCAGATTCAGGAACTGACCAAAGTTTTCTACACCGACGAGATCGAGACGCACGCCCTCTCCGGCGTTCACCTGTCGATCAATAAAGGAGAGTATGTCGCCATGTCGGGGCCCTCGGGATGTGGTAAATCGACGCTGCTCTCGATCATCGGGCTGCTGGATACGCCGACCGCCGGACGCTACTTCCTGAATGGGAAGACGGTTGAGAATCTCGATTTCGCGGAGCGCTCCCGCATACGGAACCAGGAGATTGGTTTTATCTTCCAGAGTTTCAACCTGATTGGCGATCTGACCGTCTATGAGAACGTCGAGCTGCCGCTGACCTACCGTCAAAAAATGCCGGCGGCGAACCGCAAAGCTCGGGTGATGGAAGCGCTGGAGCGCGTCGGCATGGCGCATCGCGTGCGGCATTATCCGTCGCAACTATCGGGCGGCCAGCAGCAGCGTGTCGCGGTGGCGCGAGCCCTGGGCGGGAAGCCGTCCATTCTGCTCGCCGACGAGCCCACCGGAAACCTCGATTCCCGCAACGGCGAGGCGGTGATGGAGTTCCTGCAGAACCTGCATCGCGAAGGAGCGACCATCTGCATGGTGACGCACGATCCGCGCTTCGCCAAACACGCGCAGCGCGAAGTGCATTTGTTCGACGGCAAGGTGGTGGCCGAGGAAGAACTCAAGAAGCTCCTGCAGGAGACGAGCGCATGAGTGGGCTGCTGCAAGATGTGCGCTATGCCTTGCGCCAGTTTCGCATGAGCCCTGGATTCACGGCAGTATCCGTGCTCACGCTGGCGCTAGGGATCGGCGCCACCACAGCGATGTTCACTCTGGTGGACCGCATACTCTTCCGCAGCTTACCTTATCCGCAAGATGACCAGCTTGTTTCCGTGGGCGTCGTCGCGCCCATCATCGACGGCGAGTTTCTCTTTGCCGCGAACTACCTCGGGTGGAGGGACCAGCAAACCTCGTTCGTTGGCTTTACTTCCTCCACCGGCGTCAGCGATTGCGATCTCACCGATGACCATCCGGTACGTGCGACATGCGCCGCAGTGGCGTCGACATTCTTGCCAACGCTTGGTATCCAGCCGTTGTTGGGCCGGAATCTCACGCGGGAAGAGGACCGTCCCGATGCGCCCAAGGTGGCGCTGCTGACGTACGGATTGTGGCAGGACCGATTTGGAGGAGACCGTGACGTCGTGGGCCGCGCGATTTCTCTCGACGGACAGCCGACGCGCATCGTGGGAGTGTTGCCACGCGATTTCGAATTTCCAAGGCTGGCGCGCACCAGCATATTGGTCCCGGAGGCGCTCGACGAATCGATCGTGCAACGCCACGAAATGGGCACGGTGGTCCGGGTGTTTGGGCGGATGAAGCCCGGGGCCAGCATTGAACAAACCAAGGCGGAGTTGCAACCACTTTTTCGCGACTTTGTTGAGTCCGCACCGCCGCCCTTTCGAAAGGTGCTGCGTCTGCAAGTGCGCTCGATAAAAGACCTGCAGGTCCATGACTCGCGCCGGGCCGCCTGGCTGCTGCTGGCGTCGGCTCTGGCAGTGCTTCTGATTGCCTGCGCCAACGCGGCGAACCTCGTGTTGGCCCGCAGCGCGGGAAGAAGGAACGAGTTGGCGATCCGCTCGACCCTCGGCGCGCCGCGCGTTCGCTTATTCCAGCAAAGGCTCACGGAGAGTGTTTTGCTCGCCCTGATGGGAGGCGCCTGCGGCACGGGGCTCGCGTACGTCATCGTTCAGGCGTTTGTCGCGCTTGCTCCCGTGGGAATTCCGCGCTTGTCGGAGGCGGCGGTGGACGGACGGGTATTGCTATTTGCCGTCCTCCTGTCGCTCGCTTCGGGGATAGTGTTCGGAACTTTGCCCGCGCTGGAAAAGCCGACAGTCCAGATGCTGGTGGTCAAGACCATGGTGGGTACGCGGGGGGCGCGCCTGAGACAAATGCTCCTCGCCGCCCAGGTGTGGATGGCCGTCGTTCTTCTGGCCAGTGCCATGTTGTTTGTGCGCAGCCTGCTCAGGCTGGAAACCGAGCCTCTGGGGATGAACCCGGCAAACATCGTGGCGGCACAGATCACGCTCGGGCAGCAGAAATATTCCGGGGCCGCAGAGCGGCTGAGGTTCTTTGAGGAACTGGAACGGAAGTTGAAGGAACTTCCTGGATTTGCGTCTGTGGCCCTGAGTGACTCGCTTCCACCAACCCCGCCAGCACGCACCATGCCCTACGTGGCCGTGCAGGGGGAGGGCCAGCCGTCACTCGGCCCGGAACAGGGTATCGGCGGAGTCGTGGGCTGGCGAGCGGTTACGCCAGAATATTTTTCGGTGCTGGGAATCCCGCTGCTTAGCGGCCGCACTTTCGAGGAGCGGGATCGGGCCCCTGGCGCGTATTCCATCATCCTCAATCAAGCCTTGGCGCAGCAGATGTTCCCCGATGAAAAAGCTCTGGGCAAAATGGTTCGTTTCCATGCAGACCGGGCTGAACTGGCTGCCCCGTTCACGGTAATTGGTGTGACCGGCAACACTCAGAACCAGGGGTTGGGCGGGCAGGTTGGGCGCGAGTACTACATGGTTCGCCGTCACACCGAGGATGACGTCATCTTCCATTTTCCCGGTTCTCAGCGCGTCAGCATCGTGGTTCGAAGCGCGCTTGGGCCACAAACCGTGGCGCTGGAATTGCGCAACGCCGTCAAGACGCTCGACTCTACGTTGCCGGTCGAGGTAAGTACTCTGAGCGAGAGTGTCGCCAAGCTGGCGGAACGGCCACGCTTCAGCGCGGCCCTGCTTTCCCTGTTCGCCGTCGTTGGCGTGCTCTTGACGGCGTTGGGCATCTACGGCGTCGTCTCGCTGCTGGTGAGTCAACGCACGCAGGAGATTGGTATCCGCGTGGCGCTGGGAGCGACCACAGCGGAAGTCACCAGAATGATGGTGTGGCAAGCATCCATGTGGGTTGGGTTCGGCGCAGCAGCCGGCATTCTCGGTTCGCTGGTTGCCGCCCGCTGGATCGGATCGCTGCTGTTCGGTATACGCGCGAACGACCCAGCTACTCTAGCCGAAGCCGCGGCGTTGCTTCTGGTTGTGGCGTTATTTGGCGCGTGGGTTCCCGCGCGCCGCGCGGCCAAGGTCGATCCCATGGTGGCGTTGCGGTACGAGTAACAGGAGATAAAAGAAGATGACCGGACTACTGCAAGATCTTCGCTATGCGCTGCGGCAACTGCGTAAGAGCCCGGGATTCACTGCTGTTGCTGTGATCACTCTGGCGCTGGGGATTGGCGCCACCACCGCAGTGTTCAGTGTGGTCGATCAAGTGTTATTGCACCCGCTTCCTTATCCAGATTCGGATCGCATCGTAAAAGTCTCACAGACGTTCGAGGGCATATCGACCGGCGACGCCTCGCCGGCCAACTATCTGGATTGGGTCGCACAAAATCAGGTCTTCGCCCAGATGGCAGCGTCTCGCGGATGGCAAGGAAGTTTATCCGCTGGAGATCGTCCAGAGCGGATCAGAGGCACGATGACCACGCCCAACTTCTTTCCTCTGTTCGGAGTAAACCCGATGCTGGGGCGCGGCTTGCAGGCGGGCGACGCGCAGGCCGGTAACGATCACGTCGTGGTGCTCGGCTATGGCTTGTGGCAGCGCTACTTTGCCGCGGATCACTCGATTGTTGGCCGGGACATTCGGCTCAATGGCGAGCAGTACACCGTTGTCGGCGTGATGCCGCCAAACTTTTCTCCGGACGAGTACGGCGAGTTATGGCTGCCCTCTCCCTGGGGCGTGCCGACCCATCCTCTGGCACCTGACAAAGATCCACGCCAATTCAGGGACAGAAATTATCTCGACGTGTGGGCGCGGTTGAAGCCAGGAGTGATGCCGCAGCAGGCCCGCGCGGAACTCGATACCATCGGCCGCCGCCTGGAGACGCAGTATCCCGATTCAAACGACAAGACCGGCGTGAGCTTTCTGCCCTTGCATGAATATGTTGTCGGTGACATCCGCCCCGTTCTGCTGGTCCTGCTGGCTGCGGTTGCCGTCGTGCTTCTGATCGGTTGCGCCAACGTTGCCAACCTTCTTCTGGCACGAGCCACGGCGCGCGCTAAGGAAATCTCGATACGAACGACTCTGGGTGCGAGCCGTCGGCGTTTGCTGCGCCAGTTGCTTACCGAAAGCGTTTTGCTCGCACTAGTGGGAGGAGTCCTCGGACTGCTGCTGGCGGTCGTAGCCGTTCCGTCGCTGTTGGCATTGAGCCCACCGGATATTCGTCAGTTCAAACAGATTGGAATCAACCGGGAAGTGTTGGCCTTCAGTTTCCTGGCTTCCATTGTTTGTGGAATTGTTTTTGGCCTGATGCCCGCTCTGCAATCGTCGCGATCAAGCCCCAGCGAATTCCTCAAGGAAGGCGAGCGCGGGAGCACGGCGAACCGGGGACGAACTCGCTCCGCGCTGGTGATCGCCGAAGTGGGACTCTCGCTGGTTCTGCTGGTTGGGGCCGGGCTGCTGGTCAAAAGTTTCATGCGACTCATGGATGTTAATCCCGGCTTCGATCCGGATCATCTTCTGACCTTCAACCTTGGACTTCCGTCCTCTACCGATGCTGTTCGCCAACTCGCGTTTTACCAGGAAGTCGTGCAACGGCTGCAGGCGTTGCCGGGCGTGCAGGCTGTGGGTGCGGTCAGCAGGCTGCCACTGGCTGGAGGCAACAGTTCGCGCAGCTTCAGCCTTCCCGGAATCGACAAGGGCTACAGCGCGGACATTCGCGTCAGCACGCCCGACTATTTCCGCGCGATGGGCATCCCGCTGCTGAAAGGGCGCAGCTTCAGTGAGAGCGACCTCGGCAGTTCGCTGAATGTGGCGATCGTCAACGAGGCTTTGGCGCGTACCGTTTTCCCCGGACAGGACCCGATTGGCAAACAGCTCACCAAATTCGGCCCGGACAATTTGACCCTGCAGATCATAGGCGTCGTCGGTAACGTCCGGCACGTCGGGCTCGATACTGCTCCTCACTCTGAAATCTACCAGTTGCTCGGCCAGGCGCCATGGCCGTCGATGTTCGTGGCGATACGCAGTGCAACCTCCGACCCCACGAGCGTGACTTCGGCGGCACAGAATGTGGTGTGGCGCGTCAACAAAGACATCCCTCTTGCCAATGTTCGCACCATGCAGGAGGTCATCGCTAACTCCGTCCAGCGGCGGAGGTTCAGCATGTTACTGTTCACCATCTTTGCCGTGGTGGCCATGCTGCTGGCGGCCGTCGGACTCTACGGTGTCATGTCTTACTCGGTCGCGCAACGCACCAAAGAAATCGGTATCCGCATGGCTTTGGGAGCGCGGCGTCCCGATGTGGTCGCACTCGTAGTGAAACAAGGAATGGCGCTCGTTTTGATGGGAATTGCAGCCGGCACCACCCTTGCGCTCGGGATGACGCGGCTGATCTCGGGGATGCTGTTTGGGATTACGGCAACCGATCCCCTGACTTTCGCTGCCGTGGTCGCACTGCTCGGCGCCGTGGCGTTCCTGGCGAACTACCTGCCCGCCCGCCGCGCTGCGTCGGTCGATCCCATGGTGGCGCTGCGATACGAGTGACCGGAGACAAGAGAAGATGACCGGACTACTGCAAGATCTGCGCTACGCACTGCGCCAACTGCGCAAGCGCCCGGGATTTACGGCGGTGGCCGTCATTACGCTGGCGTTGGGCATCGGGGCGAATACCGCGGTTTTCAGTATGGTCGATTGGCTTGTGCTGCGTCCCCTGCCGATTAAGGCTCCGGAACAAATGACCATCCTGGCTTTCCCCAGCGACGGTGGAAACTTTGACGCTCAGTTCTCCCACGCCGAATTTGAAGAAACTCGTAAGCAGACTGCGGACATTTTTTCCGATGCGGCGGCCTTCACTTTCGGTGGCCTGGAAAACGGCCAAGACGGCCTAACCGTGGACGGAAGCACGAAGCCCATTATGACGGTTTATGCCAGCGGAAGCTTTTTCCCGACACTCGGCATCTCCCCGTATTTGGGGCGCTTCATTTTGCCATCGGAAGGATCTGTGGATGGAGCGGACCCGGTGGTGGTCCTCAGCTACAGGTATTGGCAATCGCGCTTCCATGGAAATCCTGCAATCGTAGGCAAGACGGTCTTCATCAACGGCCATCCAATCACGATTGTGGGGATTGCGCCGAAAGGTTTTCTCGAGATCGTGCCGGTCATCGAGGCACAAGGCTATTTGCCGCTGGGGATGACCACGATTCAAACGAAAGGTTCCCCCGATTATCTCAACGACACGAGAAAGCGAAGTCTCAATGTGATGGCGCGGGTAAAGCCTGGCGTGGGCGCCTACAAAGTGCAATCGCTGACCGGACTGGTGGGCCAACGGCTGTTGAAGGAGTTCCCGCGCGACGGGGAAAGACACGCGCTACAAGCCATGCCCTTGCGGCCTTTTAGTCCTCCGCTCATCACGCTTTCTGGCAGCGGCCCGAACCCAATTGTGCAACTGGTGGCCCTGTTCATGATTCTCGCCGGATTAGTGCTCCTCCTGGCCTGCGTGAATGTCGCCAATTTGTTCCTCGTTCGCGCTGTAGTCCGCCAGAATGAAATGGCGGTCCGCGCAGCGTTGGGCGCTGGACGAACCCGACTGCTGCGTCAGTTGCTAACGGAAAGCCTTCTGCTGGCTGGGTTCGCGTGTATCGGCGGAATTGCATTGGGTATTGGAGGGAGTCGTCTACTTAGCTCGGTTCCCCTTCAGAGCAATCTGCCTGTCGTGTTGGACTTGTCCCTGGACTGGCGCGTTTACACCTATGCCTTGGTGACCGCGCTCTTTACGGGGATTCTAGTGGGAATCGTTCCCGCGCTCCGCGTCTCATCCACCAACTTGGGAGAAGTGCTGCACGAAGGCGGACGTACCACAACCGGCGCGCACCAGCGTTTGCGCAGCATGTTGGTCGCGGTCCAAATTGGAGGGTCCCTTGCTCTTTTGATTGTTGCCGGCTTGTTTATCCGAAGTCTTCAAAGCGTGCAGAAATTCGACTTGGGATTTGACCCTCGGCATGTCATCAATCTCTCGCTCGATCCGAGCAAGTCTGGCTATTCGAACGCCCAGGGTTCCGCTTTCTATCGCGAGCTTCTAGACCGCGTTCGAGCCATGCCGGGAGTCGAGTCGGCAAGTCTGGCCGCCGCAGTCCCACTGGGCGATGACAATCCTTCAGATCGCCTTACCATCCCGGGGTACGCGCCGACGAAGGACCAACCAGAGGCCTCTGCCGGGTACAACGCCGTATCGCCCGGATACTTCAAAACGATGGGCATGGTGCTGCTCGGTGGCCGCGATCTCGGCGACGCCGATAACGAGAACTCAACCCACGTCGCGGTCATCAACCAGGCAATGGCCGAACACTTTTGGCCTGGCCAGGATGCGTTGGGCAGGCAATTCACAATGTCCGGCGACCCCAAGCAATCCATCACCATCGTTGGCATCGTCAGGAATAGCCGCATGGGCGAGCTTTACGGCCCGTTCGAGCCGCTTTTTTTTGTGCCGATCGCGCAACATGATTTCTCGCTCAGAACTCTGCAAATCCGCACCAGGGGTACGACGCAGCCTATGGGTCCCGAGGTCCTGAAGACGGTCCAGTCCCTTGCGCCCGCGGTTTCTGTTTTTGGCGAGCGCACCATGACCGAATCCTTGCATGGGATCAACGGTTTGTTGCTTTTCCAATTGGGCGCCGGGTTGGCTGCGGCCTTGGGATCACTGGGCCTGACTATTGCCATAGTCGGAATTTATGGGGTCATGTCCTACGCCGTCAACCAGCGCACCAGGGAGATCGGGATTCGAATGGCATTAGGGGCCCAGCCTAAAGAAATCCTCACGATGATTTGCCGCCATGGCTTGTTCATCATTGCCATGGGTATGACGGTGGGACTTCTGGGAGCGTTTGCGGTTGGACATCTGGTAGGCGATTTCCTCGTCGGCATTGCGCCATCCGATGCGATTACCTATATAAGCGTTTCGAGTTTGATTGCCTTTGTGGCGCTGCTGGCGTGCTACATCCCAGCCCGCCGTGCGGCCAAGGTCGATCCCATGGTGGCGCTGCGCTACGAATAGAAAATCAAATCATTTACCGAGAGCGAAATGATCCAACTCAAAAACGTCGAACGCAGCTACAAGACCGGTCCGGGACAGACATGGGTTCTGCGCCGCATCAACCTCGAAATTCAACAAGGCGAGTTCATCACGGTGATGGGACCATCGGGCGCGGGGAAATCCTCCCTGTTGAATGTCCTCGCTTTCCTGGACGATCAGTGGCAGGGCGAGTACTGGTTCCGCGAGCAGGCCGCACATGCGATGAAGAGAAAGGAACGCGCCGAGTTGGCGAAGAAGAATGTCGGCATGGTCTTTCAGAGTTATCACCTGCTCGACGATCTCACGGTGATGGAAAACATCGATCTGCCGCTTTCCTACAAGGACATTCCGCGCAGCCAGCGGCAAACCCTTGTCGCCGACGCGCTCGATCGTTTCCAGATTGTCGCCAAGAAAGACCTTTATCCCAGCCAGCTTTCTGGCGGGCAACAGCAGTTGGTCGGGATCGCGCGAGCGGTCATTCACAATCCGGCGTTGCTGCTGGCGGACGAGCCAACCGGAAACCTGCATTCCAGCCAAGCCAAGGAGATCATGGAGCTCTTCCGGGAATTGAATCGACAGGGAACAACGATCGTGCAAGTCACACACTCCGAAACGAACGCTGCTTATGGAACTCGGACCATCCAGTTGCGCGATGGTTGGCTGGTTGGCGATACCGCGAATCCAAACCCAACAATTGAGCCAAACGACGCGGCGGTGAATCGATGACGCTCTATTTCCGCAAACGGTGCTTTGACGTTTCACTAATGGCCGTGCTGCTCGTGCTTATGGCAGCCATGGCGCAAGCTCAGGTGCGCACTCCGGCCGCATTGGAAATGCCGCAATCGCACAATCCGTTTAGTCCATACAATGCCGATCGCGTGCCGGAACCGGCGCTGGCAAATTCTCCGCGTCTCAGTCGCATGATTCGGGACGGCAAACTCTACTTATCGCTGAAAGATGCGGTCGACCTCGCGCTCGAGAACAATCTGGATTTGGCCATCGCCCGCTACAACTTGCCGATCGCCGATACGGACCTGCTTCGCACCAAGGCTGGCGGCAGCTTTCGTGGCGTCAACACCGGCGTAGTGCAAGGCACTCCCGGAGGAGGAGTCGGAGGCTACGGTGCGGGAGCGCCGGGTGCGGGCGCAGGGGGCACGACGGGTGGCGCTGGCGGCGCGGGTGCGGGCGCCTCAGGGCTGGTGCAATCCACCTTGGGAGCGGGAACGCCCGTGGCATCGTACGATCCGGCTCTCAATGTGAGCATGGGGATCGAGCATCTAACCTCTCCGCTATCGAATGAGCAGGTCTACGGCATCCCATCCTTGCAGCTGAATACGGCACAAGTGAACGCCAGCTACACGCAAGCCTTTGCCACCGGCACCACGATTTCCTTCGAGTTTAATAACAATCGCCAGACTACCAACAGCCCCGACACTTTCCTGTCGCCGGCTTTGAACTCCTACTACCGCTTCAGTTTCCAACAGGAGCTTCTCGCTGGATTTGGATTCGGGCCGAACCTGCGCTACCTGCGCATCGCCAACAACAACAAAAAGATCTCCGACATTGCCTTCAAAGATCAGGTAATTGCCACCGTCACGCAGATCGAAAACATTTATTGGGATCTCGTCAACGCCTACGAGCAGGCGCGCGTGAATGAACAGTCTCTCGCCTTCGCCAATCAGACTCTGGAGAACGCCAAAAAGCAATTGCAGCTGGAAAGCGTTCCACAGATGGACGTGATGAAGGCCGAGGCCGAAGTTTCCAAGCGTGACCAGGATTTAACCGTTGCGCGGACCAATCTGCAACTACAGGAATCGCTGATGAAGAACGCGCTTACCAAGAGCCTCGACGACCCGACCCTGGAAGAAATGCCGGTCGTGCCGACGGATCGCATGCAGAGCACCAGCACCGAAGCGGACGCGAGCGCGCCGATTCTCGATCTGATTGGAGAAGGACTGCGGAATCGTCCGGAACTGTTGGAGACCGACGTCGACCTCGCGAACCGGCAAATCAGCCGCCAAGCCGCGCGGAACGCGCTTCTACCCACGCTCTCCCTAGTGGGCTACTACGGCGGCAGCGGTCTCGCGGGATTGGTGACTCCCGGAAGTTCCTCCAGTGTCCCGACCGACCTGCAGGGCGCGTGGCAAACCGCTTTTAACAATTCTTCGCCAGACTATTTCGTGGGATTCAATCTGAATATTCCATTTCGCAACCGCGTTGCCAAGGCCGACCAGTACCGTTCCGAGTTGGAGTACCGGCAAGCCAGCGTCCGCAAAGAGCAGCTAAGAAAGCAGATTCGAATCGAGGTGCGGAACGCTCAGTATGCGCTGGAACAATCGCGTGCCAGGGTTGAATCAGCCCGCAAGGCGAGGGATCTCTCCGAGCGCACATTCGATATCACAAAGAAGGAGCAAGACCTGGGATCGGGATCGAGCTACCAGACCATGACAGCGCAGCGCGATCTATCGATGGCGGAATTGGACTTGGTTACCGCCATGACGACTTACCAAAAAGCCAGAGTCGAACTTGATCGCGCTACCGGGGCCACTTTGGAACATAATGGAGTGCTAATTCAGGATGCGGTCGATGGGACGGTTACCGCCTCATCTCCATAACCCATGCCAACTTCGGCCAAGCCGCAAGATCTTCGCAACGCGCCGCCGCCTTCCCAAACCCGTGAGAACCGCGCGCCCCGCATTCTGGCGGCTGACGATCAGCCGCACATTCTCGAAGCTATCGAACTCCTGCTTCATCCCCAAGGCTATCGCGTGGAGAGCGCCACCTCTCCCGCCGAGGTTCGAGAGGCCTTGGCGGCGGATTCTTACGATGCGCTGCTGATCGATCTCAACTACACGCGCGACACCACTTCTGGCCAGGAGGGCTTGGATCTTCTTTCGGAAATCGTGGCGCTCGATAGCAATCTCCCAGTGATCGTCATGACCGCATGGGGCAATGTTGGACTGGCCGTCGAAGCCATGCGCCGCGGAGCACGAGACTTCATCCAAAAGCCCTGGGAAAATGAGCGCCTGCTCGCTATTTTGCGGACGCAAGTCGAATTGCATCGTGCCTTGCAACGCGCCGAGCGACTGGCGGCGGAGAACCGGCTTCTTCAAATTGAAGGGCGCCCGGACTTCATCGCCGCGGCGGCTTCCATGCAGCCTGTGCTGGAGGCCATGGCACGGGTCGGTCCTTCCGACGCGAATGTCTTGATTACAGGCGAACACGGCAGCGGCAAAGAAGTGGTCGCGCAAACGCTGCATGCTCTTTCTTCGCGCGCTTCACGCCCGCTGGTTGCGGTGAACACGGGCGCGTTGGCGGAGGGACTGTTCGAAAGCGAACTGTTCGGCCACGTGAAGGGCGCCTTCACGGACGCACGAACCGACCGCATCGGGCGATTCGAACTCGCCGACGGCGGAACGATCTTTCTGGACGAAATCGGAAATGTGCCCATCCGGCAACAGGCGAAATTACTACGTGTGCTCGAATCCGGAGAGATCGAGCGGCTCGGATCCTCGCGGCCGCGGAAGATCGATGTACGTGTGATCTCGGCGACGAATACCGACCTTCAGGCTGCATGTTCTTCGGGCCAGTTCCGCGAGGATCTGCTTTTTCGTCTCAACACCGTCGAGATTCACGTGCCGCCGCTCCGCGAACGCCGCGAAGATATTCCGACTCTCGCCATCCATTTTCTCCGTCGCTATGCCTCTCGCTATCGCCGCGAAATCGAAGGATTCGACAGTTCCGCGCTGCAGTTCATGGCGCAATATTCCTGGCCAGGCAATGTTCGAGAACTCGAACACACGCTGGAGCGCGCCGTCCTGATGTGCCGCGGACACGAGATTCAACCCGCGGATCTCGGGCTGAATCTGCAGAGGCCGCAAGCCCAAAATCTCGAAGAGCTCAGCCTGGAGGCGGTGGAAGCGCTCCTGATTCGAAAGGCTCTGCAGCGTTTTCAGGGAAACATCAGCCAAGCCGCCGAAGCCTTGGGGCTGAGCCGGGGCGCGCTCTATCGGCGCATGGAGAAGTATGGCCTCTAGCCCGCCGACCAGCGGCATGGCAGCAAGGCGGAAGGTTCCTCGCAAGCGGGTTCGCCTCCTCTACGAGCGTCGTATCAGCCTCTACTCCCTGCTCGTCGCCTTACCCGGAATTTTGGTCAGCGGCATTCTTATCTGGATGCAGTCGTGGTCCACGGAATCGAAGTTGGCGCTGTCATTGCTAGAGCTATTGGTCTGGTGGGCGCTGGCCGCGGCATTGCACGAGCAAATCGTGCGTCCGTTGCAGACATTGGCGAACGTGGTTGCGGCGCTGCGCGAGGAAGACTATTCCTTTCGAGCCCGCGGAGCGACCACCGGTGACGCGATCGGGGAGCTTTCGCTTGAAGTCAACGCCTTGGCCGATCTGCTCACGGATCAGCGCATCCGCGCCATTGAAGCGACTGCGCTTTTGCGGCGCGTGGTGGAAGAAATCGATGCTCCGTTGTTCGCCTTTGACCCGGACCGAGTGCTTCGACTGGTAAATCCCGCGGGCGAAAAACTCCTGCAACAAGCTGCCGTTCGCCTCCTCGGACGCACTGCCGACGAGATCGGACTAGCCGATTGCCTGAGCGCGGCGAATGAGGCACTCGTCGCTTTGCCGAGCAATAGTCTGAGCAGCAGTTCGAGCGCCCGCTGGCTAGTGCGGCAAAGTAAGTTCCGCGAGAAAGGCCTGCCGCACACGCTGGTTGTCTTGTCGGACGTCAGCCGAGCGCTCCGCGAGGAGGAGCGCCGCGCTTGGCAACGGTTGATTCGAGTGCTTGGGCACGAACTCAACAATTCGCTGACCCCCATCAAGTCGATCGCAGGAAGCCTCAGTGCCCGCCTGGCGGAGGCGCAACTTTATCCCGAACAGCGTCATGATTTTGAGCGAGGTTTGGAGATCATTGAAACGCGCTCCGCGTCGCTGAACCGATTTCTGCAGGCGTATCGGCAATTGGCGCAAATGCCGCCTCCGTCATTGCGAAAGGTCGCGCTCTTCCCCATCGTGGAGCGGGTTGTTTTTCTCGAGACGCGGCTCGCGGTAACGATCTTTCCGGGTCCGGATGTGACTTTGATGGTCGATCCCGACCAGATCGAGCAGATGCTGATTAATCTGGTGCGCAACGCCGTCGAAGCGGCTCTTGACCTAAGCCCGGCGAACGGCACTCAGAGCGATTCCGGAACGGGCGCGGAGGCTTCCCAGCCGCAGGTAACACTGAGTTGGAAAGTCGAAGACCATGGCATTGTGCTTACCATCGACGATAACGGGCCGGGACTGCTCAATCCAAGCAATGCGTTTGTGCCGTTCTATACGACCAAGCCCGCGGGCAGCGGCATAGGCTTGGCACTCTCTCGCCAGATCGCCGAAGTGCACGGAGGCTCGATTGAGTTGTCCAACCGAAGCGGAAGGAGAGGCTGCCAGGTACGGGTGAGACTGCCGCGTACCTAGAAACTGCGCCCGCAGGTGCCACCCAACTTGGATCCGCAACGATCAACCTCCTGCTTTCCCGAGACGAATGGTAAGCTTCGCACGATCGCTTTCCTTGGCAGCGAGGATTCCCTGTGCAATGGTTGAGCGGCAAAAAAATCTCTTGCGTGCCGTTACTTGTCAGCTGCGTTCTTCTGTTGCTCTCTGCTTCGTTGGCAGCGGGAGCGGAGGCAAACCGGAGCACACCCAGTTTTGACCACCTCCATGTCGATGCCCTCGATGCCGATGCCTGGAACGGCGTGGTTTTCGCGGCGCAGGCGTTCCGGCAACCCTCCGACTTTGCATTTAGATTCGGATCGTTCAGCCAAACCTTTATCGATGGACCCGCTATCTTCGATTCCGTACGGGAGGTTGGGCCCCATGCTCCGGACGCGTCCTACTGCCGCATGTCGTGGGCAGTTCCCCCGCGCAATGCGCTGATCACGCTCGAATGGTCGCGGATTGACGAGACGACGGTTGTCGGAACAATCACCGCTGACTCCGATTTCCAAATCGTTCTCGAAACTTACATTCCCCTTGCAGGAACTCTTTGGGGTTTGCCGGGCGTCTATGCGGTGGAAGCGAACAAACAGGCGATTGTGGGCGAGCGCTATTTTGACGGTGTTTTCGGACTCTCCAGCCAATTCGTGGCCATGATCGACCGGCCGACAATGGGCAGCGGCACCTACCCTTCCGTCGATCAATTGCGCGACACTATGAAAAATGCGGGGGTCCTGGTCGACTCGATTGACAGCGACCCGTCGAGGAACGCGGCCGGGCTTCAGTTCGTGACCGGGCAGTCGCGCACGGCGCACTTTGTCGCCACTCTGGGGTGGAACAAACAGGAACTTCTCGAGCGAGCCCGGGGCTTGCTCGCGCCCGGGAAGATCGATACCCTGCTCAAGGAAAAGTCCGAAGCATACTCGCGGCGGCGACCTGCGGCGGAAGGCCTGTTTGCAGGCGCCCCGGATGCGATCGGCAACAACATGTTCTGGAACACGCTGTACGCACCGCGCCAAGATCTGGTGTTTCCCAGTATCAGCCGGAAGTGGGCTCACGGCGCGGGTTGGGTGCTGGGAGAGTGGGATGGCTTTTTCGGATCGCTGCTGACTAGTCTGGAGGACAAAGACCAGTCCCTGGCCACAATTCGAGCGCTTCTGCTGGCTCAAACCGAGAGCGGATTGATTCCCAATGGCGTTACCGGAGCCGGCACTTCGCCGGATCGCTCGCAGCCGCCGGTGGGAGCGTACTGCGTCTGGAAGTGCTGCAGCGCTATCCCGACGACGAAATGCTGAAGTGGGCTTATCCACGGCTCAAGAAGTGGCACGAGTGGTGGTTCAAAGATCGCGGTGACGGACAGCCGTGGCGCGATGGCAACCGGGATGGACTGCTGGAGTGGGGCAGCGACCGGAGATCGGGCGTATCGAGCGGTGGCCGCGGCTTCCTGATGCATGCCCGATGGGAATCGGGGATGGATGACAATCCGATGTGGGATGACGTCCACTACGACCCGCATACCTACACCATGGACCTCGACGATGTGGGATTGAACTCTTTGTATGCCTTGGACGCGGAAAGTCTGGCGGCGCTGGCCGCGCAACTCGGCAAAGAGGACGACCGGCAAGCCTTTCAGTCCGACTACGAGAAGACGAAGCGGCTCGTGCGGGAAAAGCTCTGGAACGAAAATGACGGGATCTACGAAAACCGATTCTGGAATGGCGAGTTCTCGAAGCGGCTTTCCCCGAGCAGCTTCTATCCCATGCTCGCTGGCATCGCTACGCCGCAACAAGCGGAGAGGATGGTGCGCGAGCACCTGCTCAATCCCAAGGAATTCTGGGGGGATTATGTGGCGCCAACGACTGCGCGCAACGATCCGGCATTTGCCGATCAGTATTACTGGCGTGGCAGCATCTGGGGCCCCACGAATTACCTGCTCTACCACGCCATCGATCGCTATGGCTTCGACCAGGCGGCCCTGGAGTTCGCCCAGAAAAGTTATGCCCTCTTCATGAACGACTGGAAAATTAACCAGCACGACGACGAGCTTTACCACGCCTGGGGAGGCAGCGGCGGCGGCGATCTCCACTACACCTGGGGAGCTTTGTTGTGCCTTCTCGGGGTCGAGCAATATATGGACGCGAATCCGTGGGATGGCCTGCGATTTGGAACGTTAAATTCCAGCGCCGAAGGCCGCCTGTATCGCGCCACGTGGCAGAATCATACGTACGATGTAGCCGTTGGACCCGGCAAGACTGAGGTCGCACGCGATGGGAAAGTGCGCTTGCAGGCAGACGCGGGGATTGTGGTGCGAAGCTACGAGAAATCTTCCAGTCGTGTGTCGATGAGACTGAAGAGCGAGCGTGATCTCCACCTTACGATCAGCGAATTCGATGTCGGGCCGGTGAAGGTGGTCATTGACGGCAACAACGTCCGCCAGGTCAAGGTGATCGAGGGAAGCGCCAGCTTCGGAGTATCGCGGGGCGAGCACGTGGTGGATTTGACCCATTGACGGGATGATCGGATCGACTGCGCGGGCATAAGTGGATGACCGAGGTGCTGCGTGGACCGCCATCCATCGACGTTGTCTATGCCCACAACGATCCCATGGCCGTGGGAGCGTATCTCGCGGCCAAGGAACTGGGGCGGGAGCGAGAGATGATTTTTGTAGGTGTCGATGGATTTGGAGGTGCGGCCGGAGGAATTAAGAAGGTGGCCGATGGAATTTTGGCGGCGACCTTTGTCTATCCTTTGCGTGTGGATAAAACGGTCGAAATTGCGCTGAAAATGTTGCGCGACCCGAACTTTCGTCCCGAAAAGAAATATACGGTGGCGCCGCGACTGGTCACACCGCAGAACGCAACTGAACTCTACCAACAAACGATGTCAACTCAATAGCAATCGCGATATGTCGATTGGAATGGAGAACCTATGCAAGCAATTATTCTTATCGCCAGCGGCGACCTTCGTTTGGAAGCGAACCGGCAGTGCTGGCCAGCGCAACAAAAAGTCGAAGAGTTAGTCGTCTCGGCAATCGAACGCAATGGTTTTCAAGCCGTACGGGGACATGCCATCGATCCGGTAAAGCAGCACGGCTTCATCGATTCCCAGAAATATGGGATGGAAGTGTTCCGAAATCTGCCCGCCGATGCGCCACTGATCGTGGTCGAGGCGGTCTGGCAATATACCCATCATGTTCTTCCCGGTCTCATCACCCACCGAGGTCCCATTCTGACCGTCGCGAACTGGAGTGGCGAGTGGCCAGGGCTGGTGGGAATGCTGAACCTGAATGGTTCGCTGACCAAGGCTGGAGTGAAGTATTCCACGCTGTGGTCAAAGGATTTTTCCGATGATTATTTTCTTTCGCGCTTGCGGGCGTGGCTGCGGGGAGAAGCGATCACCCACGATCACAGCCATGTGCGCCCTCTTTCGGCGGTGCATCTGCCCAAAGATGCGGAGATGTTAGGGGCAGCCGAAGCGCAGCGTCTGAAACGCGAGAAAGCGATTCTGGGCGTCTTTGACGAAGGCTGCATGGGGATGTTCAATGCCATCATCCCCGATCACTTACTGAATCCGGTTGGCATCTACAAAGAACGTCTTAGCCAATCGGCGCTTTATGCTGCGATGAAGTTAGTATCGACGGCCGAAGCGCAGGCGGTGCGAGGCTGGCTGGACGCGAAGGGGATGAAGTTCCTTACCGGTCCAAATCCTGAGACCGATCTCACCAACGATCAAATTCTCGACCAATGCCGAATGTATATCGCGGCGCTCCGCATAGCGGATGACTTCGGTTGCGACGTGATTGGTATTCAGTATCAGCAGGGCTTGAAAGATTTGGTTCCGGCATCGGATCTGACTGAGGGGTTGCTGAATAACAGCGACCGGCCGCCAGTTACATCCCGAGACGGCACGCGCGTGCTGTACGAGGGGAAGCCGCTTCCTCATTTTAATGAAGTGGACGAGTGTGCTGGAATCGATGCGTTAGTTACGAAACGCGTTTGGGATGCGCTGGGTTATCCGCCGGAAAACACGCTCCACGACATTCGTTACGGAGAAGACTACGACGGTCGATTTGTGTGGGTGTTCGAAATCTCAGGCGCGGTGCCTCCGGCGCATCTTATCGGCGGCTATGCGGGAGCAGTAAGTGAACGCCAGCCGCCCATGTATTTCCGTCTGGGTGGTGGGACGCTGAAGGGCATCAGCAAGCCCGGCGAAATCATATGGAGCCGCGTCTACATTGAAGATGGCAAGCTTAAGGTGGACTTGGGACACGGCCAGTCCATTGCCTTGCCTGCGGAAGAGACGCAACGCCGTTGGCGGATCACAACGTCACAATGGCCCGTCATGCATGCCGTTACTCCCGGCGTGTCCCGCGATCAGATGATGGGACATCACAAGGCAAATCACATTCACGTTGCATACGCTCCCGGTATTGCAGCTGCAGGCAGGGTACTCGCCGCCAAAGCGGCTTGCTTTCGAGAGCTTGGAGTGGAAGTAAGTTTGTGTGGCGATGTGAATATCGCTGAATAGGAGTCCATCGATCGGGAATTCGCCGCGGCATCGGAGTCGGTCAGCTCTTGGCTTTTCGCTTTTCGCTAAGAACCACGAGCGACGACTCTATGACGCGGCTTTAAACAACTTTGCCAGACTATCGATGTCCGCAGCACTCGCGTCGCCGATCACGAAATAACGCAGGCCGCCCTGACTCCACGTCTCCATGTTGAACGGCAGATTCTTTGGCGAGAGAGAATTCTCGTCCAACTTGGCTCGCAAGGACCGCTCCTGGAACACGAATACAGAAATGTGGTGCTTCCGAACATCGTAGATTAAATGTGCGCCCGGCGTTTGCTCAAGATAGGTCATCCGGCCTCCCAGCAGAGAGAACTCGGAGTTCTGAAGCTCCGGCAAATTGAACGCGAAGGGAATCTTCCCCTGGAACCACGGCTTCACCGTGTGCCGATCGGTGGAGACCACATCCACCGGCGAGGAACTGGCCAGCGTCTCAACGTGCAAATCGGCAATCTCGCTGAACACCCGGTTTCTGCCGGACCGCGTTCCTACATAGGTTGAAGTCAACACTCCGGCCGCGACCATGACGGCTACCGCCGCCGCTAACATCCAACCCATGCTGAGACTGCGCTGCGGTTTGGCTGCAATGCTCCGCTGCACCCGTTTGCGGAACTCAGCGCTGGGAGCAAAGCGCTTTCCAGCCACGTGAATCGCGCGCTTTCTCTGCACGCGCATAAGTGCATCCGACGAGCAAGAGGGGCAGCCGCGCACATGAGCGTCGAAGGTGCGCATTTCCTCCTCCGGCAATTCACCGTCGAGGTAGGTGTCGAGTTTTGCCCTCCAGGACTCACAAAGCATAGTTGCCCCCAGTTCACCCTCGTTGAAACTTTGGTCGCAGGCCATCGCGTAACGCTTTTCTGGCGCGCGATAAACGCGACATTACCGTGCCAATAGGAATGGAAAGCGTTTCCGCAATTTCCTGGTACGACATTTCCTCCACCTCGCAAAGAAGGAGGACCTCCCGGTAATTCACCGGCAGCCCGTCGATGGCGCTCTGCACCACGCCGGAATCAGAGCTTCTCATCAGAATCGTTTCCGGGTTCTCGTTTTCCACTGCCAGTTCAGGTCCGTCCTCCTGTGAATCAAGAGGAACCGTCGAAGCAGCTTTGAGTCCGGTGCGCGAGGTCAAGAACGTGTTGCGCAAAATGCGATACATCCATGCCCGAAAATTAGTCCCCAACTGGAAAGATGAAAACCCTTTCAGAGCCTTGGCGTAGGTTTCCTGAACCAGATCTTCGGCCTCTTCGCGATTCTGCGTCAGCCAGTGCGCGAAGTTGTACAGCTGATCGAAGAGCGGCATGGCCAGTGCTTCGAAGGACTCGGATTGGGGACTCACTCCTGACATCCCTGAAAGATTAAACCAGCAATCCTGATTTTTATTCCCCGGGATAACAATAATTTTGCGAGGCGGAAATAAAGGGCTGTCTGGCCGGTTATCAGGTAGGAGCGCCGGAACCAGCAGGAGACCCTCTGACGGTGCAGGACTCAAGACTCACACTTCGGGAGCGCAGCCATGGTAAGTCCTTTCAATCTCAAGACCGCACTCTTGGCTAGGCATGCACAACATGTGGTGCTGATCCATTTTCCAATCGCGCTGTTCATCATGGCAGTGGCGTTCGACCTCATCTCGCAATGGACGAAGCGACGTGGCTTGGCGGACGCAGCCTACTACAACCTGCTGGGGGCAACGATTTCAACTATTCCGGTCCTCGCTACGGGTATCCTCGCGTGGCAACTCCAACTCGAGGGGCAGAGACTGAAGGGCATCTTACTGCTGCACCTGGTGCTGGCGTGCGTATCGAGGGCGCTGATCTGGCTGGTCTGGTGGGTGCATTTCCGCGCACGACGGCGGGAGGAGAGCTTGCCGAATTATCGTCTGGCTCTTGAAATTCTGGGCGTCGGAATCATCGCGCTAACAGGGCACCTGGGCGGATTCCTAAGTGGCGTCAACGGACTTGGCTAGGCTTCTGCTCTTTTCACGGCCTCGCGCCACAAGCCCGTGAACCAGAATTTATCCGGTTCTGGAATAAATCGCGACCTACCCAGTTATCAGTGGCAGAGTGCAGATGCCCGCTAACGTCGTGGGATGTAAAGGAGGGCACGTCGCACTACTTGAAATCGTGTCAAACGAGAAATGGAAGGAGTACAACATGAAAAATCGAGCAATAACACTGGCGTTCGCGGCTTGTTTCGTTAGTTCTCTTGCTTTTGCCGACAATCCCTCGGACGCCCCGCTGGTAAACGACGATGCAAGGGCTATGGTCATTCAGCGCGACAACCGAGTAGATCACAGCCGCCGGCACCCAAAGAAGAAGGATGAATCTCCGTCGATAAGGGCCAAGGTTGAGGATTCTTCCAAGAACAATCGTCAGGGGGAACAGAGCCATCCTGAAAACCTAGTCACTGCCAACAACTGAAGAGGTGCAGTTTGTTTTTGTGGGTCGCTTCATCTGTGCACGAACGACGGCAACGCGAGTTTCGAAATGGCAGTGGGAAAAATGAAGAAGCAAGACAAAAAAGAGAACAACATAATTGAGGCTCCGAGCAGTGATGGCGTCGATCGCCGCGGCTTCCTTAAGTGCATGGCATGGGCCGGCACGGGAGTGGTATGGACGTTCGCTGGAGGCGTGCCGGTATCTCGCCTTTTTGGCGCAAACTCGAAACCTGGCGATCAATCTTCGTTTTCTTTTGTCCAGATCAGCGACAGTCACATCGGTTTCGATAAGCCGGCAAATGTCGATGTTACTGCCACGCTACAAGCGGCGATCGACAAGATCAACGCACTGCCGGTCGAACCGGATCTCATCCTTCACACTGGAGATCTCAGCCATCTCTCGAAGCCAGGCGAGTTCGATACGCTCGACCAAGTTCTAAAAGGTGCTCGGCCGAAGCAGGTCTTCTACGTCCCAGGTGAGCACGACGTCGCGCTCGACAATGGGCAGCAGTTCCTCGATCGCTACGGCAAACAGACCAAGGGCGCCGGATGGCACAGCTTCGACCATAAGGGCGTTCATTTCGTCGGTCTCGTCAATGTGGTTAATTTCAAAGCTGGAGGCCTGGGTATTCTCGGGGTTGAGCAATTGGAATGGCTTCAGAACGATCTGAGAGGCCGCGCCAGCAGCACACCCATCGTCGTGTTCGCGCACATTCCGCTGTGGGCCGCTTACCCGGAGTGGGGCTGGGCAACCGAAGACAGCGCGCAGGCCTTGGCTTACCTCAAACGCTTCGGCTCCGTCACCGTGCTGAACGGGCACATTCACCAGGTCATGCAAAAGGTGGAAGGCAACGTCACCTTCCATTCGGCGATGGCGACGGCATTCCCACAGCCGTTGCCGGGCTCAGCGCCTTCGGCGGGTCCTCTCAAAGTGCCAGCGGACCAGTTACGTCGTGTCCTCGGCCTGACTAATGTGAGTTATCTCGCCGGAAACAGTCATCTTGCGGTGGTGGACGCGACGCTGGCCGGCACACCCGCCGAAGAAGCCAGTACGATCTTGCGCAGGGCAGCCGCGGCGCTGTCCGCCGCTGGTGCTCAAGGCCAGTCCACCCAACAGAACCAGCCCACAGCTGCCGCCGCGGGAGAAACGGTCCAGGCTGCCATCGACAATTTTTCCTTCAAGCCAAAGGAACTCACGGTCAAAGCTGGGTCCACAGTGCGCTGGACGAACAAGGACGACATCCCGCACACCGTCACCAGTAACGACAAAGTGTTTTCGTCGCCGGTGTTGGATTCAAACCAGAACTTCCAGTTCACATTCGCAAGCTCCGGCAAGTTCCCTTATTTCTGCAAGCTGCATCCGATGATGACCGGGGCCGTCATCGTGGAGTGAATTGGGATTCGAGAAACGCACCGCGCAACGTGATCGCGGTCACTGCGCCGGGGTTGCTCCCGAGAGTACCGTCCCGATAGTAGCTTCTCGCGCTGGGACAAGTGCCAGCCATGCACATGCAACCTCATCAGTGGGTTCGACGTTCGACCACTCTCGGCGGCCCTTCTCGGGAAATTGTCTAAGGAGCGGCCGCCCACCTGAAGGAGATATCTGTCATGCCCGTAGCGGATCTCGTAAAAGCAACATCCATCGATCAAGCCCTCGACACTCTGCACAAGCAGGGCGTCCGCACCAAGTATGAAAACTTCATCGGCGGGAAGTTTGTGTCACCCGTCAAAGGGAAGTATTTCACCGACCACAGTCCCATTAACGGGGAGCCGCTGGCCGAAATTGCGCGCTCCACCGCCGAGGACATCGAGAAAGCGCTCGACGCGGCGCACGCCATCCAATATTCGTGGGGACATACCGCGCCCGCCGTCCGCGCCGCCATCCTGCTGAAGATCGCCGACAAGATGGAGGAGAATCTGGAGCTTCTGGCGCTGACCGAAACGCTGGACAATGGCAAACCCATCCGCGAGACTCGCGCCGCGGACGTTCCTCTTTCGATCGACCACTTCCGTTATTTTGCCGCCTGCATCCGCGCCGAAGAAGGCGCTCTGGGTGAACTGGACAACGATACCGTCGCCTATCACTTCAAGGAGCCGCTGGGAGTGGTCGGTCAGATCATTCCCTGGAACTTTCCGCTGCTGATGGCGGCGTGGAAGCTAGCTCCCGCCGTCGGGGCGGGAAACTGCTCGGTGATCAAGCCCGCGTCGAACACACCACTAAGTCTGCTCGTCCTGATGCAACTGATCGGAGACCTGCTGCCCCCCGGTGTGATCAATGTGGTTACCGGACCCGGGGGTGAGATCGGCAAAGCCCTGGCGACCAACCCGCGCATTGCCAAGATCGCCTTTACCGGCGAAACCACGACTGGCCGGCTCATCATGCAGTACGCTTCGGAGCCCATCATTCCGCAGACCCTGGAGTTGGGTGGAAAGTCTCCTAACATCTTCTTCGCCGACGTGATGGACCAGAACGACGACTTCTTCGACAAGGCCCTGGAAGGCTTCACCCTGTTTGCTTTTAACAAGGGCGAGGTCTGCACCTGTCCTTCGCGAGCGCTGATCCAGGAATCGATCTTCGACAAGTTCATGGAGCGTGCGCTGGAGCGTGTGGGCAAGATCAAGATGGGCAATCCTCTCGATCCCACGACCATGATGGGCGCGCAAGCATCGCACGACCAGATGGAGAAAATCCTGGGATACATCAACGTCGGGAAACAAGAAGGGGCGAAGTGTGCCATCGGTGGTGAACAGGCCCATCTGGGCGGCGACCTCGAGAACGGCTACTACATCAAGCCGACGGTCTTTGTCGGTCACAACAAGATGCGCGTCTTTCAGGAGGAGATCTTTGGCCCCG
>Ga0182027_10000636_pt1 | contig 60187 bp, 47 predicted proteins | sample 712E1DmetaG_FD_121300 | JGI IMG/M metagenome (GOLD analysis project Ga0182027, IMG submission 121300) | Permafrost microbial communities from Stordalen Mire, Sweden - 712E1D metaG (Illumina Assembly) | ecosystem: Environmental > Terrestrial > Soil > Wetlands > Permafrost | place: Sweden...
CAAATGGGACAGCTTTTGGGCGTGCAATTGCTCGTCACCGGCTCCCTCGGCAAAGTGGGTTCGATGTTTCTGGTCAATGTGCGCATGATAGACGTAAAAACCGCGAAGATCGTAAAAGTCGTGTCGGTCGATGTAAAAGGCGAAATTGACGACGTCGTGGGAAAGCTTACGAATATCGCGGACCAGCTTGTGGGCATACAGGGCCAAGCAAGCTCATTGAATGAAACTCCTTCGGAGGAAATAAGAAAAGAAGCGCCTGTAGTAGAAAAGCAGCAACAGCCGCGGGAAGAAAAAAACAATGCGGTTATGGCCTATGAAAATGAGGATTCCTGGAAAAATAAGAACCGATCAGGCATCAGGGTAAGCTGGTTTACACTTTTGGGGGCGTATTCAGAATCGGAACATTACACTGGGATTAATAGCTATGGCAACGCCTATGATATCACCGATCTACTTGCCGACAGCATGTTTTCATCCGTCTCAAAACCGCATTTTTCCGGCCTGCAAGTAGCGTTTACCATTAAAGTCGGCTCTTTTATGACCATCGATTTCGGACCGGGCTGGGCTTCTGCGCAACAGAAGTATACGCGTGAATTTGGAGATTATATGGGGGATTCTTTAGATTCATGGACCGACGACCTGAATATTTTTTCTTTTAATACCGGAATCAATTTTGTAAAACGATGGTATCCATTCAAGCTCAATATCGGTTTAATATTCGATATAAATTATTTACATTATGCGGAACATTACGTTGAAACAACCGCCGACGGTTATTACACATTGGCGGACACGAACTTCAGCTATGACGGTTTTAACGTTTCTTATGGATTAAGGACGGGCGTAGAATATCTGATTGGAAAACACCTGGGCATTAGTCTTGATCTTGATTTTATCTATTCCCATTTTGAAACGGTGGCGACTACGGAATATTATACGGACGGGTCATCCGAAAGTTTATCACGGATCATCGATATCCCTCCAGTATCGCTCGGCATCGGGTTTAATTTTTATTATTAATGCCCATCTTTAAAGAACGCGGCAGTGATTAGGCCATGATGCGCAATTGGCAGTGCGCGAACTTCAAGTCCGCGAAAAATTCTTTTTATGTCCGTTTGCCCGTCCTGCGCATCTTATTTTTATTGCGCGGATAACATTATGACAATGAGATTTGAAATGAAGAAAAGCATTTTCCTTTCATGCTGCTTGGTATTTTTTTTGGCGCGCGCGGCCTTTTCTTTCAACCACCCCGAAATCATTTGGAAATCCGTCACCACCGACCATTTCATCATCCACTACTACGACAAGACCGAGGCGGACGTGTATCCGGCGTGGAAAATAGCCGAGGAGGAATATGCCGCGCTTTCCGGCCTCTTCGACTACACGACGCGTGAAAAAATCAACCTCGCGCTCGCCGACTACGACGACTACAGCAACGGCTTCGCCGGCTGGACAAACGGCAGCATCATGATCTGGACCATCGACTCCCGCTTCGACCTGCGCGACAACAACACCTGGCTGCGCAACGTCATCACGCACGAGATGTCGCATATCTTTTCGCTTGAAAAAGAGTCCAGGCCCCAGCTTCTGGACTGGATATTTTCCCTGGGTTACCAGTCGCCCCATTCGACCATCACGCTCATGGAGCCCTTTGCCACGAACACGTTCTGGCCCGAATGGTTTGCCGAAGGCCTCGCGCAGCGGGAATCCAACCGCGCGGGCAACGACTGCTGGGACTCGCGCCGCGACATGGTCCTGCGCGACGCACTGCTCTTTTCGGGGCCGTTAAGCCTCGAGGCAATGGGCAACTTCAACCACAACAGCGTGGGCAACGAAATGGTGTACAACCAGGGGTTTTCATTTATCACGTTTCTCGAAAACAAACTGGGCAGGCAGCGGATAAAGGAGCTTTTTAACGACGGCCGGAGCACGACGTTTTTCGCGCAGGATTTTTATTCCTATTTCCAGGACCGCAGCGGTCAATCGATCACGGCGCTTTATAAGGAATGGATCGACAGCGCGACGGCAACCTGCAAACGTCAGGCGCCCGCGGCGCCAACGCCAACCAAAACGCTCTGGGACCGGGGAACGTACAACTTCATGCCAAAATCAACGCGCGACGTCCGCTTCATCGGTTGGTTGACAAACGATAAAGACGATTTCGACCGCACCGACCTGCTCATCGCGCCGTCGGGCGGACTTGAAAACCACCTCCGCATTCCCTACGCGCAGCAGTCATGGGACTTCTCGCCCGACGGCCGGAAGGTTTATTATATCAAGGCATACTGGCCCAATGAAAATGGCTCGTATCTCAACGATATTTTCGTCATGGACCTTGACAGTAAAAAAGAAACGCGGCTCACCAGAAACGCGCGCGCCTACGACCTGGCCATATCGCCCGACAACACCTGCATTGCCTGGACCCGGTATGACCGGGGCGTGTTCTCCCTTGTAAAAACCGATTGCCGCGGCGGAAACATTGAACCCGTGGTCGAAGGCGTCATGGGCGAACCCTTCGCGGGCCTCTCGTTTGATCCAAACGACCCCGCAAAGCTGGTCACGACCCGCCTGGTAAACGGCAAGGCCCAGCTTTTCATCGTCGATGTCATGCAAAAATCAATCAGTCAGCTTTCCTCGACCAAGGCGCAGGAAGAAACCCCGTTCTGGGCAGGCAACGGCAGGATTTATTTCAGCGCCGACTACGACGGGATATTTAACATTTATTCCATCAAGCCCGACAAGAGCGATTGTTTACGCCATACAAACACCGCGACGGGGCTTTTTTCCCCATATCTGACCGCTGGCGGTCATATGTTGTGCAGCGAATATCGCGGAAAGGGCTTTAAAATCGTCGGCCTCGATACGACGGCGGGCGCCGTGTATCAGGTCCCCGACTCGGTTGTGCGGTGTTCCTTTCAGGAACTCACTTTACCTAAAGGCAAGGTTAGCATCCGCAGCAGCCCTTATGAACCGAAGCTTCTGCGCCCCGTATGGGAACTACAAACCAGCGCGAGCATTATGGACTGGTATGGAAAACTCGAGGATATTCAAGATAAAGCGGCCTTTAATAACTTCCTCGACAGCATGGGCTACAGCATCGAGGCCGGGATTTTCATGAGTCAATCCGATGCGCTCGAAAAAAGGAGCAAATGGATGGGCCTTGAGGCCGCGGTCGAGTGGACGGGCGATACCGCCAGGAATATTTCCGGCGGGCAGAACATCGCGCTTCTCCCGAAAGAAAGGACCAGGCCCCGCATGGGCATGCTTTCCTTTTTGGGTGCGGAAAACACTTCGCAAAAAAGTAAATTCCTCGGCGATGAAACCTTAAAAGCGGACCTCGGCGCGATCTCCGATTTTAAAAAATCGCTCCGTGCGACGAACGCGGCCTCGGGCGATTCCTCTCCGCCGGTCACGCCCCTTTTAATACCCGGAATCGGATGGGGCAGCACCGAGCACGCCGTAAGCCTGGGGCTTGACCTTCAAGCAATGCTGGTCAGCGGCATCGTGCCGGGATTGATCGACATCGACGGGACCTCGCAGTGGCAGATCTCGCGGGATGTATACGCCGGTTTTACACCGCAGATCCAGTTCTATACGGCCGCATTATTTTCCGGTCAGTTCATCACGATAACCGACCTTCCCGTTTCCCTGCTCTGGAGCTTTTACGGTTACGAAAACACCGACATGCAGTACAACATGAGCGACGAAACAATGATTCAAGGGATTTTCGACCCCTCGTTTTTCCCCATCATCAAGAGGAGCTATTCCGACACGACCACCGAAAGCGCGTCTTCGATCACCTACGGACTCGAATGCGCCCACGGGTTTCCGCTTACCAGGTATTCGTCACTGGTCCTGGAGGCTGCCGGATATTATTCAGACTATTCCGATTCGATAAGCGACCCGAAGGACACGCTTTCCGGCATGTCGATGCACTACACCACGGCCACCTTCGCGGCGGCCCTTGAATTCCCGCTGGCGCGGCAGATAAACAAGGGAAAGCGCTACGCAGACGCCCTCTATGGGGAGCTGCTCTACGAGGTTTCGCTGTACGCAAACAGCGACCTTACCGCGTCAATGCTTCGCAAATCCTTGACAACAGCGTCTCCAGGCGCCGCCGATTCAGGCCATGTCGCGGTGTCGCACTGCATCGGCGCGGGCATACACATGGGGTTCATAAAGTCCTATACGTTTTCACAGATGCTTACGCTGCAGGTCCTGTGGGACATCTGGGCGAAAAGCGCGCATTTGAACATTTCGTTTTCGATGTGATATGCAAAAATCTCCATACGTAATCCTCTTTCTCTTCTTTTTCGCCTTTAGCGAAGACCATGCGGTGCTTCATTCCGTCCCCACGATCATAAGGACCATTCCGCACGATCCGCACGCATTTACGCAGGGCCTGCTTTTTCATAACGGGCTTCTGTACGAAAGCGCCGGCCTCTACGGGCAGTCGAGCCTGCGCTGCGTTGACCCGGCAAACGGCAGCGTCATTAAAAATATTCCCGTGCCCGACGTGTTCGCCGAGGGCCTGGCGCTATGGGACAGCACGCTTGTCCAGCTTACGTGGAAAGAAAAGGCGGCAATCCGCTACGCTCTTGTGGATTTCAAAATGACCGGTTCTTTTTCCTACGACGGCGAAGGCTGGGGGCTCACAACGGACGCGCATTCGTTTATCATGAGCAACGGCAGCGACACGCTGTACATACGGTCAAAAGACTTCGTAATCCGCAAAAAAGTTCCCGTAACCGTAAGCGGCAAGCCACTGACGAATCTAAACGAAATGGAATATTCGAACGGTCGCGTTTACGCGAATGTATGGTACAGCAATTACATTTTCGAAATCGCGCCTGCATCCGGCAAAGTGACTAAAATCATCGATTGCACAAGCATCGTCCAAAAGGCCCAGACGCAGAGCCAGGACGAAGTCCTCAACGGCATCGCCTACGATCCCACGGCCGGGACATTTTACATTACGGGAAAAAACTGGCGGTACATGTTCGAGGTGCGATGGTAGGCATTCACCATCATCAAAACAGGAGGAACCATGGCTTTCTCATTCAGGCTCAAGGGAAAAGACTGGTTTGGTCTGTATTTAGCCGTCCTGGTGTTTTACTTTGTTCCGGCCATTGCGCTTCAATTACTCGGGAATCATATGAAAAGCGAACCTAAAAACTTGATCGACCTTTTATATATGCTATGCATCTTCAGTTTTATGGTGTTTGTTTTGCTGCTATTAGCAACTCCTGTTTTAAAGAAAATTATTAATAACATTTACCTCAATGACAGACCGTTGAAATATTCCGGAGATACCGCCGAGTTTTTTTTCATGAATATCGGCAACCTTTTGCTTTCCGTGATTACCCTGGGCGTATATTTCCCATGGTACATGACAAGGCTGATGAAATATTTGGTCGGAAAAACCTCTTATGAAGACAACAACTTCTGTTTTAATGGAAAAGGCCTGCACCTGTTCGGCCTGCTGCTCGCCACATTGGCTCTTCCTATCGCGCTCTTTTCAATTATTATTGCATTTCTTGCAAGAGGACATGCCTCCACTATGTATTTCACCATTATGTCGCAAGCGCTCGCATTTCTCATAGTGGTCCCCTATATTTATTGGGTTTACAAATGGGTAGTGAATATCACTTTTAAGGAATATTTAATTACATGGGAAACGTCGGCAATCTCGTCACTGGGCAAAATATTCATGGAAATGGCCTTAACGCTGGTTACCGTTGGGATATATTACCCCGCGGCCATTGCAAAACTTTACGGCTATTTCATGGACCGGACGATCGTTTCCAAAATGGACTTCAAGGTCTATTCATTCAATGTGGAATTAAATTATTTCAAGGTCTGGAAGTTCTTATGGATACAAATATTACTGACGTTAATTACCTGTGGAATTTACGGGGCTTGGGCATATTGCAATGTTTGTGCGCTGATCCTGAATAACACGTCGCTTTCTAAATTAGAAACTTCAAATTGACACGCTAAACCGCCGAGGGACAAACGTCCCGCCGGCGCCGTGCCCGACCTCGTAGTGATGTATATTTTATATCTCTAAAACCGCATGCGTTGCATTCTGGCCGCGGAAACTTTATACGCTATTTTTCAGCGATTAATTTTAAGGCACCAGGTTTATGACCTCAGTTTTTTTAAAGATCAGGCAGATAACGGGCGGAAACCGCGGCAGATTGAGTGTTAGCATATTGTTCGGGGTTTTTTACGCGCTGTCCTGCTTTTCACAGGACAAAGATTCTTCCATTTTCGTGGTCCCGGATGTTTTAAAAGACAATGTGGCCTTCTGGAAAAAAATTTACACCGAAATCAACCTCCATGAAGGGGTGCTTCATGACATGGACTACCCCCTGGTCATTTATAAAAAAGTTACCCTGGACCAGACGTCCGGTTGGTCAAGCTCCCGTCTTATCGAAAGCCAGAAAGACCTTATCGCGTCATGCCTTAAACATATTGAAACACAACCGGAATCAACGTGGACCGATGACGAAAAAGCGATCGCCCGGCTTTATAAGGATCATGCGCCCCAGGGAGCGCTCACGGGGGCGCATGACCGGGTGCGTTTTCAGCTCGGCCAGAAAGAGCGGTTTCGCCAGGGCCTGGAGCGTTCAACCGCATACCTCGACACGATCCGTTCCATTTTCAGCCAGCATCATGTTCCGATGCGGCTGGCCTATTTGCCCCATGTCGAATCGTCATTCAACGCGGAGGCCTATTCGAAGGTCGGCGCCGCAGGGCTCTGGCAATTCATGCGCAGCACCGGGAGGCTTTTCTTAAAAGTCAATTACCTCGTCGACGAGCGGCGCGACCCGATCCTGGCCACCTTCGCGGCGGCCAAATTGCTCCAGGGCAACTACCAGGAAGTCCAAAGCTGGCCGCTTGCCATCACCGCCTATAATCACGGTATCAACGGCATGAAACGCGCGGTGGAAACCACGGGTTCGCGCGACATAGGCGTTATCATTAATAACTATTCGAGCCCTTCGTTCCAATTCGCCTCGAAAAATTTTTACGCCTGCTTTCTGGCTGCAAGCGACATCGCCATGCACCCGAACGATTATTTCAGCGACCTGCATTTCGCCAAAAAAATCGAATTTAAAAACATAAACCTGCCGTCATACATGCGGCCGGGCGTAATTTGCAAATCGCTTAATGTCGACCAGGGCGTTTTAAGGGAATTCAACCCGGCCTTGCGTCCGGTCGTTTTCAGCCAGCAAAAGCAGTTGCCGGCCGGATATGAAATCCGCGTCCCGCTGGACGTTTCATCGGCCTCGGCGCAGAAAGCGCTCGCTTCCATCCCCGATTCGCTTAAGAGCAGCGAACCCGAGCGTTCCGACTACTACAGCGTGCAGTCGGGTGATAATTTGTATTCGATTGCTTCACGGTTTGGCGTTTCGATTACCCAACTTATCATGGAAAACAACATTTCCCGAAAGAATAGGATCTATGAAGGCCAGGTGCTGAGGGTTCCTCAGTCTAAACGGCCTTCCGAAGCGGGGGCCGTGCAATTGGCCTCCGCGGAACCGCCGCAGGAACCTGAAAGCGCGGTCGCGGAAAAAACCACGGAAAAGTCCTGGGAACCCTCGGCTCCGGAGATTCCGCCCGCATCGGCGTCCGCGGTTGTTCCCTCGGTTCCGTGGGCCCAGACCGAACCCTCGCCGGTGGCGCAACAACAACCGGCGCCGCGGAACCCGGTGGTGGTCATTCCCGTTCAGCACCCGACGGTTGCGCCGCCGAAGCCGTCCGTCAAGCAACAACCGGTTTCCGCACCGGAGCCCCCGATCGCGGCGCTCAAAGGATTGAGCGATTCGCTCAAGGAAATCGTCCTGGCCAAGGCCGACACCGTTCCTGCCCCGGACCGGGGCTCAAAACCGAGCCTGGCGCCGAAATTTGACGTCGACGTTTACAATCTTGAAGTCACCCTCTCGCCGGTGGGGAACACGGCGGAGATTACGGTTTCGGTCGATGAAACCATCGGCCACTACGCCGATTGGCTCGGCATCCCCACGTATCGCATTCGTCAATTAAACAGGATGGGCGGCCGTTCCGACATACGCATCAACAGGCCGCTTTCAATCCCGGCTGACCAGGTGCTCCTGGAAAAATTCGTCAAGGCGCGCCTTGAGTATCACATGGCGATCGAAGAGGACTTTTACGGCAGGTACAAAATCACCGATGTCAAACAAAAAACCGTCCGGCGCGGCGAAACACTTTGGGACATCTGCAACGGTCAGGACCTGCTGCCGCTGTGGCTCTTTAAGAAATACAACAAGCAGCTCGACCTGGGAAAGCTCATGCCCGGCGCGTTAGCATGGATCCCGGTGATTGAAGAAAAAACGGAAAAGGAAATACAGGAAGATGCGGTCGCGCCCGGCGGGCTCTATCCTTCTTATGGCGACCCCGAAGAGACGTCCCGGACAAGAGGTATTATACGGATGCCTTAGTCCCGTTTTGTTACTGTTCCGGATCCAGCCGGTCCTCAGAATCGTAGATCCTGATTATTTTGTCGATATTGAGGATTTTTAAAATATCAAAGACCGCCGGGTTCGGCTCGACGATGCAGAGATTGCCGCCGCGCTCTTCAACCATTTTGTAGCAGATAACGAGCACCCGTAATTCGCCGCTGTAAATATATGAAGTGTCGACAAAGTTTACGGCAATGTGGCGTATACCCTTGTCGAGGTAATTCAGGATCAGGTCCTTGAGTTCCGACAAATCGGGAAAATTCTCGCCGTGCGGGTGGATACGCAGCACGAGGTATTTCCCTTTTGCATAGCTTGCTATTTTCATGGGACGGCCTTTATGCGTGGACGCCATTTCTATAATAGTACTAACGGAACGTCGGCGTCAAGGGTAATGTGGGAAGTCAAAAAAACAAACCGTTCCGGCCGGCAATGCGGTCGGCCGGGACGGCACGGTAATGGCGGTTATTTCTTTGCTTTGGGGGCTTTTTCCAGGACCGCGGCCTGCAGGACCACGTCTTTGGCCTTCTTCTGTTCCAATTTGACAACTGCCTTCAATTCGTCTTTCTGCGCTTCAACATAGGTCCTTGTTGAACGCGCCAGGTCCCATGCGCTGCTGGTCATCATCTTGACTGAAACAAGCATGAAAACACCGATGATGATCGTGCCGATGATCGTGGCCTTCACCGTTTCACTCATACAGCCTCCTTTAAGGGGTTTAATTCTTAACTTATAAGAAATATCAGTATTGTTCTTCAAAAAGTCAAGTAAATTTTGGGCAGGTTTTAAATATTCCGTGTTATATAGTTGAAGGCGTTCTTAAATATGACGCAGCCCATTCCTTCCTCGGGAAGGTTTTCCCGCGTCCAGCGCGGGTGGTTGGTCCTGTGCAAATAGGCCTCGGGATGGGGCATGAGGCCGAACAGTCTGCCCGTGGGATCGCAAACCCCCGCAATGGCGCATTGCGACCCATTGGGATTATCGGGATATTTAATCGTCGGTTCCTTGGTGTCCGGATCGACATACGTTAAAACGACCTGATTGTCCGTTCTGAGCCTTTCCAGTCTTTCGCTGTCCTTGGCGATGAATTTTCCTTCGCCATGGCGAACGGGCAAATACAGCGCGTCCACCCCTTTGGTGTAGATACAGGGGGCGTCGGGGTTGGCCTTGAGCCATATCCAGCGGTCTTCAAACCGTCCGGAATCATTGAAAGAAAGCGTCATTTCCTGCCGGGAATATTTTTTATCGAAACCCGGAAGCAATCCGAGTTTGACCATAAGTTGAAAACCATTGCAAATCCCAAGGATCAGTTTACCGTTATTGATAAAGGAAAGGAACTGCTCGAACAGGGGCTGGCCCGTTTTTTTTACCGTGCTGTGGAGGAGGCGATTGGCTTGGGCCTTGGCCGAGCCAAGGTCGTCTCCATCCAGAAACCCGCCGGGAAGGCACATGAAATCGTAGCCAAGGAGCGTTTTTTCCCCCGCTAACAGTTCCCATATTGTCACGACATCCACGCGTTCGAACCCGGAGATCCGGCAGGCATGCGCGGTTTCCATTTCACAATTGGTGCCGTTTCCCGACAGAACGATGGCCGATGCATTATTTGACATTTTTACCCGCTCCGTGCCGTTAAAACTGCAACGTACTTTTCCATGCCGCCTTGGCGTCGATCCTTGAGCAGCTCACCGCGATTTTATTATTGAGCCCTTTTATCGCGATGGCGTCGCCCTTGGTCACGGCGCCGATACACGCGAAGGGCACCCGCGCGAAAAGCGACTCGAACTTTTTCGCGTGAGAGGAAGGAACTTCCACAAGAACACGGCAGGGCGACTCCGAAAAAAGGACCTCCGCGTCGGTTGTGCATCCGGATTGACGCACATGCGACAGCGAGACGTTCGCCCCGAATTCCCCTGAAAAACACATCTCGCTCACAGCAACGGCCAGCCCGCCGTCGGAACAATCATGGCAGGCGCGCACCAGGCCCTGCCTGATGGCCGAAAACAGCGCCGTGTAGGTGGAAAAAGCAATCTTCGGATCAACGATTCCGGGGACCGAACCATAAGCGGCGTTTTTCATGAGCGCGTATTCCGATGCGCCCAGATGGCGATAGGTAGTGCCCGCCAGATAAATAAAATCGCCACCGTTTTTAAAGTCCATGGTCACGCTTTTGCGCACGTCGGGCACCTTGGCGACCAGGCTGAAGAGCAGCGTAGGCGGAATGGAAATCTTCACGTCGCCGATACGGTAATCGTTTTTCATGCTGTCCTTACCCGAAATAAGCGGGATGCCGTAGGCGAGACACACGTCATAGAGCGCCTGGTTCGCCCGGATCAACTGGGCGAGCTTATGTTCCCCGTCGGGATTATCATCGCTTTGAACCGGGTCGCACCAGCAGAAATTGTCAAGCCCCGCCATATACGACGGGTCCGCCCCGACGCAACATGCGTTGCGTACCGCTTCGTCAACTGCGCAGCTTACCATGGCATAGGTGTCGATGTCGCTGTAGCGGGGAACGATGCCGTTGCTCACGGCGATCCCTTCGAAGGATTCGAGGACGGGCCGCAGGACCGCGGCGTCCGACGGTCCGTCGTTCCTGGCGCCGCAGAGCGGTTTGACGACGCTGCCCCCCTGGACCTCATGGTCGTATTGCCTGACCACGTATTCCTTGCTGCATATGTTAAGCCGTTTGAGCAAATCTAAAAGGTCCTGAGACAGGTCTCCAGCGATGGCGGGTGAGGACAGCGGCGGCCGTTCAGTAACAATCGGCTTCCAGCGCGCGACGAGTCGCATCGAAGGCAGCCCCTCATGTAGAAAACCCATGTCGAGGTTCGCGACGGTCGTGGTGCCGTATTTGACGACAAGAAAGCCCGAATCCGTGAATTCCCCCAGGTCCGTAGCCTCAACGTTCCACTCCTGCGCCAAGGTCAGGAATGTTTCGACCTGTCCGGGAGGCACCGCCACGGTCATGCGCTCCTGCGCTTCGGAGATGAATATTTCCCACGGCGCCAGTCCATGGTATTTGAGTGGCGCGCGGTCCAGAAAAACCAGGGCGCCGTTGGTGTCGCGCGCCATTTCACCCACTGACGAGGAAAGCCCGCCCGCGCCGTTGTCAGTGATCGAACTATACAGATTGCGGTCACGTGCGCGAAGGAGGAAATCCATCATGCGCTTTTGCGTGATGGGGTCTCCGATCTGCACGGCGGTGACCGGCGAACCTTCATGGAGCGGCTCCGACGAAAACGTCGCGCCGTGGATGCCGTCCTTGCCGATCCTTCCGCCGACCATGATGATGTGGTCGCCGACGTTCGCCCTTTTTTCGTATCCCTTGCGGCCGTTGATTTCAAGGTCCATGAGTCCAAGGGTTCCGCAGTAGACAAGGGGCTTGCCCAGAAAACGCTCGTCAAAAACGATGGCGCCGTTGACCGTGGGAATGCCGCTCTTGTTGCCCCCGTGCTCGACGCCTTCACGAACTCCTTCCATGACGCGTTTGGGATGCAGGATGCGGGGAGGCAGTTTTTTATCATAAAACGGCGAGGCAAAGCAAAAAACATCCGTGTTCGCGATCAGGCGGCAGCCCAGTCCGGTGCCGAAAGGGTCCCTGTTGACGCCCACGATGCCCGTCAGCGCCCCGCCATACGGGTCAAGGGCCGAAGGGCTGTTATGAGTTTCCACTTTGAATACCACCGCGCTGGAATCATTGAATTTAATCACGCCGGCGTTGTCTTTGAACACCGAAAGGCAGAAATCGTTTTTCCCTTTGCCCGCGCGAACATTTTCCGTGGTTTTCTGGATATAACTTTTGAAAAGGCCGTCGATGGTTGTCACATCCTTGCCGTCTTCGTAATACGTGATCGTGGCGTTGAAAATCTTGTGTTTGCAATGTTCCGACCATGTCTGGGCAAGGATTTCCAGTTCAACGTTGGTGATGCTGTCGGGAAGTTCCATTTTCTTTCGTTGCTGCGCCACCCCGGGGCCCGCGAAATATTTTTGTATGGCCTTCATTTCATCCAATGAAAGGGCAAGCATGCCCTTTTTGCTGATCTCCAGGAGTTCATCGTCCCCGACCGAAAGACTTATTTCACGAAAAAGGGGCGGGAGGTGCGACTCACTCACCAGGGGGGCCGCGAATTCGCCGGTATGGAGCTTTTGCCATTCCTCGTGGGAATAGACGGTAATCGTTTGAATGAGTTTGTTGGCGAGAATTTCATCGGCAATCCGGTCGACCTGCTTTCGGGAAAGGCTTCCCCAGATAAAATATTGAGTCGCCGTATGGACCGAAAAATCAGGCGGAAGGTCCTTTCGCAGCGCGATGATCACGGCCTCTCTGGCGGTCCTACCCGCGTTATCGGTCACGCCCGGTCGGAACCCGACCTCAACCATCCAGTCGAACTCGCCGCAAAAAGTGCGGTTGATCGAATAATCCTGAATGACCGGGTCGGACAACGGGCCGTCGGCAAGCGAAACAAGGTCCTCCGAGAAGAGCGTGGCATTAAGGATATAAACCGTGGCGGTGCGTATCGATGTGATTGTGCCGAGGCCCAGATCGCTTATGATCCGGGCGCGTATCTTTTCGCCCAGCGCGTCACGCCACTGGGGTTTTGTTCCCACATAAATTCGTTCTACCATGGGACGTTCCTTAATGGGCTGCGGTTGAAAATGGACCGGTGCGGTCGCCTGAACAGCGCCTAAAATGTTTAAATATACTTTTCTGGAAGGCCGCGCCTAAAGGTTTTGTATGCGAAGAGAATCTTTTTTGGCGTTGATCATTGCGGCAAGGTCGTTTGACGAAAGGGAAAGCTCATAATCGAACTGTTTTTCGGGCGCTGAAATGGCTATGGAAAAAATGATCCTGGTCTTGGGCAGGTCCCATTGCGCGCAGGCGGTGGCGACGATTTTCTTGTAATAGTCATACGGGTATGACCGGAGGTTCCACGATTCCTTTTTCAGGTATTCATCGGAGTTTTTAAAAATGAAACGCGGGTCGACGCCCCTGAAGGCGGGCTCTTTTTTCCCGTATTTCTTGCGCAGAAGGTCGAACACGTCAAACACGAACGTGAGGGTCTGGTCGTGGATCGCGCGATAGTAACTGTCAACGCTCCGGTACACATTGTAGTTGAAGTCGAAGGTCTTGAGGTTGTCGAAATCAAACCGCACGGTGGCCTGGAAGAACTTGTCGTCCTGGAAATAATACTTTACCGACGCCGCCTTGCCGGCGATGTTCTGCGCCGCGCGGAACAGGGTGATGTTGAGCTCTTTGGGAAATTCGTTTCCCGGAGGGACGGCCGTCCAGCTCTGAGGGTTGTTGTTTTTTTTCACATCGTCGGGTTTCATGCCCCACAGCGCGTTCTGGAAGCCGTTGAACGGTTCAGCGGCATATGACAGGTTCATGGTGGCGACAAAAAATAAAAACAAAAAAAAGCGAATCTTCATATATACAATAGTACAATGATTTTTCAAGGAAAAAAAGTGTTTTTCGAAGATGAGAATTTTTGTGGAAATTCATTTCCTGCCTTTGGAAACCCCTGCCTCAGGCAATGGAGCAGGATGGTTCGTCAAGGCAAAAATGTCTTCTTGCTTTCCGCGGCTTCCAGCCACATAAATCAAGCCACCACCTTTGGTGGTGGTAATTGACTTGCCCGGTCCTATTTCTGATTCGATAATTGTTAATGACACCCTGAAGTATTTTTTAGGAACTCGGTGAAAGCAGGATACAATGTCGCTAAAGTCAACGTTCAGGGCCTTGCGATACCGGAATTACCGGTTGTTCTTTCTGGGGCAGGGAACGTCGCTCATCGGCACGTGGATGCAGCGCATCGCTACAAGCTGGCTGGTGTACCGTCTGACCGGCTCGGCGATTTTGCTTGGCGTGGTCGGGTTTGTCAGCCAGATCCCGACGTTCATTCTTTCGCCTGTCGGAGGGGTCGTGGCCGACAGGTACAATAAAAAGACCATTTTTCTGGTCACCCAGATTTTCGCCTTGCTGCAGGCGCTTGTCCTGGCAATACTCGTTATAAAGGGCGCGATCACGGTACCCTGGATCATCGCGCTTAATATCGTCCTCGGGATAATCAACGCGTTCGATGTGACGGCCCGACAGTCTTTCGTCGTCGAAATGATAGAAAACAAGGAAGACCTTGGTAACGCCATTGCGCTTAATTCGTCAATGGTAAACGGCGCCCGGCTGATAGGCCCTTCGATAACGGGAATTTTAATTGCTTCCATGGGCGAGGGGATTTGTTTTTTTATCAACAGCATGAGCTACGTGGTCATCATATTTGCCTTGCTTTTCATGAAAATCCCCCAAAAGGAAAAAGTGGTCAAAAACACCCGCATGCTCCATGATTTCAAGGAAGGATTTACCTACATTTACAAGTCCGTTCCCATGCGCTCCATTATACTTTTGCTGGCGCTGGTAAGCCTTCTGGGAATGCCCTACCAGGTATTGATGCCTGTGTTCGCGAAGCAGGTGCTTGGCGGCGGCCCGCACACGCTCGGGTTTCTCATGGGCGCCGCGGGCCTCGGGGCCCTGTGCGGGGCGATGTTCCTTGCGTCAAGAAAACGCGGGTACGCCATAAACAGGCTGATCCCCGCGGCGGCGGTCCTGTTCGGGGCCGGATTGATAGCGTTTTCATTTTCGAGAACGCTGTGGCTTTCTTTGGCGCTCCTTTTGTTCGCGGGCTGCGGAATGATGGTGCAGATGGCATCAAGCAATACCGCGCTCCAGGTCCTGGTGGATGACGACAAAAGAGGGCGCGTCATGGCGCTGTACGCAATGGCGTTTATGGGCATGGCGCCGTTCGGCAGTTTGCTTGCTGGCGGGCTTGCGGGCCTTATAGGCGCGCCGCACACGCTGTTGGTAGGCGGGATTCTGTGTATTGCGGGGGCTTTTATATTTTCGAAAAACATCCTGTCGGTAAAGGACATAATGCGGCCGTTTGAAAAGGAACTTTCTCCCGAAATAGCAACGGGAATAGAATCGTCTGAAGAAGCTACCGAGTCGGTATAGTTTCCGTTCCGGCGAACGGTTCTAAGGCTGGCCTTTTGCCGGATAACCGATGGTCTGGCCGAAAAGCGCGCGCTGGTCAGTACGCAATTTCAATTTTTTGGCAAGCGCCGCCTTGTTGCAATTGTGGAACCAGGCGGCGAGGCCCTGCGAAGCGGCGAACAAATAAACATTGCCCGCGATGAGGCCCGTATCGACATAGTAGTAGGATTTTTGCACTTCCGGGTCCTTCAGGCCCGGTTCCGGGAAGCCCGAGTATTTGTATTTGTCAATATCCACGACATAGATGAAACGGACCGGCGCCTTCGAGCCCCAGCTCTCCTGGCCGCGTCCGATGGCCAGTGTACGCCAATCCCCCACTAGTGCGGGAAGCAAGCGGTGTGACGGCGCCTCGTAAAGATATATTCCTTCCGCCAAGGCCACGAAAAGTTCTATTTCCTGTGAATTGCTGGCCGAACCGGCGGTCCTCCCGGCTATGCCGAACGGGCCGTTTTTCCGGTTTACTCCCCACGCCGCCCAGAGCAGGTTCGACAGCATTTGCAGGGGAAGCTTTTTTTCACTGATCTCGCGGATTGTCACTCTTTTTTGCAGGGCATTAAAGACGGTCATGCAGCGGCCAACCTTTGGCCGTGGCAGGACAATCGTTTGCAGGCCGGAGGCTTTTGAGTCGGCCGAAAGTTTTGGGACGGATTTTTTTGCGACTATGTGCACCTCGCTTGTTTATACGATTGAAATTACATAATTGGAAACAGCATTTCCAAGAATCTTAGGCAATAAGTTGAAATTGACAGTAAGGTGTTTTCTGGCAGAGAGCGGTATTTTTTAAAGGCTATTGCATTAAATGATTTTGGGTAGTAAATTACAGTACGAATAAAGGTGAACTATTAGATTACATTTTTTAGCACTTTCAAAGGAGGTCCCCATGCGTTTTTTCCTTTTGTTTTTAGTGGTTGCTTCAGTTTCCGCGTTGAGCGAACCGATAGCGGATTTTGCCCCGGATCAGGTAGGGAATGTTTGGAAATACCGGGTTTACTCTTCTGAAGCGGAATTGGGTATTTTCGGCAGGGTCTATTTAACAAGAACTTTTAAATTGGTAAGGTCAGAAATCACGACAAAATACAAACGCATTATTTTTGACATAATTGATAGCGGTATTGATAGCACTAGTTACATGTATTTCCAACCACATGCCATTGATACGAATTATTTCGATACATGTTTTGAATTCGGCGATTCAATCCAAGACACATCGCAGGATTTGTTTAGCATTGATTTTATCCCTTTCTATAAACACCACATTATTGACTCTGATACGGAGGGAATGGAAAAAATACTTTATAAAAATGACTCCGTATTTGAATTTTTACCATCTACCTTCTACGACTACCTCAGTTATGTGCAAAATATTGGATTGGATAGTTTATTTTCAATTTCGCACGGGAATACCACCTATACTTTATCCGTTAAGCTTATTTCTTTCACGCCAGCCCCAACTTCCATTACTCAATCTCCAAAAAAACTAAATCCTATTCAAACAACCCGTCGGAATTTTCCAAGCGCATATATCTATGATCTTCAAGGAAGGCGGTTCCGGTATCAAGGCCTTTCCTCATTACCACCGGGCCTGATGATTAATCGGGGGGTAAATTATTTGCAGGTGAAATGATGGGCCGGTGTCCAATTCTGAAAACATCTTGAGATATGCGCCCGTGACTCTTTGAGCATCGGTGTAAAGATGTTTCAATAGAAAAGGCCTTTCCAAATCAGAAAGGCCTTTTTCAGTAAGGACTGACTATCTTTGCCGTGTGTCAACGCTAGAAACTTCCCGTGGTGTCCGACGCCCCGCCATTTCCCTGATAGGAATTATTACTGACGTTCTTCTGGGATGCAAGCGTATCGAACGCGATGCCGTAGGCCAGACAATTGGTTATGGAACAATTTTTAACGGTGACCGCGGCAGGGGCATCGTCGTAAATTCCCCACACCGCACCGTTAATCACGCAATACTGGAGGGACGTGGCGGGAGTGGCGCCGGGCCAGAACGATAACCCACCTTTTTCACTGCCGGTGTCTCCCCAATATGACGTTGAATCCGTTGTTAATGTGTCCCTTTTTGTAAAAATAATTGAATCGGTCGGCGTGCCGTTGGCGATTATGGCGCCTGTGCTGCCGCTTATGCGTCCGACCTGAATAAATGTCCCCGGGTTGAATTCGAACTTCGCGCCGGGTTGGATTGTTATCACGGGCCCGCTCGGATCATCGATATCGATGGACCCGGTGTCGATGATATACGGCGCATCGTATTTTTTCCATGTTGCGCTTGCCATTATGGCGTTGCCCGTCACGGAAATGCCGCCTTTTAGGTTACCCGCCACCGTCCCGGTCCCCGAAAGGTTGCCGAGCTGGGACGCGAAGATTTCGATGGCGTACGAGCCGTTGCCGGTTATGGTGTTATTGACAAAATGCGCAGAATCAAACGGCGAGGCCTGCGGGCCATGGAAAATGACGCCCGAGCCCTGGTTGTCGCGGATCGTGTTATTGGAAATGACCAGCGTGGCGTTGTCGACATAAAGGCCGCCCGTGGAACTGTCGATGACGCAATAAGTGAGTGACGATTGCTTGGTCGCATAAGCCGTGAAAACAAATCCTCCGGGTTCATTGCCGGTATTGCCCCAGAAGGCGCCGGGGATCGTGGTTGTAAACAGTATGGAATCAACGGACGTCCCGTTCGCGATGAACGTGGCCGGATTACTGTTGTACCCGACGTTAAAATAAGCGCCCTGGTCGAGTTTAAATATTGTCCCCGGATTTATCGTCAATGTCACGCCCGCGGAGTTGCCGACGTCAACCTCGGCGGTGACGACGAAAGGCGTGGGCGTGATGTGTTTTCTCCAGACCGCGTTTTTAGTGACGCCGCCGCCCTCGATGCGGATGCCGGTCTTGCCATTGCCGGAAAAATAGGTGTCGCCGGAAAGGTTCCGTACTGCTTCCGCAAGCATGGTGATTCCATAGGAGCCGTTGCCGGTGATGGAATCCTGTATGAATGAAGCCGAGTCCTTGGGTTCGGCTCCGGGACTGGCGAAATTAATGCCAAAATTCTGGTTATTTCTTATTTTGCAATGGGTGACAGTTAAGGCGACGCCGTCGTCGTAAATGCCCGAGGTCGCGGAATCGATAATGCAATTATCTAAGGAGCTCGCGGGTGACGCGTTACTGTAAAAAACTATCCCACCACTGTTTGAACCCCACGTCGCCCCAACGGCCTGACGCGTGAACTGGATCGGAAGCGAATCCGAGCCTTTGGCGATCAGCGTACCCGGGCTGCTGTAGCCGACTTCGATGTCCGAACCGGCGCCGAACAGGACCTGTACGCCTTCCTGCACGGTCAGCGAACCGTTTCCCTCCACGGTAATTATGGCGTTTTGAGCGACGGTCACGGTAATTTTCCCGCTCCAAACGACGTTTGCGTTGATCGTAAGGTTTCCTCCTATTTGCGCCGGGGAATTCCATGTTGTATCATGGGAAATCACACCGTAAATCCCTTGACCGACAGAAGTACCGTTGTTTGACGTGGATGAACACCCTAAAATCCCGAATACTGCCGTGGCCGCAACAATGGCCATGATTTCTTTCATCGCGTTCTCCTCATGCCGTAAAGTATTGAATAATTGCGCTTAAAATCAGCGCAAGTCGGCTTAAAAATTAACACCGCTTCCGGTAAAAAGCAAGCTAATTATCATATCAAATGTCATCGTGCCTGTCAATTTTCCCCATGGCCATCCGTTGTTTGATCATAGGTGCGATAATAAACATAATGGCGACAACAAGGGCAATAAGCACGATAACGGCCGTGGTAATAATGTTTTTTCTATGCTGTTTCTGTTTCATGTGCGCGTATTGCGCGGTCTTGATCGAGTCCTGGGCCGCCTTAATACTGGTTGAATCCACTGGCGGGACGCTTTGGGGTTGGACAGGCGCCTGCGCAACCGCCGGCGGAGTTGCGACCGGAACAGTGACCTTCGGATAGCGAACGGATATTTTCTTAATCCCTTCAACGTTAAGGGCGTCTTCCTTGAAACTTATATTGTCTTTCCATTTATTGGAATAAAGCCCCAACCGGCCAAGGCGCACCAGAAAAGGGGTCTCGGTTGTATTGGCGAATTTATGAAAACAATCCCACAGGTCGATCTTCAGGGCCACGGCGCCTTCGACGATCTCCTTGTCCTTTTTGTCTTTTTCAATGACTGGGGCGGCCCATACCAGATAATACCTGCCGGTTTCCTCCAATTTTACTATTCCCGAATATGGTTTGTGTGTCTTAACCGTACGCTTTACCCAGGCTTCCTTGGAAAGGTTCTGGTTTTTCACATCGGTTTTTTCCACGAGCCTGATCACCTCATTGATCAGGATTCCCTTGGCATCTACCCGTGTCAAGGAATAGAACGGCTGGTTCTCCTTGAGGACCTTAAGAAAGTATCCATTAACGGGTGCAACGGCTTTATTCTTAACGATTGGAGAAGCGACGACTTCGTCAAGATCGTGCTGTATTTTTAAGAAAAGCGAATCCATACTCAGCGTCATTGCCGACGGTACGGCCGCTGGTCGGGCTGATCCGGTTTTATGGCCGGGTTTAAGACCGGCAAAAGCCAGGGCGAGCGAAACGATGAGAATTAACCATGCAAACTTCGGCATCATAACAACCTCCTTGGGTTTGAATTGGTGTTCCATCCGTTGACCGGCGTGGTTTCGTAGTTAGCCGGGTTAGTTACTGTGTCTGAATTATCTACGCGGCACGCGTAGATAATTTCTGACTACAGTAACTTATCCGCCCCTCGGTGGGTTAGTTACTGTAGTCAAGTTAAACGAAAAATTATCTATTGCTCTTTCATTGTAATATAAAAGAAACCTAAAAAGGTGTAAATATTTTGATTTTTACTTTATAGCCCCAATTGAGGAAACGGATATAGGTTGGGTCTTTCGGATAAAGTGGCCCCAGTTTATTTTGAGGAAAGCCACTGTCAGCTAAAGTAGTTTCTTTTCTTATGGAAATTCCAAGCATGTTGAATAATGTGCCGTATTTCCGGATATTCGGGTTTCCAAGAAAGTCTTTTCATGGCTTCGGAGGGGTCCGCAATCAATTCCGGCGGGTCTCCTTCACGAGGTGGCGCCACTGAAAATGCTATCTTTTTTCCGGTTATTTCTTCGGAAGCCTTTATTATCCGGAAGATCGAATGGCCTCTTCCGGTCCCCAAATTGATGGATATGTGGTCTTGGCCGCTTTTCTCAATCGCTTTCAGCGACAGCACATGGGCTCGCGCAAGGTCGGTCACATGGATGTAGTCCCTTATGCACGTGCCGTCAGCCGTCGGATACGTATTGCCAAAAACCGTAAGTTTCGGGAGTTTGCCGAGGGCAACGTCAAGAATAAGAGGAATGAGATGGGTTTCAGGAGAATGGACCTCGCCGATTTCTGCGTCGGGGTCCGCGCCCGCGGCATTAAAATAGCGCAAGGCAATATATTTCAGGCCGTATGCATGGTGAAAATCCTTGAGCATCCGCTCTATCATGAATTTTGAAGCGCCGTACGGGTTCATTGGATCGGGTGCGGCTTGTTCGGTAATGGGCGTTTTTTTCGGGACCCCGTATACGGCGCACGTGCTGGAAAAAACGATGGTCGATACATTGCACGAATGCATTGCCGACAGCAAAGAAAGCGTGCCGGCCACGTTATTGACGTAATATTTTTCAGGATCCTTTACCGATTCTCCAACATAAGCAAAGGCCGCTAGGTGAACGACGCCGGACGGTTTATATTTTTCAAAGACCTCCCGCAGCCTGCTCCGGTCTCCGATGCCGCCTTTTTCCAGGGGGCCCCATTTGACCGCCCATTCGTGTCCGTTGACCAGGTTATCGTAGCAAACGGGGAAATACCCGTTTGCGGCCAGTTCTTTACACACATGGCTGCCGATATATCCGGCGCCACCGATGACAAGAATGGTTGGCAAAGACGATTGCATGTATACGTCTGAATTTTTTTAAAAATGAGCTTCGTGCGGCCGGCTTTTGCCGGAGCCGTGAAATGGCCGCCACTATTTGACCGGTGCTATATAATAAATCCTGCGCGCGCCCATGTCATAAAGTTCGATGACGGGCCCCGCCAGTTGAAGGCTGTTTTTTTTTGCGAAAAGGTCCTTTACTGAATAAAACTTTTCCGTTCCCGTAAAATTTGATAAAAAAGACCGGACGCGGAACGTCCCCACTATGGCGCTGGTCTTAGGCAGGACCTGGCTTTTATAAGGCGTATCCAGGTTGGTCAGCAGGGTGTCGGTGACACACCCTGCGATGCTGCGCAGGTCCTGCGGCTTGACATTCTGCTGGTCATCGTAAAATATTCCGATGCCTTTGGACGTCCATTGCATCCGCCTCGTTTTCAGGTATCGGTACACGTCGTGGAGGGTGAACCTAACGCCGTCATAGGGGCCTTTGTGCTCGCGATACACGATCGGATAGGGGCCGACCTCCGCAATTTCCAATGACAGCTTGTCGAACATGCCGGCATAAAAAGACGTGCCGAGGAAAATGACAAAGAGGACGATAATTATACTAACGATGATGCGCATTTGTCGTTTACGCGGCCTGCAAAGCAACCTCTTCAACCTTTACCGATACGATTGAAGAAACGCCCGATTCCTGCTGGGTCACGCCGTAGAGCAGGTCTGCCGCTTCCATGGTGCGCTTGTTGTGCGTCACCACGATGAACTGCGTTTTTTCCGCGAACGCGCGGAGCAGATTGACGAAACGGCCTATGTTCGCGTCGTCAAGCGGCGCGTCGAGCTCGTCGAGGATGCAGTATGCCGACGGCTTGACAAGATACAAAGCAAACAGCAGCGAAATGGCCGTCAGCGCGCGCTCGCCGCCGGAAAGAAGGTTTACGCCCCGCATTTTCTTGCCGCCCGGCCGCACGTTGATATGGATGGCGGCTTCTAAAGGGTCGACGTTTTCCTCGAGGGTGACCTGCGCTTCGCCGCCTTCAAAGAGGGTGGTGAACATGGTGACGAAGTTCTTCTGCACCTGCCCGAAGGTGGCCAGGAATTGCGTGCGAGCTTCGCGGTCGAGCTTCTTAATGGCCTTGTCCAGCTCATTAAGGGCCTTCTGCAGGTCATCGCGCTGCGCGGTGAGTTCAGTCAGGCGGGCATTTTCCGTTTCAAAATCGGTGAGCGCCGCCATGTTGACCTGTCCGATGCGTTTGAGACGTTCCTTGAACATCGTGATGTTTTCCGTGGCCGTTGTGTCTTCGTCGTCGACGGCGGGTATGGGCTCGGGCGGGGACTCGAGATCAACCTCATAGGCCTGCCACATCCGTTCACGGATACGGCGCTTTTCCTGGTCAATGCGCGTCTGTTCGATTTCCATTCCGTGAACCGCATTGGCGACCTCTTCAAGCTGAGACTGATCGACCCGCATCGTTTTTCTTGTTTCGTCGAGTTCAAGCTGCATGCCGGCGTATTCTTCGCGCACGCGGTCCCGTATGGTTTCGAGGTGTTTGCGTTTCTCCTGCTGGACACCGAGGTCTTCGAGCCTGGAGGCCATGCCGGTTTCGATGGCGGCGATGTCTTCCAGCGCCCGGCGTTTTTCTTCGATGATTTTTTCCTTTTTCAGGCAGGAGTTCGTATTATTATTTGTCAAGCGCTCCACGTCGGCTCTTTCCTGCTGCATCCGGTTGGACAGCCCCATCATCTCGAGCTCGATGTTTTTCAGATGGTCGGCGTGGGTGTTGCGTTCTTTCTGGATTTCGAGGAGCGTTTCCTTGGATTTTTCAACCAGTCCTTCAACCTGCGCCCTGCGCGCGACCAGCCCTTCCAGCAGACGTTCGGCCTCCAGGATTTTCGCCTCGATCTCCGCGATTCGGCCTTTTGTCCGGCCGCATTCCTCGCCGATGTTCCGTATTTTAGAACCGATGTTTTTTATCTCGTTTTCATAATGCTTTATCGTGGTCTCCTGTTCCTGCTGTTTCTGGCGGCCGCGGTTGAGCTTTTCATCGACCTCGACAAGGGCGTATTTGGCCTCGTCACGGTTGATGACGCATATTTCCTTTTCATGCACGATTTTTTCGTATTCGATCTGGAATTTTTCGATGTCCAGGCCCATTTTTTCAATCTGTTGTTTGCGCTGCAACAGTCCGGCCTGCTGTTTTTTCGAGGCCCCGGCGACGACAATGCCGTTTTCGCGGCACATGGTCCCGTCTTTCGAAATAAAAATTTCCGCGGGATGGCGCAGACTGAGCTCCATGGCCTCATCGCTTGTTTGCGTGACCCATACGTGGTTGAAAATATGATCGGACAGCGCGGCACACTCGGGCGAAGTCTGTACGCTTGACCTCAGACTCAGAGCGCCGTTGATGCCGCGGCACTGCGTCGGGGTGATTTTCTGCAGCCGCTCAAGCGAGACCATGCTCGCGGTGCCGGCTTTTTCAGCGGTCAGGTAACCCATGGCGCCTGCGAGCTGGGCGTCGGTTTTAAAAACGACGGTTTGAATGGATGTCCCGAGGAACCGCTCGATGAGCCCGACCGTCTCCTCGTCGGCAACGGTAATAAGGTTGGCGACAATCCCTACAATGTCGGGTTTTTTGGCGGTCAACAGGGCCTTGACGCCGGTTTCATAGCCTTCGAACGCCGCGTCGAGTCCTTCAAGGAATTTCAGCTGCGCTTTGCTTGAATCGATCCGGGCCTCAAGCTGTTTTTCGCGCTCGACAAATGACCGATATGCCGTGTCTTCCTTTTCGATCCGTGAAAGCAGGGACTCACGGGACATCGAAAGGTTCTGATGCTCTTCAAGCTCGCTTGTGAGCTGGCGCCTGTTGACGTCGATGGCTTCCTGATACTCGACGATCTTTGCTTCGAGAATCGCGATTTCGCGCTGGTCATGGTCTATGCGCTCGATGCAATTGGCAAGGTTGGTTTTAAGGCCGTTTACCACGTTGCGCTGTTCGCCTGTTTCATTAATGATATCAATCTGTTCGGCGGCCGTGCGGTCGGCGCTTAGCCTGTATTCCATGACTTGGGCATCGGCCCCCGCAAGTTCTTCCCTGGCCCGGACCACTTTCTGGCCGCATTCCTGCAGCTCGGTGCTGTGTTCAATAATGGCTTTTTCTATCTGGAGCCTGAGCGCGGTACTACTCTCGATCTGCTCGCCCAGCGACTGCATTTCTTTTTCGCAGCGCGCAATGTTTTCCTTGGAAAATCCAAGGCGTTCCTTTGAAACGGAAATATCACGGTCCAATGCAATGATCTTTTCGTTGGATTCACCTACGTTTTTTGCTGCGCGCTCAAGCTCCTGCTCTTTTTCTATTGCCAGAAGCTGCATTTGTTCAATGGTCGCTTCATGCGCGGAGATCGTCGATTTCAGCGCCGTGCGTTTTGCCTCCGCGATTTCCAGTTCTTCCTTGCGCTTGAGGATCACCTCCGTATAGGCAATATAGCGTTTGTTTTCAAATCCCAATTCCAACGATTTGAGATTATCGAAATAACGTTTATACCGGTTCGCTTTTTCCACATGACGCGCAAGCATCCTTACCTGACGGTCGGCTTCCTGCACCTTGTCGTTGATCCGCAAAAGGTCCTGCCTGGTGCGGTCGAGCTGGCGGAGGCTGTCCCGGCGCCGTTCCTTGTATTTTCCGATGCCCGCGGCCTCTTCAAAAAGGACCCTGCGTTCCTCGGCCTTGTCGCTGAGTATCGAGTTGATCATGGAATTTTCGATGGTGGTATAGGCGCTGTTTCCAATGCCCGTGTCCAAGAACAGGTTGTGAATGTCTCGCAGGCGGCACGGCACCCGGTTGATGCAATATTCGCTTTCGCCGCTCCTGAAAATCCGGCGTGTTATGGCAACATCGGAATATTCCGTGGGAAGAATGTGTTTGGAATTTTCTATGGTGATCGTGACTTCGGCCATGTTCAATGGCTGCCGCTTTTGCGTGCCTGAAAAAATAACGTCCTGCATGCTGGCGCTGCGCAGGCTGGAGGCTTTCTGTTCGCCAAAGACCCACCGGACCGCGTCGATGACATTGCTTTTTCCGCAGCCATTGGGACCTATCACGGCGGTCACGCCCTCACCGAACTGGATCTCCGTTTTGTCCGCGAATGATTTGAACCCGAAAATCGACAGCTTGCGCAGAACCATAGGGTTGTTCCTTCTATGTCGAGGCTACAATGGATAGATGTTTTAATCTCTCAAAGATACAATATCTTGCGTTTTGAGTCAATGTAAAAGATCATTAATTATAGGATTTATGGTACGAAATTTGTATATAAAAATATGGAATATCTATTATATATTTAATCTACACCACAATGGCTGCAGAAAGGGCGTCCTTTTGAACAAATTCCAATTTTTTATCGACAGCCCGAAATACAGCGAAGCGGAAAAGATCGCGGAACATCTTCCTCCCGCTGTCCGCTATGCATCCATTGATCCGGTCGCAGATGTTCGCATGACGTCAAAAGACTTGAGAGAAGAAAATGTGCCGTTCGTTCTCAAACCCGACATCGAACGGGACCGGATGGACCTTCCTTTTAAGCATTTTATTACCTTTCAATCGAGGCACACGATCAGGACATGGTTATCCGGCAGGGACACCGGTGAGATCATCGCGCAGGTTTTTCATCCCGACGAAACCTATGATTTGGTCCTGATTCCGATCACCAAATACCGCTACCGGGAACATAAGGAGATAAAATTCAATAAATACGTCGATGTTCTCGCCTGTCCAACCTGTAAAGGCGCCCTCCTGCGCGACGGGAAAAATTTTTCCTGCGAAACCTGCCTCGAGCGCTACCCCTTTACCGGCAACGCGGTTGATTTCCTGCCGGAAAAACTCCGAGCGGAATTTTCCATCACGCCAACGGACAGTGTGTCCGACTGGGGCCTGGACCAGCGAGTAATCGATACGGTCACCGCAAACCCCGAAAAACTCTATCTGGATGTCGGAGCCGGATTTACCAGCCGGTGCTTTGAAAATGTCGTTAACCTGGAAATCGTCGATTACCCGCCGACCGACGTGCTCGGTATCGGGGAAAAGCTGCCGTTTGGGGACGCGTCATTCGATGGGGTAATCAGCCTGGTCGTTCTAGAGCACGTTAAAGACCCGTTCGCCTGCGCCGGGGAGATGATGCGCGTGCTCAAACCCGGAGGAGAGCTGTTCTGCAGCGTCCCGTTCCTGCAGCCGTATCATGGTTTTCCAAACCATTATTATAATATGACGCATTCCGGACTTGTCAATCTGTTCCCCGGAATGAAAATCAAAAAAGTGGACGTCCCGGACTATCTTCATCCCATGGCGGCGCTGACGTGGATACTGAATGCCTATACTTGCGGGCTGCCCGAGGGGCTGAAGAAACAATTTCTGTCAATGACGATTGAAGACACGCTGGCCACGTTCGCCAACCACAATTATGCCGACCATCCGCTGTGCAAAGAGCTGCCTTTTCCCGCGCGGCTTGCGATAGCCTGCGGCACGTTTATCCATGCGGTAAAACCACCGCCCCTATTGGATGTTCCCCGCAATAACGCCGCGCGCGATTGACAGATCACCTATCCCGTAAGGGCCAACGGGCACCGCAGTGGCCATAATGTCCGTCAGGTCCACCGTGCCGCCTCTGCGCCAATCGAATTGCACGACTTCCATGCGTAGATTGTTATAGTCATAGAGCGAGAGCGTATCGGCAGGGGTAATGTCGTAGGTGGTCGTGTTCTGGTCATAGTCGTATCGCGTAAAATGAAGACGCGCGTGCCGGTTGGTGATGTATTGGCTGTCCGCGGCAAAAACGTCGATGCGCAACTGGTCTCCGGTGGTGATGGTGTCCCGCGCGTAGTCCGCCGAATAGAAATACATCTGCACGGTGTCGGCATAGAACGTACAGGAGTTCGGAAACTGCCGGTTGCCCGGAAGATAGAGCGAATCGCCGCTGACGATACCGGCAAACGTAATCACCGGTTTATACGGTGCAAGGCTGAGCGGGGAGTCTTTTGAGCACGCTCCGGTGACCAGCAATGCCGCGCAAACCAATGATAAAACACCTTTAATTGTCCGGGACCAATAAGACATTTGCAAGGGACCTTCCAAAAAAAACGGGGACGTTCGATCGTCCCCGCTAATAAATATCGGATTTTCCTTCGATTCTTTAGTAAAAATATTTTTCTGACAAGTGTTCCTCGTTTTGATACACGAGCTTTTTGACCTGGCCCTTGATGCCTGAAAATACAAGCTTGATTTTTTTAGTTTCATGCTGGGTGTCGAGTATTTCGACGTCGAATTTTGAGGATTTCTGCGCGACATACTTCTGGCCCTGGTCGTCTACCAGATAAAAATTTTCGGGATTGAGCCGCAATGGATTATACGAGTTGTTGAACATGCACACGTCCATGGAACCTTTATTGTTTTTCGTTATGGCGAGGAGTATGTCGAATTTGTTAACGCGCTTGTCAAGCTTTCCCTCGACGACTTTTGCATACCCCGAATAAACGTTGACATTCGCTTTCCTGATTTCCGACAGAAGCTGGGTAGCGCCGGGGAACGTGGAATCGTAGACCATCACCAGCCCCACATAGTACTCCGCCTTGACGGCCATATCGGCGTCCTTGTTATCCTTGCCTTCAATGAACGCGGCCGAGGCCTGGTCAAAATATTGTCTGGTGAAATCGGAAATGATTTTCTTTTTCTTTTCCTGCAACTGCGAGGGGTTATCGCTGATGCTCATGGCTTTCGTTATCCAGTTCAGCGCCTGGTCCACCTGATAGCGCACCAGCGAGGAGTCGGCCATGAGACATAGAAAATCGGTATAGCGCTGCTTCAGGTCGGAAGGCGAATCCTTGTTCAAAAGGCTGTCGAGGTCCTCCATGAACAAATGGATCGCGTCCATGTCGTAGGATCCTTCGCCGAGCACCATGTTCGCGCGGTTGAGCGTAATTTCCAAAAACCGCTGTTTGAACCTGTTGCTCAATTTGTTCCTGTTCGGCTGGGCCTTCAGCGCTTTCTGGTAGAAAATATATGCCCGTTTTTCAAGCATCTTTTTATCGTAGCCCTGGGCTTTTTTTGACTGGTTGTAGGCCCGATCGGCCTGGGATTCATAGGAACCCGCCGAGGAACACGACATTAAAAACATCAAAACGATTAAATTAAGGACCCCTACGGCAATCGTTCTCATCGACACCCTCCCTTAATAGAGTATATAAAAAACATTCAAAGAATAAATATAGATAAATTATTGCGCCACTAAAAGATGTTTTTTTCATAAATCACAGTCAACAAGAATAATTATTTTAAAACATGTCCTCGGAAAAAGAACGGGCCGCTCTTGAGATCGTTAAGCACCTTGCCGGAAACGGCTATCAGGCGCTGTATGCCGGCGGTTTCGTGCGGGACATGCTGTTGCACCTTGACGAAAAAGGCGATATCGATATCGCGACAAACGCAACGCCTGAAATTATTTCCAGCCTTTTTCCCCAAGTCGTGGGCGTGGGCGAGCATTTCGGGGTGATGATCGTCATCGTCAACAATATTCCCTTCGAAGTCGCGACGTTTCGCAGCGACATCGGAACGGCCGACGGGAGACATCCGCGCCATGTTGCCTATGTTGACGCGCAGCATGACGCCCTGCGCCGCGATTTTACCATCAACGGGATGTTTTTCGACCCCCTCGCCGGAAAGCTCCTGGACTATGTCAACGGTCGGGAAGACCTTGAAAAAAACCTGGTCCGTTCAATCGGGGACCCGCGCCTGCGTTTCGAAGAAGATTATTTACGGCTTGTCCGGGGCGTCAGATTCGCCGCGCGGTTCGGGTTCGCCATTGAGGCCGGCACCTGGGCCGCCCTTTGCGAAAAGGCACACGGCATCACGCGCATTTCCGCCGAGCGCGTTTTCCAGGAGCTTGACAAAATCCTTGTGGGGCCCCGTCCCGACCGCGCGCTTGCGCTCCTGCGTGAATCGGGGCTCCTTAAAATCGTGTTGCCGGAAGTTTTCGAAACGGTCGGCATGCGGCAACCGGAACAGTTCCATCCAGAAGGCGACGTTTTTACCCACACGGTAAAGGCGCTTTCGCTGCTTAATCTGCCGACGCGCACCGCGGCCTGGAGCGCGCTGTTGCACGACATCGGCAAACCGCCGACCCTTACCGTGTCAGACCGTATCCGTTTTTCCAACCACCAGCATGTCGGCGCAAAAATGGCCGCGCGGGTCCTCGCACGCCTCAAGGCGCCCAACAGCCTTACGGAAAGCGTGTGCGAATGCATCGACAACCACATGAATTTCATGAATGTGACCAAAATGCGGCTCTCCACGCTCAAAAAATTCCTGGCGCGTCCAACGTTCGAAGACGAAATGGAACTTCACCGCGTGGATTGCCTGGCCAGCCACGGCGACATTTCGAATTACGAATTCCTCAGGCAAAAACAGCGTGAGATCCCGGTGGACGAAGTGCGGCCCGCTCCGCTGCTGACCGGCAAGGAACTTATTGCCATGGGACATTCTCCCGGCCCGAATTTTAAGAAAATCCTTGGAGAGGCCTACGACGCCCAGCTCGAGGGGAGAATTTCCACGAAAGAAGAAGCGATTGATTGGGTAAACAAAAATTTCCCAACGGGGATAATGGGAACCAGGAACAAGGAAAATAATGGATAAAAAAGCGGTTGTTCTTTTAAGCGGCGGCCTTGATTCTTCAACCTGCTGCGCCATCGCGAAAAGCCAAGGCTTCAAAGTATTCGCCATGAGCTTTTCCTATGGGCAGCGCCATCATGTGGAGATTTCCGCTTCCAAACGCATCGCCGCGTTTTTCAGCGTCAGTGAGCACCGCGTGGTGACCATCGATTTAAACGCCTTCGGTGGCAGCTCTCTTACGTCAAATCTTGAAGTCCCCAAAAATCGTCTTGGCAAAAAGCACTCCAAAAAAATTCCCAACACCTATGTTCCGGCGCGCAACACTATTTTTTTATCATTCGCCCTCGGGTGGGCGGAAGTCCTGGATTGCGCCGATATTTTCATCGGCGTCAACGCCCTTGATTATTCCGGCTATCCCGATTGCAGGCCCGAATATATCGCCGCGTTCCAGACAATGGCCAACCTGGCCACCAAGGCCGCGGTCGAGGGCCGTCGTATTGCCATGCATACTCCCCTCATCAATTTGACAAAAGCGCAAATTATAAGGCTCGGCATGAACCTCGGCGTCGATTATTCCCTTACCCATAGTTGCTACGACCCGAGCCCAGAAGGCCTTGCATGCGGGGCATGCGACAGTTGCCTGCTGAGGAAAAGAGGGTTTGAAGAAGCGGGTATTAAAGATGTAACGAGATACGAGGATTTTAAATAGAAACTTTTAAAATGGCAAAATATTCAAAACGGAAGGATGGCTTTCTTATGAAGATCAAACATTTTTCAAAATTGCTTGCGGCTGGTTTTTTGTGTGCCTGTTCGGCCATGTCTTTTGCCGCCGGAAACCCGGACAGCGCGAACATTGCGCTTCCCAAACCGCAAATGGACAAAGGCAAGCCGCTTATGCAGGTTTTAAAAGAGCGCAAATCTACGCGGGAATTCAGCCCCCGGAAAATTTCCGACCAGGACCTGTCCAATATGCTGTGGGCCGGTTTCGGGATCAACCGGCCGGAAACCGGCGGCAGGACGGCGCCGTCGGCAATGAACATGCAGGACATCGACCTGTACGTGACCCTGGAACAGGGATGTTATCGCTATGACGCGAAATCCAACGCGCTTATCCTCGTTGTCGGCAAAGACCTGCGGCCGCTTGCCGGAAAGCAGGCTTTTGTAAAGGACGCCCCCGCCAATATCATTTTTGTCGCGGATTATTCCCGAATCAGGAAAAGCAGCTCGAACGACTCAAGAATCTATTCGATCGCCGACGCCGCTTTTATCAGTGAAAATATTTACCTGTACTGCGCGTCTGAAGGCCTGGCCACGGTCGTCCGGGCTTCAATAGACAAACCGGAACTCGCGAAAGCCCTGCAACTCCGGCCGGACCAGGAAATTATTTTTGGTCAAACCGTCGGTTATCCTAAGAAATAAAATTAAAAAACATTGAGACCATCCGAAAAATAAACGAATCGATTAAGCATTATCAAAACGGAGACTGTGGCTCATATAACTCAAAATATATCAATAAGTTGCTTATAAGGTGTTTTCCACCAGAAAGCGTTTTTTTTGCTATCGGTTGCTTTTTGTTCTTTATTTTCTTATATCTTCATGACTGGTTGACATGACTTTGTTTGCGTTACCATTGCCGAATATGGGAGGTTTTGCTCCATGTTAAAATTCCATATTGTTCCATGGGCGTTTGTGCTCGTCATTGCTTACTCACAAACTCAGGCGAACCCGGATCCTCCCAGCGCCTTTCCCGCTCTGTCCGAGGTGCAGGTAATAAGTGCGCTCAACTGGTCCGTTGAAGTGAACATGAACGCATGCCATGTCATAGGCGCCAGCCATTGGATCCAGCAAGGATACACCGACAGCTTCGTCGTTGTCGTCGACAGCAGTTTGACGCTTGCCCAATTCCCCTGTAAAAAGGTCATGGCGGATACCGCACATTTCAGCAAGGACGGGATCTGCGTCCTTACGCGGCGGCAATTTCCAACATTGTTTTCGACCCCCCTGATATTGTCCGGAAAATATCTGCACCTTACAGTGGTGTGCGGAAATCAGAGTGAATGCTGGACCGTGCCGCTTCGGCTTTTATTGCCCGCGCAATCGATTATCGGTGTCGGAGGAAGCTACTGTTGCGGCTTGCCGATGCCTGGAGAAACGTGCGATATGGAATGCCCGACAATAACGTACCAGGTCTGCAACTGCCCGTCAATCGGCTCTCTTAATACCAATATAAACTGTACCCCGACGCTGAATCCGGTTAATGGCATACCTGCGCAATCACAATCGCCTTCAATCAGGTTTATCGCGGCCTTCCCGGGGCAGGGCGATCCTGGAACCTGGTATTTTCATTGTCAAACGCCGATTTCGTCGGTCCGCTTGAGGTGACGATCCTTTCCATAACGGGAAAAGCGGTACGGACCCTGTCGCTGAATGCACAGGGAAAAGGCACGTATACCCTCGGCTGGGACCGCCGTACCGCCGTCGGAAACAGGGCCGCCCCCGGTTCTTATTTCTGCCGCGTCGCTTCGGGAAAGACGACAGTATATTCCCCCTTTATCATTCCTTGATTAAGTTGCAAACATCCGCATGCCCAGCGGCTGGGAATTCGGGATCGGGCCCAATGTGACCGCCGCCTCGGTTGAACAGGCCTCAAGCTCGGTTGTGATTGCATTGGGAAAGACTTTTTCCAATCCTATTTGTTTACGCCCCTGACGAAAGGTATTTTTATTTGTCCTAACGTTCCCATTAATCCTTTTTCCAGGAGGTCGTATGAAAAAACTCGTGATCATCGCCTGCGCTCTGTGCATGTGCGCGGGAAGCGTCAGCGCAAAATCCATTCTTGAAAAGAAGATTTTTTTCCTTAATCAGGCGGGAAAGGCCGACAGCAGCGTCTACTGGAAAATTTTCCTGGGCAGTTACCAGGCCACCCTCGAACGAAAGTTCCCCGGCGAGGATTCAATGCCCGTCAGCACCGACTTCAACCTTACCCTGCTTTCCAGCGGTTATATTGAAGGGTACGGTATGGTGCGAAAAGGCCGCGTCGATTGCATGGGCGGGTTTGCCTCCGACAGCGCGGGGACCATTCAAAAAATCCTCGTCGACAGCATGGAATACATGATAAGCAACGCAACCCAGGCGAAAATCAAAAACCGGCCGCTGATGAATGTTTTTGTCGACCTTGAAGGTAATAAAATCACCCTCAACAAACCCTTGACTTTAACAAAATATAAACTGGTGATCGTTGAGGAGGACCGTAATCTCAAGCCTCTCGGGGACGTCCCCGTCACGTTCTTCGCGTTTTCCAAAAAGGCATTGCTTGCGGCCGAAAAAGCCGACAAGGAAAGCGCACCCAAGTAGCCATGGCCCAGCCTCTCATACTGGACGGAAGGACGCTTGCCAAATCAATTGAAGAATCGCTCAAACGGCGCGTTGAAATGCTGCGGAAAAAAACCGGAAAGGTTCCCGTGTTGGCCGCCATTCTGGTCGGCGGCGATCCGGCCTCGGCGACGTACGTCAAGATGAAGGGGAATGCCTGCGGCCGTGTTGGCATGACCTCGAAAAAAATCGAGCTCCCCGATTCAACGACCACGGCGCAGCTCATCGGCCACATCGACCGGCTCAACGCCGATCCCGACGTCCAGGGCATCCTCCTGCAGCACCCCGTGCCGAAACATATTGACGAACGCGCCTGTTTCGACCGGATTTGCCTCGAAAAGGACGTCGATGGCGTGACCTGCCTGGGCTTCGGAAGGATGGCAATGGGCGAAAACGCCTTCGGCAGCGCGACCCCCGCGGGCATCATGACGCTGCTTGGCCACTATAACATTGACATTTCAGGAAAGCTGGCCGTGGTCGTGGGAAGGAGCCCGATCCTGGGAAAGCCTCTCGCCATGATGCTGCTCAATGCCAATGCGACGGTCATTATATGCCATTCACGCACGAAGGATCTGCCGGACTTGGTGCGGCAGGCGGACCTCATGGTCGGCGCCGTGGGGAAACCCGAGTTCATCAAGGCCGACTGGATCAAACCGGGCGCGGTGATCGTCGACGCCGGATACCATCCGGGAGGCGTCGGGGACGTCGACCTGAAACAGGCCGTTGGCCGTTGCGGCGCTTATACACCCGTTCCCGGCGGCGTCGGCCCCATGACTATCGCCCTGCTCATAAGCCAGACCGTGGAGGCCGCGGAGCGGAAATTCATGGTCAACGGTTGATCCGCATTGCCGCCCGTATTGATGCATAGAGCGATTTTACGAGCGGCGGAGCATAGACTTTTTTCGCGAATGTAACGATATCGCGATCGGGTTTTTCTTTTTTTAACAGCGAATAGAAGACGGGCTTTCCCGTGTCGCTCCTGCCGATGCGCTCGTACAGCAATCGGCCGTCTCTGTTCCAGATTTGAATATGGACGCTCGTTTTCGCGGTGAATGAAACCGGACGGTCATACGCCGGGCCGTTGTCGGCCCTCCACCCTTCGGGCTTGACGGTGAATTGCCTGACCGAAATCGCGTACGGCACAACCACGATGTTCACGTTATATTTTTCCGCAAGGCTCTGGATTCGCCTGGACGCCAGAAGCCTGAGCGCGGTATCTCCCGCAAGAATGGAATACCGCGATGTCTGGAATTTTTCAACTGAGTCCGACGAATCCATCTGCGCGGGGCCAATTCTAAAATGCCGGGTCACTTCATACAAAAGCAGGCCGGTCGCGGCGTTCTGGAGAAAAGAGTCCGAGAATTGGGTGTCGGGCCTCATCTGGGTATTATCAAAATATTCGATGCGCATGTTCTTGACAGGAAGGCAAAACGCCGCCTGGCCGGGATCGTCAAGCTGGCCGTGATCGACGCCGAAATAGACAGAGGAAGGCGGTGAACATGCGGCAAGGCACGCCACGAAGGCGGGTGAAAAAGCGTAGAAAAGTTTTTTTATAGCCGTGGTCATTGTCCGCTCCGTAAGCAAAGCGTAAAATCTGTTTTACCCAATGGTCTAAAACTATATTATTATCGTATGAAAGTATAGCGATTGATGGTTTAACGAGAGGAGCGAAGCATGAAAAAGGTCATCCTTGCTTTTCTGGTGATTGCATGCATTATCGCGGCGGTCGTGGTCGTCGTTTCGGAAAAATCCTCGGGGCCCCTCAATACCGCGCGGAATCTGGAAAATGCCGGCAATTTTCAACAGGCGCTTTCGTCCTATCTCTTGTCATTATCGCAATTGACCGACGCGCGGCCCGTACCCAGCAAAACGCAGGCCGTCGCCACGGCGGCGGAAACCTGGAAGAAAGAGCTGGACAATTATTTGTCATGGCTTTTGACCGCAAAAGGCGCCCGGTCCTACAATTTGCAAGCCGTTATCGAGGCAATCGACCGCTGCGCGAAGCAGGTGGACCATCAAAACAATATTTATGACGTGTCAATTAAGAAAGCGGCTTTGGAGGATTATCAACGTTTATGGAAAGGCATTTTTTTTCCGGAAGGGGTGGAAATGCCCGGAAACCAGCTGCCCCTTATACAAAGGGCCGTGGACAACGGCGTTTCCATTGTATCGCTTTCGGGCAATACGAGTTATCGCTACGAAGGTGTATTTGTCAATTGCGCAACGGGGAAAAGGACGGACTTTCAAGTATACAACGACGGGCAGTCCTCGTGTCTGGCGGCGCCGGGAAATTACTATGTGTTGATTACGGCCAAGGCCGTATTCGAATCGGGGAAAGTGTGGGTCTCGCCGCAGGACGTCCTTACGCTTACGGTGCCTGATTCCGCGTCGCTGATTTCAGCGAAGCTGAAAACCACCATCAAGCGGCGTGCCTGAGGTCGGTATGTTCATTCAGAAATTGTGTTTGGATTATCATGAGGATAATTTAAACGTACGGTTCTTTATCCGCGTGCCGGCGGGTTGGTTGCTTAAATAATTGAGAATAAATATATTTATTAGGTGAACGTAATTATTTCACAAAAACTTTTTTAAGGAGGTTTGCATGGTTACTAGAATATGTGTTTTTTGCATGGTGCTGTGCGCAGCGCTTGTATTGTCAACGGGATGCGGTAAAAAAGTGACCAAAGTCGAACCCACGGCAAAACCCGCGCCGCAACAACCTGCCCCCGCGCCGAAGGCTGAAGCCCCGGCGGTCGTCCAAAGCGATTCATTTAAAGTCGAGGACCTCGATGCAAAAATGAAGGAAATTTTCGTTCCGGTTTATTTTGCCTACGATAAATATGATTTGTCCTCGGAAGCAATCAGCACGCTTGAAAAAGTCGCATCATTTATGAAGGAAAAAACAACCGTCCGGATCCTTATCGAAGGTAATGCCGACGAACGCGGCTCTTCGGAATATAACATGGGGCTCGGCGACAACCGGGCGCGCGCGGTCAAAAATTATCTTACCGGTTACGGGATCGGCGGCGAAAGGCTTGAAACGACATCGTACGGAAAAGAGCGGCCCGCTTTTCCAAATTGCGGCGAGGACGAATCGTGCCACGCCAAAAACAGGCGCGACGAGTGGAAAGCGCTCGGCAAATAATCCGCGAGAAAAATATTTAATAGTAAGTCTTTGCCCACCATGCAGGCGTCTGAGCGTGCCGGAATCGGGAGCGCCTGCGGAACGTATCTGGTGCAGTTGAAAACAGTTTCAGGTTCGTATTCGGACAAAGTCCTATTTGTTAAGTAAGCGTCCGTTTTGCCGACAAAAAATGCGGAGCGTTGCAGAGATATGGCGTTCCGTACTTTTACAAGCCACAGTTAAGCGATTAAAAAAACTTCTTGACCCCTCTTTGCCGGAATTATACAATCAAGGTGAAAGAATGTAGCAGTTCTTGAAGAAAATTATCATTTGCGGGTAAAAACAAGCGAATTTCAAATGATTTTGCAGTCTGGACGAAGCAAAAGAATTCTAAGAAGGGTAATAAACAGGCAATTTAATTTATACGCTTAAATATTTAAACGATTAACTTCATGTGGTTTTAATAACTTATTGAAAATAAAAGAAATAAAGGAAATAAGATGAAAACAACAAAGACGTTTAAGACCCAGTTTGTTATGAGACGGAAAGAAAGGAAGCCGGTTATGCACATCATAACCTTTTCTTGCGTCCTTTTCTTAATCTGTGCTTTGCCGATCAATGCAAAAGCGAAATCTTCCGGGAATCAAATCGCTTTCCATAAGGAAAACGCCTCGGGTAGGACGTGCATTCTTATTGCCAGACCTGTATGCGCTGCAAAGACTAAGAATGTGGATGATACATGGTTTGCCGCGTTGTGCGAGGCCTATTATCAACTACGTTTAGGGTCATTAAGAACCGTTGACGTCGTGGCGTCGGAAAGTCTTTTCCAGCGTGTTCCTAAATATAGGGATTTTTCACAGGAGATTGCGCTGACCGAATATGCCGATCTTATTACCAGGTCCCATGCGGGATATGCGCTGGTTCCCAAATATGAGTTGATGGCCGGCGGTAAAGAATTTTCCTATTATGCCGAAGTAGTCCGGACTTCGGACAATAAAAGCCTTTTGGCTTTTGAAAAAATAGGTTCCATTGAAAACCTGGGCCGTGTGCTTGATTCATGCATTGTGTGCATGCAGAAAGACGTCCACATTTTCAGGCCCGACCAATTCACCGGATCGTTTCAGGCATCGCTCCTGGGAGAAAACGGAAAAAACCTTCTTAAAAACTGCAAGCAACTGGGGGCGCTTTTGCTGAACGACAATTATGCAAGATCGGAAAACCCCGTAAAAATCGCAAGGGCATATAAAGCGCTTGTAATCAATAATCCTCGCATGCTTCTGGCCGTTTATGCCGCGGCGATTGCCAATATGAGAATCAACGATTTTGCCGCTTCCGCGGAACTGCTTGACAATTTTGCAAAGAGCATTCGCGATTACGCCCCTCTTTTCCCGGCGCTTTGTAAAAGCTTTAGAATGTGCCGGAAGTATGATGAAGCCCAAAATTGTTTTGAAATGGCAAAAAATGCCGGCTTTTCTTCGGTTCAGCTTCTTCTGGAGAATGCCCTTGCATATCAGGCCACGGGAAACATTAGTAAGGCCGGAGAGATGTACGCCGCGATACTCAAAATTGATCCTGATGAACCGGACGCATTGAGATTTTGCGCGTGGCAAAGCAACGAACAAAATAAAGCCGGAGAGGCTTTACGCTATGCGGATCGGCTGCTGGCGACGTCGCCCCAAGACGGCAAGGCGTTGCTTGAAAAAGGCAGGAGCCAGTGGCTCTTGAAAAAATATGATAAGGCAAGCGAAACACTGCGGCTGGCGAACATGCAAATGCCCGACGACCCGCTCCCCGTGCTGTATTTAGGCGACGTTTGCAGGCAAACGGGCGATTACGCGCAGTCGTCGGCATGCTATGAAAAGGCCAGTGCCATGATGCCGGCCGATCCTTACGCGGGACTCAAGGCCGCGGAGGCCTACTGCATGGCGGGTAATGTGCAAAACGCGCTTTCAATACTTAAAAAACTTGAACCGAAGTTCCCGGGCAACACGTTGCTCCTTAAAAAAATAGGCCTGCTTGAATGTCAATTGGCCGACAAGGTAAACGCCAGAAAACACCTTGAAAAATATGAGGAAAACGGTGAAAGAGACGGGACGGTCTTCATGTCCCTTGCTTCCATATATGCGGGTTTAAACGAGGACGATAAGGCAATCGACCAGTATTCCCGGGCGCTTGCGATCGTTGACGACAAGTCCCGCTGTGAAATTGAACTGTCGAAATTGTACCTGAAAAAAAACGAGCCTCAAAAAGCGATTGTCAACCTGTCCGACATCATATCCAAGAGCCCGAATTTCGACCATGCAAACAAATATCTTGGCGATGCGCTGGCGATGACCGGGGACAGTAAAAAAGCCGCCACGTACTATGAAAAAGAGAAGTCGCTGTTCGGAGACAAAGCGGAATGCGAGGAAAAACTAGGGGGCGCATATTTTGAACTCAATAAGATGTCCGAAGCGGAACGGGAATATCTTAAACTAATCAAAACCGATACCGCCAACGGCATTGCGTATTTCCGTCTGGCAATTATAGATCTGAAAAAGGGGAACATTGAAGCCGCAGATAAATTTTGCCTGCTAGGGGCGCGACATGCGGGCGGAGACGCAGACCTGTATTTTCAGATCGGCCAGGGTTATATGGACGCCGGCATGCCCGATAAGGCCGCCGGGTTCTATGAAGAAAGCCTGCGGCTTTCCGGCAAAAACGTCGAAGCATGGCGGAATCTTGCCGCCGCATTAATACAGGCACAAAAAGACAGCGCGGCAGCCGAGGCATGTCTCAAAGTCTTCGAATTCGACAATAACCAGTTTAAAGACTATCTCGTTAAGGCCGCCGAGCTCAACGGACATATGGGCAGGAGTGAAAAAGCCAGGGGACTTTACAACAAATTCCTTGACTTGGGATTTGTGAGCCAAAGCGTCACCGCGGAGCTTTCGAGGATCGAATTTCTGAACAAAAATTACAAACGGGTGATTGATCTGCAAAAAGACATGGCGGAAAAAGCCTCCCTGGAACTGTCCCTCATGCTTGCGGAATCGTATTGCGCGACCGGACAATTCGACGAGGCCCTGCCCTGTTGCGCGCGTGCGCTTATACAAAGCCCTGATAATAGAAAGGCGCTGGAACTAAGCGCCCTTGCGAATGAAAAATTAGGCGACGGCAAAAAAGCGCTGCTTATTCAGGAAAAATTGATGGGCCTGCCGGGCGGCAACATACAGTGGCGCCAGGACCATGCATTTCATGCGGGACAGCTCCATGAAGACCAGAACCAGAAAGATGAAGCAATCCGGGCCTATGAAAAAAACATCGGCGATTATCCAGAAGATATGCGCAACTACGAACGCGCCGCCGCCCTTTGCATGGCGGAAAGAAACTGGAAACGGGCCGAAGGCATTCTGGAAAAAGCCGTTAATTTGACCAATGCAACACCGCTCCTGCGTAAAATGCTGGCCCAGAGCTTTGCCGCCCAGGGCAACAGGATCAACGCCATAGCGCAGTACAAACAATATTTGTCAATGGCTCCTCAAGATTCGACGGCCTGGGATGAACTGGGGACGGTGCTCTTTGAGCAGGAGCACTACGCGGAGGCCAAGGAAGTATTGCGGAAAGCAACGGCCTTGATGCCCCGTAATTTCAATTGTTTTTCTTTGCTGGGTTCCTGTTGCATGCAAACGGGAACAATGGCCGAGGCCGTTCCCCCTCTGGAAAAGGCGCATGCGATAAACCGCAATGATATTAAGGTAATGGCCAATCTTTCCAATTGTTACAGAAAAATCGACGACAAAAAAAAGCTTCTTGCCCTGCTCACGGAATGGATGTCCGTGGAACCGCAGAATGCGGCGGTCCTTAGGGAATGCGGTGAACTGCTGCTGGGCGCCCAGAAAACGAGAGAGGCCGTAGTTGCGCTGGAAAACGCCTGTTCCGTGGATTCAACCGATGCACGCGTCCATGCATTGCTTGCAAAGGCGTACGATAAACTGGGGAAACCGGGCCCACAGCTGGAGCACCTTGCAAAGGCGGTTGCGTTCGATTCGAACAATGCGGACATCCTCTATGAAATGGGGAAATTCTTTAATGCTCGGAGGCAATTTTCCAGAGCCCAACCCTATTTGCAGAAAGCAATAACCATGGATTCTCTCAATGCCGCGGCGCATTATGAATATTCCTGCTTGCAAAGGGCGCAAAAAGATTACCAGCAGGCTTTCAATGAAGCAACCGCGGCCGCGCGATGCGAACCGTACAATGCAACGTACCTTATGCAGCAGGTCCAGACCGCATATTTGTGCGGGAAAAAAGACTTCGCCTTCGGGATAATTCAAACCCTGTATACTCACGACGGGTCTTCACTGGAAATTTTACAATGGGCCGGACTCCTGTTTAAAGAATGCGGGAGCGTTGACAGCGCCAAACAAATCCTGGAAAAGGCGGTTTCCATGAGTTCGTCCTGCGCTTCCTGCTATAAAAACCTCGGTGACATTTATCGAAGCGAGGCGAGCTACGAAAAAGCGATTAAAGCATATGGGCAGGCCCTTGCGGTAGGATCGTTTGACGAGGAGGCCGCGCTGGGACTGGGGATCGCTTTCCTGTATTCGGGCGATAAAAGCAGGGCGCGTCAGATGTTCGAGAAAATTGTGCAGCAAATCCCCACGAGCGACGAGGCGTTGTACTGGCTCTGCTCAGTTTATTGTGGGCTGGATAAAAAAGAAAAAGCGAGGGATATTTTTTCACGGTTGAGCGGCGGGCGGAAAAGCGCCTGGATCTATTGCATACAGGGAGAATTCTCCGAGGCCGAGGGGCAGACCGATGAGGCGCTTATTGCCTTCACCGTTTCGGCCAATTTAATGCCCGAAAACTCCGTTGCCCATGCCGGTGCCGGTCGGATGAATTTGGCAAAACGGCAGTATGAAAAGGCTGTAGAAAATTTTGGCAGGGCCATTGCCCAGGACCCAAATAATGCCCGGTTCCTTTTAGGGCTCGGCGAGGCCTACGAAGGCCTTGGACAAAACGACGCGGCAAGGGAACTTTATATGAAGGTGGTTTCAAAATCGCCGAAGGAGCTGGATGCCTATGTGCTGTTTGGCGGGATCCTTAGTAAGCGACAAGACCATCAGAAATCAGCCGAGGTTTTCAAGGAGGGCCTGTCGTATTGTCCCCATAATGCACGGCTTTATTATGCTCTTGCTCATGAATACAGGCTTCTGGCCCAGATCGGCGATGCCGTCAAAGCATATAAAAAAGCCATTGACGTTTCAAACGAAGATTACGCCGAGGTTGCCGAGGCCTATCGGGATTTGGGTGACATTTACTTTTATGAATTAAAAGACGGCAAAGAGGCGAAGAAGTATTATCAGAAATATATGAAGAGCGGCGGCAGGGATGAAAAGGTAGTCCAGTCTGTTGCCAGCATGAAAAATTGACAGACAAGAATGGTGATGTTCCATAAGTTTCCGCTGACGCAGGGCGAATTATCATTTGCCTCCGCGTTTTTTTAAGCGCGAATGTCAATTCCCGACCGGTCCTGTTCCGGCCGCCCGGCGGCGCTTATGTCCAGAGCATAAAAATTTTATTCTCCTTTGGACATAGGGCGCGCACGGGTATTAATTTTTATGCATGGGCGCTTGGCATCTCCATATCTAATAGCAGATCATAATTTTTAAACCGCTCAAGGGTCATTCTCCATGAAAATGTTTGAAGACGTTGATTTCCCCGCCCCTCCGATAATGTTCGCCTCATGGCCGGGAATGGGTAATGTCGGCCTGATCGCGACGGACTATCTTCGCAGAAAGCTGAGCGCCAAAGTGTTCGCGGAGATCGACATGAGCCCGTTTTTTATTCCAGATTCCATTATTGTCAAGGACGGCATCGCCCAGCTCCCCGAAATCCCATCGAGCATATTTCACTATGTAATCAATCCCAATGCCATTATTTTCGAAAGCAACGCCCAGATCGGGGGCAAGGACGGGATCACCATCATTAAGACGATCCTGGACGTTGCCAAGCAGATGAAAGTGTCGCATATTTACACGTCGGCCGCCCTTGTACAGCCCATGACGTATCAAACCCCTTCACAGGTGCTGGTTGCATGCAGCAATCCTCTTCACCTGGAAAAATTAGTGAGCTACGGCGTGGTCCCAATGCCCGACGGTTACATTGCGGGGCTCAACGGCCTCTTGCTCGGCATTGCCGCATCGCGGGGGATTGAATCGGCGTGTTTTTTAGGGACCATGCCATCGTACGCGTCGAACATGATGTATCCAAAAGCCTCGTTGGAAATTGTGAAAACCTACCAGAAAATGCTTTCCTCCACCATGGACCTCGGTGAACTCGAAAGCAACGTAGCTGAAATGGACCAGCAGCTGGCGACAATCGAAGAGCGCATCAAGCAGATATTTCCATCGAACAATGAATCGGACGAGGAAATGTCGGGCCTTGATGAAGAAAAGGTGCCCCACTATGTAATGGAACGGATCGAGAGGCTGTTTGAAAAGGCAAAAATCGATCACTCCATGGCAAACGAGTTGAAAAAAGAACTCGATCGATGGAACCTGTTTGAACTGTATGAAAACCGGTTTCTTGACTTGTTCGAGGATGATAAAAAAGAATAGACAAAAGTAAGGGTCGCCGTTTGTGAATTCAGAACAATACCTCAGGTTTTTGCTGAACAATCCTTTTCTTCGGTTCGTGCCCCCCGGCCATTTTTATTCACCAATACCTGATTATAAAGACGTGGTCGCCCGGAGCGACCTTTTGTTTCGGAGAGACTCAAAGGAATGTCCGGGGGTAGACATGAATGAGCAGGGGCAGCTCGGGCTTTTGGATAAATTAGCAGTTTTTTATGAAGAAATGCCCTTTGCGGACGCTCCACAGGAAAACGTCAGGTATTTTTTCAAAAACGATTCGTTTGGACACCATGATGCAATTGCCCTCTATGCCATCATACGGGAAAACCGCCCAGGGAAAATAATTGAAGTTGGTTCAGGTCTGTCCACAGCCGTAATCCTGGACACGAACCAGCTTTTCCTAAATGACACAATAGCCTGCACCTTTATAGAGCCCTATCCCGACCAGCTCAACAAGGTGCTTAAGGCGGGAGACCTTCAAAAGCATCGCTTTATCAAGAAACCGGTCCAGGACGTGCCGTTGGATCTCTTTGAATCGCTTTCAGTCAACGATATTATTTTTATTGACTCCTCGCATGTTGTAAAAATCGGCAGCGACGTGGCCCATCTCATTTTTACAGTACTTCCCCGGCTTAAACCCGGAGTAATTGTCCATTTTCATGATATACCATGGCCTTTTGAATACCCCAAGGAATGGGTTTTGGAAGGCCGGGCCTGGAATGAAGCCTATTTTCTCCGGGCTTTTTTAAGCTATAACGGCATGTTCACTATTATGTACGCGAATTCGTTCATGAGTTGTTTTCATGAAGATGAAATACGCGCCAAAATGCCCCGCTGCCTTGAAAACACCGGGGGAAGTATTTGGATCAGAAAAAACGGCGCACACTAACCATCCATGACCGCTTTTTTCACTCGGGGAGGCCGTCATTAAAATAGCCACGCTCCTTACCGCGTCCATTTATAAGGACAAGCTTCAGGGTTTTTTTGACAACGTTCAACGGACCGCCGCAAACATGGACTCTTTTGAAGTGCTTGTCAAAATAGACAGCAATCACCGCGAAATGGTTGATTTCCTGGAAGCGGAAGTCAAAACGCGGCCTTTTTCTTTACGGTATATCGCAACGCCCAAGCTTGACGGATATTGGAGCATGCATACGGCCTTAAGCGACTTGTTAAAAAAATGTTCACCGGAAACCTATTTCGTTTGGGTGACCAACGATGAAATCAGGTTCGCGTCACATGGATGGGACACCTGTTTGCTGAGGCACAAAGGATTGTTCCCCGATCATGCTTTTTATCTCCGGACCAGCGACAATAAGAACCGCCTATGCAGCCTTGTTGAGTGCTGTCCACGGGGTGAGCATTTAGGTTTTTTTTCCAAAAAATGGCTGGAATTGGTGGAAGGGTTTGACCGCGGATGTTCGGACACCGGCAATGAGCTTATTAATTTCCATTTGCGCACGGCCCTGGGCAGGGAAAGGAGCATTGCAATTGACGGAATCGACTATCTTAACATTGAAGAAACCGTCAGCGCCGATCACGGGCTTTCTGAAAAGCAATGGAAAGAAAAATTAAGCAGGATCTGGCAATTATATTCCAAATTGCTCAAGTACGATACGCAGAAAAACATGCTTCGCCGTGCACAGCGGGTCAATGCGCACATCTGGGCATACGAGCATGAGTACCCCCGTTTTCAGCTTTTTGATGATCATGCAAAACAGGCCATCGTGGTCGTTCCCGAGGGAAACAATGGCACGCGTCAGCAATTTTCCTATCAGCTGCCAATGACCGTCTGGCTCCAAAACATTCAGGATTCAATAAAGGCCAACCCTTCTGAATTTACAGTTTTTCTTCCAGTCATGGCGAACCTGAAATATATGCAGCGCATCATCGCTGAGCGTTTGATAAGCGGTCCGTTTGATGCAACCGGGCCCTGGAGCAAGGCGGAGCTGCGCATAAGCGCGGACATGCTTATAAACATGGCGGCGTTGTATGGCGGTTTTTCTTTCAACAATGTCCGGATGGACGACGAATTCAGATACTCCATCAGATCGCTTGTCGAATATTTAAGCGATTCCCACTATCAATCCCCCGAAGAATATTTCATACGTGACATGAAGCTGGCATTTCAAAATGGTCTTTCGGAGGACCTTGCACGCGATTATCTTCTTGCTCTGCGGCTGTATGAAGTTCAGCCTGTAGCAGAAAAATAGCGCCGCATTTTATTGAGTTGTCTTCTGCGCCATTGTCCTCATCCGGTTGATCAGGGAGTCGAATTTTATGAGCTCCGGCAGGGGTGGGCACTGCGCGCGGTTGGCGTCATAAAATGTTAGCGCTTGTGCGATAAGTCCTTGTTCAACCAGGTTTAAAACGGTCTGCATCATTTCGGCCACATTTGCACCTGGAAAAATCATCCTTCGGTGGCTTTCAAGGGCGTTTTGCTGGGCCATAAGCACGTTAGGGTTTTCGTGCGCATACGCTTCGAATTTTTTATACAGCAATTGCCGTGTACGGTAAAAATCTTCAAGCCGTTGCGTCGATGTATTGGTCCGATCGTCCCGGTAAGAATATTCCGCGGTCGCTTTTTTGATATGGACAAAAGAATATTTCCTCGATAAACGAATCCACAAGTCCCAGTCTTCGTGGGTTTGGAGCGATTCGTCGAAAAGCCCGACTTCGTCAAAACACGATTTTCTATGCATGCAGCACAGGTTGGGAAATTGATTTTCCACAAGAATCGCGTCGGGGGTAAAATCGTAGGAGTACAATAATTGCCTTTGGACGGTCCTGTAGGCGCCGTCCGCCATCTGTTGCACGGCGCGATATGCATCGGTGTACGCAACGGCATGGGGACCGGATTGCAGGGTCGTCACCAGGGTCTCCAGATGGTCGGGATAGAACAGGTCGTCGTCGTCAAGATAAGCGATATATTTACCGCGGGCGATTTTTATCCCGGCGTTCCGGGCAGCGGACCGTTCTATGTTTTTTGCCAGCCGGACGTAGACAATGTTGCCGCGCGTATTTAGTTTTGCAACAACGTTTTCCACATCGGAACCGCCGTCATTGATAACGATGATCTCAAAGTTTTTATACGTTTGATTGAGGATGCTTTCCAAGGCTTTTTCAAGAAACTGCGGACGGTTAAACGTGGGAAGGATGACCGACACCATCGGTCCCGGTTGAACATACCGCACTATGTAGAACGAGGGGTTTGGGTAATCAACGTCCTGAGAAACATCACTCAGCGTCCCTTCGTTTGATACGGACACCCCTCGTCCGCACCGCGCATCTTTGACGACGGGATGGTTAACAATAGGAAGGCGGTCAGCGCGGGAAAGGGGCTGTTTGTTGATTAGTTTATTTGCCACGGTAATGGCGCTACTGATGGCGGGATCACTTGCCGCAATGGCCTTAGCCTCCTGGAAAAATGTCAGCGCCAATTCAGGATCGGGGGTGTCCGAAAGAATGGTACAATTTCCCATGTCCAAGAGCGCCGCCGCGCGAACGACAAAATCTTTTGTTTCCTTCAGGCCCGGATAAATGTCTTCCAGAGGAATCATCCGGCGATGTTTCCGCAACACTCCGAAGGTTTCCTTGATGGTATTGCCCTGGTGCAGATGCTCCTGACTCTTGGGGCTTTGCAGGTAAAGCCCCAGGGTCTCCCGGACATGCAATGCATTGCTTTTCCAGCCCGCGCGGATCACAAAATCATAATCACTCGCGGAATACAGCGATTCATCAAAATAACCGACGATGTCGTGCAGCGATTTCCGCCAGAAAAACTGGGGGCCGAAGATGTCGGAACGCAGCAATTGACGTAAAGAATAATCCGGCCACCGGAACGTCGATCGAGCCGAATTGGATTCAAACGTTTCATTTTCAACGGATGTAATTGCCGAATCAAAATAGGCCGCTCCTTCATTCGGATGGGAATCGAACACTTTTTCCATGATCTCAAACGCGTCGCGCCGATACCGGTCATCGGTGTTTGAGAAAGCCAGATAACGGCCGCGGGCGATTTTCGCGGCCCGGTTTATCGCCACGGTCCCGGGTTCCCGCTCCGGCGTGCGCATATAGGTTATATTGTCGTACCGGCTAATAAAATCCATAATTATATCGTGCTCGTTTTGCTGGGAGTTGCTGTTGACAATAACGATTTCGCATTTCGGGACGATTGTCTGTTGCTCCAGGTCTTCAAGCCTGCCGCGCATGAACCGCTCGGAATTATACGTGGAGACAAGCGCAGACACGCTGTAATCACGGTCCGCCGCGCGCCTCAGGACCCATTCTTCCATGGTTATTCCGTTCCTTCGTCGCGGCGTGAAAGCACCGGGTTTTTTATCGGCCACCAGATGTTTAACGCCGGATCGTTCCAGAGCAGGGTAAATTGGCTTGCCCGCTCGTAATGGGTCGTTTGTTTGTAATGGAAAATAGCCGTCGGGCTGAGCACCACGTGGCCGTTGCCGAATTTCGGCGGAACGAGAACCTGTAAGCGGTTGGCATCGGACAAAACGAATGACTCCCACGCACGATACTGCGGGGAAGCGCCGTCGTTATTGATGACCACGAGATAAAATTTTCCAAAGAGGCATGAAACCAGCTTCCATGTTTTTCCGTCGCCGTGGATTCCTCGCAATACGTGCCGTGAAGAAGTTGAAATATCGTCTTGGATAAATGCATGAGTAATTCCCGCTTCTTTGTACAGCAGGTCGTTGTATAGTTCAACGTACGATCCGCGAAAATCCTCGGATATCGTCGGGGGCTTGATTAAAAGCACCCCGTCAAGCGACGTTTTTTTGACTTCAAGCATATCGCCTCCAAACGTTTAGATTGGGCGCCAGAGAACAAGTGACGCTTCATGGACAACCCCGCCGATACACGGACGAAGTACCTGCACGATTTCAATTCTTTTTTGTTGTTCCAGCTTGCGAAGAGATGTCAAAAGACCCGATAGATAATTTCTTTTGTGCGAATAAATCAAAGCCAGATAATCAAGCAGATTGGTTTCGTCGTACAGTTCGAGAATCGGCTCAAGATGCATCACTAAAGCCGGTTTCTTCTTCAATAAAAATTGGACGAATGCCTCATGCCTGGCGCCGATCTGCTCCATTGCATGAATGGTCATGACGCAGCTGTTTGGCCGGATATCAAAATCCTTCGCCGGAGAAGTCATATCGAACTGGCGACCGCTGATGTTTTTTCCGAAACGGTCGTGAAGGGCACGGGCTATTGTCGCCGAAGCGGAAGCCCAGTCAAGCCCGTGCAGGAATTTTTCGGGATACATTTCCGATACCATCACCAGGTTCTGGCAGGTGCCGCAGCCGAATTCATAAACCGCGTCATACGGGGAAAGCACGGAAGAAAACAGGTGTAGTCGTATCAACGTGAAAAGATCGTATTCAAGATCGGGATTGCTCATGGTAATAAGGTCTTTTTCAAACCGGAGGAATTTGCTCGGCCTGAAATATTTCGGCTTGAGCGCACCGGTAAGGGATGATGCTTCGTCAAGCGACATCAGGTTTTCCATCCATCCTTTTTCCCACGCATCGAGGTTTTCCCCGGTGCTCCTTTGGATGCGCGGCGAATCGATAAGCTTGAGCGTTGATAAAACATGTTCCGACAGCTGTGCCCTGTCCGCGGGGGAATGCCGGGTGTCGGTCCGTTGCAGGGCCTCGTAAAAGGAATTCGGGAACCGGCATTGCGGAACATTGAACAGCCGTCTGAAATCATTATCGGTTATTGTTTTTGTTTCCATAATTCCCATGTTTTTTCCCCAACCTTTTAAAACTGACTATGCATATAAAAAAGCAAAGCATATTCTCCAGCAAAATCATGTTAATCATTTAAATCAGGAGAATCCTGGTCAGGCTTTTGTCCATGCATCGCATCGTACCGCGCATAGGCCTCATCCTGATAACGGATCAAATCCTCGTTTGAAACCTCCGACAGATTGACCGCCACGCTGTCGTAATAATTAAGGCTTTCCATCTGTTCAAAACTGAATTCATCAACGAGTTTCCGCTGTTTTGCCAGTTCAAAGTACGCTGTTCCCGGATACGGACACAGGATCATGAATTTTGACTGGTCCGCGTCAAGTTCAAAAGCGAAATCAATCGTTTCCCGGATGGTTGCGTGGGTATCGCCGGGAAAACCGAATATATAGCTCGCGATGCTCGGAAGTCCGACGTTGCGCATCATGCGGATCGCGTTTCTGATCTGATCTTTCGTCTCGCGTTTTCCCATGGCGACAAGCATTTGTTCATTACCGCTTTCAACTCCTATGGCCGCGAATTGACAGCCCGACCGTTTGAGCAGTCCAAGCAGCTCCTCATCAACGTTGTCGGCCCTGACCTGCACGGTGTATTTAACGCCCAGATTTTCGGCGATGAGCCCGGTGCAGATATCAATGGCGCGTTTCTTATGGGACGTGAAATTATCGTCCCAGAACATGAGGTTTTTAACCCCGAGGGTATTGACAATATATTTGATCTCGTCAATCACGTTGCCCGAGGACCTGAACCGCACCTTGCGGTGCCACGTCACGCAGGACGCGCAGAACTTGCAATCGTACGCACAGCCCCTGCTGGAAAAAAGCGCGCAATGGCTCCCCTCAAAGTATGCCGGGTCGGTGTATTCATTAAGCGTCATGAGATCGTATGCGGGGAGCGGCAGGCCGTCGAGGTCCTTTATAAAAGGCCTGGCGGGATTCACCGATAGTGTGGTATCGGGCCTTTGATACACAAGGTTATTGATTGTCAAGGGATCGGACCCGCTCTCCAATCTGTTAAGCAACTCAAGCAACGCGTCTTCACCCTCGCCGATGACGCCATATGAAATGCCCCTGGTAAGCGAGGTGTGCGGACTGCCGGTCACATGCGGTCCGCCAACGATCGCGATGACCGAAGGGTCAAGCGTTTTGAGTTCGCCCGCGATCCTGGCAACGATAGGGAAGCGCGGAGTGAGCGTCGTAAAACATACGTACCGGGGCTTTTCCGCGAGGATGATGGCGGCCATTCGGCCCGGATCTTCCTCCGGTATGATTTCAAAATCAACGATTGAGCAGGAATAATTCCCCTTTTCCCGGATAAAGGAAGCAAGCAGGGCAATGTTGAGCGGGCAACGTATGACGCCTTGTTTTTTCCATTGTCCTGATTTTTGAAGGTTCGGCGGACGCACAAATGTTACTTGTGTTCTGTTCACGATATTATTCCTCGGATAGAATGGAGTAGCGTTGCAACAGGGACGACTTGTTATGTTCATACCAGTCAATGGTTTGAAAAATACCTTCTTCAAGGCCGATGGCGGGTTCCCACCCCGTTTCCCGTTTGATGCGATCGATGCTGGTAACGCGGAATTTCTCCCCGGATGGTTTTGACGCGTCCCATTCCACGTTTACTTTTTTCCCCATTGATTTTTGCGCGCTTTCAACGATAATCCCCACCAGGTCTTTTATCGCCACCGGCCTGCCGCTTCCGATGTTAAAGGGGCCGACCTTGTTTTGAATGACCATCCGCACCATTGCCTCGGCAACGTCGTCGCAAAAAACAAAATCCCGGATTGCCGAACCGTCGCCCCAGATACGTAACGGGTTTTCCCCCGAAAAAATCCGGTAAATAAGCCCCGGTATCACGAGCGCCGAGGCCGGATTGAAATTATCAAACGGCCCATAGGTGTTTGCCGGTCTGGCGATGAAAAAGTTTTTCAGTGAGTATTGCAGGCCATAGGTTTCTATCTGCATTTCGCCGATAAATTTGGACATGGCTCCGAACCTGTCCGACACGTCGGGAAGCGCGGTGAAGGCGTTTTTCTCTTCAAATACACTGGCGGGGGGATAGATGCAAATGCTGCTTGCAAAGAGAAATTTCTCCACGTTTGCTTTTCTCGCGGCCTCCATGACAAGGGTGTTCATCAAAAGATTCTTTATGAGAAACGTAGCGGCCCTCGTCTTCGCGACCCCGATGCTCCCCTTAATACCGGCCAGATGAAAAACAATGTCCTTGCCAGCCATGAGCCTTTCGCAGACGTCCGGTTCGCAGAGGTCGGCCCGGACAAACGCCACGGACTTATCAAAAGGGGATGCCCCATCGAGGCTGACCGCCGTGACCGCGCCGCCCAGCCGGACGAGCTTATTGACAAGGGGAATCCCGATCAGGCCCGTTCCCCCGGTAACAAGGATATTTTTGCCTTTGAACGGTGTATTGTTTTTCATACCGTGATCTCGCTATTTTTATTGGATTTTCAGATGTTTTTTATACCAGTTCACCGTATCCAGAATGCCCTCTTCAAAAGACATACGAGGCGAAAAACCAAGCGCCACCCGGGCTTTGGCAACGTCCATCATCCGGAATGGAAGGACCGTTGGCTTCGAGTCGTCAAAGAGAATCCGTTTGGGCGAATGGCCCGCCGCCGTAAGGACCGTTTCCGCGCACTGTTTGATGGTAAGGGCCTTTCCGTACCCGATGTTGACAGGATCGCAATCGGCCTTTTTTTCCAGCATTAAACAGCACGCTGAAGCAAAATCGGTAATATGCAGAAAGTCCCGCGCTTCGTTTCCCGTCCCCCAGACTTCAAACGGGTCCTGCTTCATGACGGCCTTGTGAATCAACCCCGACACGACGTGGCCCGTGGCGGGATCAAAATTATCGTGCCTTCCGTAAACGGCCGAAGGCCGCACGACGGCGATTTTCATTGCCGTTTTTGCATATATAAACTCGGCGAGGCGTTCAAAGTAGCGTCTCATCCATCCATAACCGAGATACGACGCATGCGGGTCCGCGCTCCAGAACTCGTCTTCCTTGACCGGATGACGGATATCAGGATAGCCGGTGCTGCTTGAAAATAAAAGGAACCGCTCCACGCCCTCGGCGGCGGCCGCCTCCAGGACGCGGCCCGTAAGCACGAGGTTCGTGACGATGCCGGCAATCGGGTTCTCTTTGGTGACCTTTGCCCCGGCCACGCTGCCCGCTGCATGGAACACGAACTGGGCCCCCCGCATAGCCTTTGAACAATCGTCCTTTTGCGCAAGGTCACCGGAAACATATTCTATTGTCGAATCGTCGCTGAAAGACGGCCTTACGCGCACATGAAGAGGAATGCGCACGCATGCGTTCTGTTTCAGGAGTTCTCGAACGATGTGCCGTCCAACGAACCCGGAGCCGCCGGTCACGCAGACTTTTTTATCCCTGAACCACGTTGAATTAAGTGCCATTGGCGTTTCATTTCAAAAGGGTTTGTATCCGCGTTCTGATTGACCCGGGGTCAAGACCGATTTTTTTCCGTATATCTTCCAGCGTTCCGTACCAGCAGCAGAATTCGTCGGGAATGCCAAGATACGCCGCTGATATGCCCGGAACGCTCGTTATTGCCTCGTAGAGGCCGAAAGCATCATGGACGACCACGATGCGGGTGTCTTTGTACCGCAGGATGAGCTCTTTATCAATGGGCTTGATGGTATGGAAATACAAAATATTTACATTCAGGTCATTGCAAGCCGCCACGACGTTACCGAGTATCGGGCCGGCGGTCATGACCGTGACCTTTGCATTTGAATCCCTGACGATAACCCCTTTGCCGAATTCAACCTTCATATTGATCGTATGCGGATGGTCGGACAAACGATAATACACCGGGTTGCCGCTTGCGTACCGGCCGCGGAAAAGGACGTCGAGTTCATTCACGGAACCAGGCTGGATGACTTCCATGCCGGGCAGCAGCCGCAGAATGGCAAGATCGGCATAGCTGTGGTGCGTCGCGCCGTCCCACGCGTAATCAAACGACGCACCGCACGATACGATGGCGCCGCCGAACCGGTTATAGCACATGTCAAGTTTAATCTGCTCGTAGCTGCGTTCGGTTATGAAGGGCGCTATGGTGTGCGCCACCGGATGGAACCCCTGGCTGCTTAGTCCAGCGCTCGTGCTGATCATGGTATTTTCGCAGATGCCCAGGTTGTAAAATCTCTCGGGATACCTGTCGCGGAAATCGTTGAAGAGGTATACGCTAACATCGCCGAATACCAGCACGAGCCGCTCATCGGTTTCCGAAAGTTCCAGGATGGTTTTTTTAAATTGTTTCCTCATCGAGTTCCCCGCAAAGCTTTGACAATTCATCGGGCGTTGGCGAGCGGCGGTGCCACGCATAGTGGTTTTCGATGAGCGTGGAACAGCCGCAGCCCTTTTTAGTGTTTGCAACGATGACGACGGGCCGGTCGGACCGTTTTTTTAGTTGTTGCTTGAGCTCGTTAATACTATGTCCGTTGCATTCCCGGGCGTCGCACCCAAAGGAGGAAAAACGTTTCGCCGGTTCCTGGATCTGGAGCCCCCGCGCATGGGAATAATTATTGTCGTAAATAATTACTAGATTATCGAGCTTCAGGTTTACACCGACCATGACCGCTTCCCATACGCTGCCTTCATTGCTTTCCCCGTCTCCGATGACCGTAAACACGCGCCTGTCCTGTTTTTTCAGTTTTATTCCAAGGGCCATTCCCACGCCCAGGCCGATGCCGTGGCCAAGCGACCCGGTTGACGCCTCGATTCCCGGGACTTTTAATCTGTCGGCGTGGCAGCCGAACTTCGATTCGAACCCGCCGAACGTGCGCACGTTATCCAACGGGAAATAACCGAAATGCGACAAAACGCAATAATGGGCGAGCGATGCATGTCCCTTGCTTAAAACAAAAATGTCCCGTTCGTCCCACCGCGGGTTGCGCGGGTCGTGTTTCATGGTTGCATAGACCGCATACACTATTTCGACGACGGAAAAACACGTGGGAATATGGCCGTGCCCGCTTGCGTGCGCAATGGAGAGGATATCGCGCCGGATTTGTTTACATATCGGATTCATTGCAGCTCCGCATACGATATCCGCGCCGTCATGGGCATGCGGTTGATTTTCAGGTTGTTGATCCCGAGGGTCTCGAACACGGCGACCGTTTCACCGGGAAAAATATCATCGCACAATTCATCGAAAACGAGTATGCTCCCTTTGCAGAAATGCGGCCTGAGCGCTTCAATGGCGGCCTTAGTGGGCGCGTAGATGTCGAAATCGAACACGGCAAGGGACACGATCGTTTCCGGGTGCCTCTTCAGATATCCGGGGATGGTTTTCCTGGCGTCTCCTTTGACAAGCTCATATTTTGTAAGGTGCGCGATGGGGTTAAGCTGTTCCTGCAGGCCGAGGATTTTTCCCAGCAAGTCTTCATAGCCCTTTTCAACGGAAAACGAGCCGTCCTTGCAATTGCACCGGCCGCCGTCCTTTTTGTTCATTCCCGCGAACCCGCCGAACGTGTCGAACCCGATGATTTTCCGGTGCCTGTTGAACGGTTCGAATATACCGCGCAGCGCGGCCATAAGCGACAGTGTCTGGCCCCACCTGACCCCGCATTCGATGATCACTCCGTGCATGGTGACTATTTTTTTATAAAGTTCGTAAAAGAACAGGACCCGCGAAAGGGTTTTTGACGTGAGAAAGACGCCGAGGTTCGCAAGCAGCTCGTCGTGGGGGACCGGGCTGGCAAGCAGCATTTCGGTCAGCGCGCTCTGGGCCTCTTTTTCCTTGTCGCTCGATAATACTATGGCGTCGTGCTTTTTCGTCTTCATATTATTTCTCCCAGGCATGTTCATGCTCTTTCCACCAGACGCATGTCCGGCGGATGCCTTCTTTAACGGAACAGACGGGTTCCCAGCCGAGGGCTTTTTTGGATTTTGAACAATCAAGCGCCCGGAGCCTTATTGTTGCCGGCTTGCCCTGTACATACACGATTTTATCAGGACTATGCGCCGCGCATTCAAGGACCCACTCCACCGCCTGGGCCACGCTCGTTTGCGCGCCGGACCCGATATTAAAAACATCAAAATGAATGTCCGTCTTTTCCAGCGCTAGTACTGCCGCGGCGGCCACATCGTCCGAAAAGACCACGTCGCGGACGACTTCAGGTCCGCCCCACACCTCAAACGGCGACGCTTTTTGAAAAGCTCTGCGGATGAGCGCCGGGATGAAATGGGAGCGCCGTTCATCGAATTTATCATAGGGGCCGAAAATATTGGACGGCCGTAAAATCAGTATGTCGATCCCCGAAGTTTCGTGCCAGAAAGAGCACAATTTTTCCAAATACCTGTTCGCCCATCCCACACCTTTATACGCGGGGTGGGGTTCGACATTCATGTCGAGCTGGTCCTCCCGGATAAAACCGTCAAACTCCTGGTAGACGCTTGCCGTACTGAAAAAAACGGTCCGTCGTATTTTTTCCCGGTGCATCGCCAGCAACAGGTTGCTGTTTATGATGACGTTGTCGTTCACCTGTTCCCACGGCGCGCTCAGAAGCGCTCGCGCTCCGGCGGTGGTCGCGGCACACAGCACACCGCAGTCGCATGCATGAGCGAGCGCGCGGCAATCCTTTAACAAGCGAAGGTCGCACGGTAACCACTCCACCCGATTGTCCTGAAAAAAAGGCGGGGTTGCATACGTGCTTGCCCTGATGCGTATCGACGGGTATGCTTCAAGCAACCGCTTGACAATTGCAGACCCGGCCGTGCCGGAGGCCCCGGCGATAAAAATAGTTTTGTTGTCAAGACGCATGGCCATTACTGGTCTTCACGATAATGAAGGATTGAACACCCTTCATTCTCAAACTTGAAGGGAACATGCAAATATCCAAACAAGGACCGGATAACGGCCTCTTTTTTTTCCGGGGGAACATAGAACACCATGAACCCCGAACCGCCCGCCCCGAGAAGTTTCCCGCCGATGGCCCCATGGGCCCGCGCGGTTTCATAGAGACCGTCGACCGCGGCGTTGGAAATCGTGTCGGTCAGCTCGCGTTTTATCATCCAGTTTTCGTGCAATAGTTCCCCGAAATCATCGAGCGGGCAGCCGTTTCCAAGGATCTTGAGCGCCTTGTCGATCAGTTTTTTCATTTTCCGGAGTTGGGCCGCTTTCTTGCCCATGTTTGCGATCAAGGCGACCGCGATGTCGGAGGACAGCCTGCTCGTCCCGGTATAGAACATGAGCAGGCGGGACTCAAGCTCCTTAAGTCTGGTCTGGGAAATGGTGACTGGCTCCACGCGTATATTGCCGTTCGTTAAAAAACGGATGACGTTGAACCCGCCATAAGCCGCGGCGACCTGGTCCTGGGAGCCAACGTTTTCCTTGAGGATTTTCTGTTCGAGTTCAATTGCCTTGAGCGCAAGGTCGTGCGTGCTGATAATTTCACCTTTTAACGCCGACAGGGCCTTGAACAGTCCCACGGCAAAGGCGGAGCTCGATCCCATTCCGGCCCGCGCGGGCAAGTCCCCCTGATAATGGATTTCCAGTCCCGTCTCATCGGTAAACCCGAAATACCGCAACCCTTCGCGCACCGCGGGGTGCAGAATTTCCCCGATGGTGGACACGTTTTCGATGTGCGACCACACGATGCGGAACTTCGTCGCGAAAAACGGGGGAAAGATCCGGCAGGACAGGAGGCAATATTTATCGATGGTCGTCGATAAAACCGCGCCCTCTTCCTTTGCGTACCAGGAAGGATAATCGGTCCCGCCGCCGAAAAATGAAATTCTGTAGGGGGTCTTTGTAATTACCATACGTTATTGTCCGATCTCACAACGTTGACGGTGGTAGTCGAGAAGGTCTTGCAGGGTTTTCTTAACGGGAATTTCCGGTTTCCACCCCGTCGCTTTTTTGAATTTTGAGGTATCGGGGATCTGCAATGTCACGTCCGAAGGGCGCAGCAGCGCGGGGTCAACGACATGTTCAATCCTGACGGAGGACAATTTTTTCAAAATGCCGAGCATCTCTCCCACCGTCATTGTTTCATCCCCGCCGATATTATACACCTCGCCGGCGGGGCATTTTTCCAGCAGCAGCCAATATGCCCGTACCGCGTCCCGGACGTCCGCGAAGGTCCGCACGCTGTCTATATTCCCGACATGGACGGGGTTTTTCGCTTTTCCGGCTTCGATGAGGGCGATCTGCCGTGCGAACGCGCTTTCCGCGAACACGTCACCCCGCCGGGGACCAGTATGCGTAAACATTCTGGTGCGGACGGTTTTTAAACCATAGGACAGGAAATACTGCAGCGCGATCATGTCTTCCCCCGTTTTGGAAACGGCATAGGGACTTGCCGGCCTGAACGGATTGGTTTCTTTAATGGGGACCTCGTCTTTCGTCACCTGGCCATAGACCTCCGATGAGCTGCAGATATGAATGAGCGGGTCTATGCCGCAGAGGCGTATTGCGTCAAGCAAGTTCACGGTCCCTATCACGTTGTTGTGCAGGGTGTCGGCCGGGGCGGTAAAACTCGTGGTAACGTATGATTGCGCGGCAAGGTGGAAAATCCTTTCGGGCCTGACCTCTTTCATAAGCGCTATAAGCGAATTTAAATCGCGGAGCTCCGCGCAGTGCACGTGCACTTTGTCAATAACCTGCCGGATATTGTCCATCGGGCTCCTCCATCGCAGAAGCCCGTGGACTTCGACGGACGGATGGTTTGCAAGTACGTAATCGGCGAGATGGCTTCCTACCATGCCGGTAATGCCGGTAATAAGTATTCTCATGTTCCGGTCCTTTGCAATGATTGACGTTCGAAATAGCGGTTTGTTTCCCTGAACGATTCGGGCGTGCCGATATCAAAAAACGGGCCATTATAAACAAACCCGTAAAAGTCTTTTCCGAGCAGCGCGGGAAAGAGTCCATATTCAAGCGAAAACTCCACACCTTCGGGGATGGACCCGGCAACGGACTTGTCCATCAGGTAAATACCGGCATTGATAAGTCCGGGCCCATTATTTCCGCCTTTTTCCTCAAACCGAAGGACCCTGCCGCCACCGTCGATGGTCACCGTGCCGAACCGCGAGCAATCGGGCATTGAAACGAGCACCATGGATATCGCGGCGTGCCGCGCGCGGTGCGCGGCCAGAAACCCCGAAAAATCAACAAAGCACAGCGAGTCCCCGTTTACCACGAGAAACGGGTCAGATCCGATGAGCGGCAACGCCTTTCGCAGCGCGCCGCCGGTCCCCAGCGGGGAATGTTCCGGAGAATACGAAAGTCCGATGCCGCCATAATTATCGGAGAGCGCGGCCTCGATCCGGTCGGCCAGATATCCCGTACACATTACCGCATTGGAGACGGAAGCTGACGCGAGATTATTTAACAGATAGGTGATGAATGGGCGTCCGGCAATCGGCGCAAGCGCTTTAGGAAGTTGTCCGATGGCTTGTTTAAGTCGCGTTCCCATTCCGCCAGCCAGGATGCACGCATAAAAGCTATTCATTGCTGACCTGTACTGATAAAGAGACAGCTGTTACGTGCGTCCGTGCATTATTCCCGGCGGCGTCCGTGCGCGCGGGTTTATTATATAACTCTTATTAATTCTATCGGTTATGCATTAAAAAAGCATTAACAATTTTAAATAATGATTTACATCAAAGATTGTATGTCCGACACGACCCGTTTCAATTGCTGGTCTTGAGGATGAAGTTCTATAAGCTTACTGTAAAAACCATTGGCCGCGGCGAAATTGCGCGTCTTAAAACTGAATTCACCGAGCGTCTTGAGGGCGTTTTCATTATAAGGGTCGTAGGCCAGAAGGCCGTCAAAATAATTTATGGCCTGTTGCGCATTGCCGGTTGTCAGCCAGTTCTTTGCCTGAATAAAAAGCCCTTCCGGCTCCGGATACTGTTCGCCGGTTAATAAATTTTTATATCCCGTGCCGAGTTCCGTGCGATGGAGCATGACTTTGTCCTGGGCAAAAAATGTCACGTCATCGTGGCAAATGACGGAAGACCATTTTTTCAATAAATAATCGTAATTTCCCTGCATTCTGGCCTGGCGATTGGGCGATCGTCCTTCGTAGTGCGTCACGACGCTTTGCGGGGAATAAAGGCACCGGCGGCCCAGGGAACGGATTTTTAAACAAAAATCAACATCTTCGCAGCCATTTACATAGGTTTCGTCAAAGCCCTTTACCTCCTGAAAATATTTTGCGGGCACCAGCATGCATGCGGCGGTCACGGCCTGGAATTCCCTCGGCTTATTGACACAGGGAAGATCCGCCGGGCAGCCGCGATATATTTGATAAGGATATTTTCTGGGGCCGAAAACAATGCCGCAATGCTGGACCGTGTTATTTGGAAAAAGGAGCTTGGAGCCTGTCAGTCCCGCGTCCGGTCCGGAAGTCGCCGTTTTTAAGAGTTCCTCAAGCCAGCCCGGCCGGGCGATAGTATCGTTGTTGAGAAAAACCAGATATTCGCCTCGCGCGGCCTCGGCGCCCTGATTACAGGCGCGGGCGAAACCGAGATTGGTTTTATTCGTGACGCACGTGACGCGGTCCGGTTGGTTTTTAAGATATTCCTGCATGGAAGGCGCGGAACCATTATCGACCACGATCAATTCAAACAGCTTCTCCGGCGTTGCGCTGAAAATACTTTCGATGCATTGCCGGGTATAGTAAAGCAGGTCGCACACTGGGATGATTATTGAAACAGGCTTTTTTAACATTATGCAATCGTGCCCTGCGGCGCTTTGCCGCGCAGATTGTAGTGCATGGCCTCCAGGTGTACGGAAAGGTCGGGGATGACGTTTATGCAGGTTGACGGGAGTTCATTTTTGTATTTCGCCAGGAATTTCCGTCCCGCTTCGATCCATGTGTTGTCGACCACGCCGCCCGACAGGTGCTTGAGCAGTATGTCCCACGTGACGATGAGCTTGTGCGTGCGGCGGACCTGCATGCATATGTCAAGATCATAAAAATGGAATTTGTCAAACGTCATATCGTCGAAGCGCACACGTGGAAATAAAGAGCCGCGCACGGCGAAGAACAGGCCGTCGACCGCCACGACCTCGGCGTCGGTCTTGTCCCACGAGAAAACCGATAACGTGTACATTTGCCCGTTGTTAAGCTCATGCACGACCCTGCCGCGAATATAGGGCCTGCCGGCG
>Ga0182027_10000637_pt1 | contig 60179 bp, 53 predicted proteins | sample 712E1DmetaG_FD_121300 | JGI IMG/M metagenome (GOLD analysis project Ga0182027, IMG submission 121300) | Permafrost microbial communities from Stordalen Mire, Sweden - 712E1D metaG (Illumina Assembly) | ecosystem: Environmental > Terrestrial > Soil > Wetlands > Permafrost | place: Sweden...
AACCTGTAAAAATTTCATGGGAACACTGGTGGGAAAAGAAACCAATTAGCATAGAAACTGATTGCTATGGAGTTATAGAGATAAAACCCAAAGATATAAAAGCTAAGATTCTGAGCGGAAGTGAAAGTGATTTAATAAAATTATAAATTCCCCTTTTGGAGTTGTCTTTTCAAAATGAGCTAATGATTCGGAAATCTTTTCCCTTCTTATTTCTTCATATATCTTAGTCAGTTCTCTGCAGATAACAATATCTATATCTCCGAAAACATCTTTCATTCCTTCAAGGGTGCGGATTAGATGATGGGGACTTTCAAAGAGAATAATTGTAGCTTTGACGGGCAATTTTGTCAGATTTTCAAACAAAGTCTTCCTGTGGCCCGGTTTTTTCGGCGGATAACCGACAAACAAAAATTTATCCGTCGGAAGACCCGAAACAGTCAGGGCTGTAATCACCGAGGATGCCCCTGGAAGCGATTCTACCTTAACTCCCCGGCCAATACACTCCCTGACGAGCTTAAAGCCCGGATCAGAAACTGTAGGCGTGCCTGCATCCGAAACTAACGCAATATTCAATCCGTCTTTCAAGGCAGAAATTACTTCAGGTATCCTTTGCAACTCGTTTTGCTCGTAATAAGAAACTAATCTTGGTTTTTGACAATCGGGGGGCAAGATCTGGGAAAGCAAAATGCCGGTTTTTCTCGTATCTTCGCAGGCAATTACATCAACTTCCTGTAAAATTTTAATTGCCCTCAACGTGATGTCTTGCAAATTGCCGATCGGTGTTGCTACAATATACAGAATTCCCATATTTAATTATGCTTTCACAATTATCAGGTTTTATTATACATCTAATCCAATCTACAGGCTATTTGGGCATATTTTTGGTAATGACTTTGGAGTCCGCCCTGATTCCTATTCCCTCCGAAGTAACCATGCCGTTTGCCGGATTTTTGGTTTCCATGGGAGGGGTTTCATTTATACCGGTTGTGCTTGTGGGCGCCTTGGGAAATCTGGTCGGATCTTGGATCGGTTACGCAATCGGTTATTTCCTGGAAGAAACAATAATCCTGAATTTGATCAAGAAATACGGCAAATTTATTCTTGTAACGGAGAGCGAATACAATCATTCCATGAAATGGTTCAGTAAATTCGGAGACAAGATTGCCTTCTTCAGCCGTATTCTACCTGCTGTCCGGACCTTCATCTCTTTGCCCTGCGGACTGGCGGAGATGAATTTCTGGAAATTTTCGACTTACACTTTTCTGGGTTCATTAATTTGGACAACGGTTCTTACCTATGTCGGTTTTTACCTTGGAAGCAAATGGAGCACGATTGGCGGGTACTTCCACAAGTTTGATTTAGCCCTCGGAATAATCCTAGTTTTGGCAATTTTGTTCTACATCAACCACAAACTGCAGTTTATAAAATTCGGCAAGAAGTAGATCTAAGCAAATTTGCGGACAATCCCCACGGCTTTCCCTTGGATCAAAAGTGAATTTGGGTAAATCGGTGACATCTCCGAATTAGCCGGCTTCAAAACGACTTTTCCGTTCTCATTATAAAATCTTTTCAGTGTAGCCATATTGTTATCAACCAAAGCAACGACGATATCTCCGTTAACGGCCGTATCGGCTTTTTCTATCACCACAAAATCTCCGTCGAATATTCCGTCTTCAATCATGGAATTTCCTTTGACCTGCAGAACATAAGCGGTTCTTTTGCCCGAGATCATTGAGGCAGACACATGAAATGTCGCATTTGGATCACTGTGAGGCTCCAAGGGCTTACCTGCCGCGATATAGCCCATCAAGGGAAGCTCTATGGAAGCGGAACTCCCCAACAAGGAAAAAGTGACTTTTTGATCAACGATTTTAAGCACCCTATTGTTTCCGTCAACTTTTTGGATATATCCTTTATCGACTAAGGATTTTATTAAAGAATGAACCGTAGAATTGCTTCTATGGCCCGTAGCCTGGGCAATTTCTTTAAGCGTCGGTGAATAGCCAAACTGTCTTTGAAATTGAGCCAGATATTCTAAAACTTCTCTTTCTTTTTTATAAATTACTCCCGGCATATCGTTTTCCTTCTACTATTATTTTATACGAAATATTCGAGTATTTTGTCAATATGACAAAAGCATGCAGACCCAGTCAATAATTATTATTTTAAAACATTAATGTGACATCTTATAGTTGAAAGTATTTTACATCTGTGCTATGCTCTCCCCAATGAGTATCACCATAAAAGAAAGGCCATGTTGGTTTAAGCCGGAAGAATTCCACTCCGGTTGGTTCGGACCGGGTCAACGGGTGAGAAAAGTATCCTGTTTTCAGAGTAAATCAACTAATCTGTATGGCGACAGCCCAGACCTTATAGTTACCGGTAAATTAACCGAGAGCTACCACGGATTGGCAATAAATAGATACAGAAAGGAGATAAGCCGCGCAGCTGTAAATTTGCCTGACCGTATTATTGGCAGAAAAGTTACTTTTATATATCGGTATAACGAACCCGTACATCTTAATTTGTCCCCCGAAAATGGTCAATCAAAATAAGATTTAAATCTTCTAAAATCTGGTTCAATTACGTAATTTTGTGATACAATGTGCTTTCCCTATGGATTTTAAATTAGTTTCAAAATTCAAGCCTACCGGTGATCAGCCGCAGGCAATTGATAAACTTGTCGATAATCTTGAGAAAAACATCAGAAACCAGGTTCTTCTGGGTGTTACGGGCAGCGGAAAGACCTTTACCATGGCAAATGTCATCCAGAAAGTGCAAAGGCCAACGTTAATCATTTCGCACAACAAAACCTTGGCAGCGCAGCTTTATCAGGAATTCAGGGATTTTTTCCCGGGGAATGCCGTTTCTTACTTTGTTTCTTATTATGACTATTATCAGCCTGAAGCATATATTCCGCAAAGCGATACCTATATAGAAAAAGAGGCGGAAATAAACGAAGAAATCGACAAATTAAGACTATCTGCAACCACCAACCTGTTAACCAGAAAAGATGTGATTGTAGTGGCGTCTGTTTCCTGTATTTACAACCTTGGCTCCCCGGTTGAATACGGGAAATTTGTCATGGAATTGGTTCCGGGAATGAAAATCGACTTAAAATCAATCATGTTAAGGCTTACGGATTTACAGTATGAACGCAATGAATATGCTTTTGAAAGAGGCAGCTTCAGGGTCAGAGGCGAAACGATCGACCTTTTCCCCGCCTACAAAGATTCGGGAATAAAGATTGAGCTGAATAACGGTAAGCTTATCCGTATTTCCGAATTCAGTCCGTTGACGGGCGATTCAATTTCCATTCTGAAAAATACGGTTATATATCCGGCAAAACACTATATGACCGATCCGCAAACATATAGTTCGGTTTTTCCGATGATAAGGGCGGATATGGAAGAGCAAGTAGCTAAACTAAAAGGTGCGGGAAAAGCTCTGGAAGCACATCGCCTGGAACAACGGACGAATTTTGACCTGGAAATGATCAAAGAGGTCGGTTACGTCAACGGAATCGAAAATTATTCAAGATATTTTGACGGCAGGGCTCCCGGTCAGCCACCTTATACCCTGCTTGATTATTTTAACCATGCCGATAAAGATTTTTTAACTATCGTCGACGAATCACACATTACCTTACCGCAACTGAGAGGCATGTATAACGGCGATCAATCGAGAAAACAAACCTTAATCGATTACGGATTCCGTCTGCCTTCGGCTCTGGATAACAGGCCGCTAAGATTTCCGGAACTGATGCAAAGGGTTAAGCAAATTGTTTATGTCAGCGCCACTCCTGATGAATATGAATTATCTCTGGCCAAGGAAAGAGATGCTGTTGTGGAGCAGTTGCTAAGGCCGACTAATCTGGTTGACCCAAAAGTAACGATTAAACCGACAAAAGGTCAGATTGTTGACCTGATCGACGAAATAAACAAAAGAGTCTCTAAAAAACAGCGGGTCTTGGTTACAACCTTAACTAAAAGGATGGCAGAAGAACTTTCCTCTTATCTGGATGAACAAAATTTAAAAGTTGCCTATCTTCATTCGGATATTCAAACTCTGGAAAGACAGGACGTTTTGGATAGACTCAGAAAAGGAGAATATGACGTATTGGTTGGTATTAATCTACTTCGTGAGGGACTGGATCTCCCCGAAGTGTCGCTGGTGGCAATATTGGACGCCGATAAAGAAGGATTTTTACGAAGCAGAACTTCTCTAATTCAAACCATGGGAAGAGCGGCCAGACATATTGATGCTCAGGTAATCATGTATGCCGATAACGTTACTAAGTCAATGAAAGCGGCTATTGACGAAGTGGAAAGAAGAAGAAATATTCAGCTTGAATACAACAAGAAACATCATTTGACGCCGAAAGGAATTGAAAAATTAATAAAAGCCAGACTTATCGAAGAAGATACTTCCAAAAATACAATTGAAGACTTAAACTATTTATTAACTCTTTCCAAAAAAGATGTGATTTTGCCTGATGAAAAAGAAAGTTTAATCAAGAAATTGAGAAAAGAAATGAAAAATGCCGCCGAAGATCTTAACTTCGAACGGGCGGCTTTAATCAGGGACCAAATTAAGAATTTAAATGTTCGAGAATATTAGAATCCACCAATGTTCCTCATGTTTTTCTATAATTGCGGTTTAAAATTTTGAATCAGATTTTCTCTAGGTATTCACAGGGCCTTATCTTTTCCGAGTTTAGCAGTAGGGCTTACAATTCTTACTTTTATGCGGGCTTGGGTAATCTCATGTAATAAAGTTTAGATCTCATGATCTTTTTCTTTGAATGCGCTTTTATTTCAATTTTATCCAAATTCGGGGACTTAATCGGGAATATTTTTTCAACCCCTATATCTCCGACGATCTTCATGACTGTAAAACTTTTATTTTCTCCTCGGCCTTTAATAGCTAAGACAGTTCCCTCAAAGACCTGAATCCTGGATTTTTCGCCTTCTTTAATTCTTTCGTGGACACGGATTATATCGCCCGGTCTGAAATCAATATTTTTTATCATAAAAGATATTATATCAGATTAGCTTTGCTTTTTACAAGCTTCTATGAAGCCCATAAAGACCGGATGCGGGTTCAGGGGTCTGCTTTTGTACTCAGGATGTCCTTGAGTTCCCAAATAAAAAGGATGCTTGTCTTTGGGAAGTTCAATTATTTCGACCAAATTTTCCACAACCGATCTGGCGGCAATCACGAGACCTGCCTTTTCAAAATCTTTAGTGTATTTATCATTAAACTCATACCTATGTCTGTGTCTTTCGCTCGTCAGGCCTTTGTTCTTGTCAATAAAATCATTGTATTTATCATAAAGCTCATAAGCCCGGGTATTCTTGGAAACAATCGCTTCCCAACCCCCAAGTCTCATAGTGCCTCCGTAGGCCCGTCTTTCCATTAATTCTTTTTGACTGGGAATGAGATGAATAACAGGATGTTTTGATTTTGGATCATTTTCGGCCGTATTGGCGTCCTTGAATCCCAAAACATCCCTGGCAAAAGCAATAACCGCCAATTGCATGCCGTAGCAAAGTCCGAGATACGGAATCTTATTTTCCCTGGCGTAACTGGCCGCCGCAATCATGCCTTCGGCTCCTCTTTCTCCCCAGCCGATCGGAACAATTATTCCGTCGGGTTTTCCGATTATTTTTTCAGCCCCTTCCTTCTCGACTTTTTCCGCATCAACCCAGGTTGTTTTGACGCCCACTTTGGATGCCCAGGCCGCATGATCTATGGCATCAAAAAGCGCGGCATAAGAATCTCTTAACTGATAATCTCCCGTGCCGAAATACTTTCCGATGATGGCAATTTCTATTTGTTTTTCTTTTTTGGCCTTAATACTTTTGATAAGATTCTGCCAGCCTGCTAATTTTGGTGTTCTGACAGGTAAACCGAGTTTCTTCATTATTTTCTTTTCCAGCTCCTGTTGATGCAAAAGGAACGGAATCTCATAAACCGAAGGCAAATCCGGATTGGAAATTATATCTTCGGGACGCATATTGCAGAACAATGCAAACCTGTCTTTTCTTCTTTGGTCTAATGTTTTTGATGATCTGGCGATGACAAAATCCGGCTGAATTCCCATGGAATTAAGCGTTCTGACTGATAATTGCGCCGGCTTGGTCTTTGGCTCTCCCAAATGGAAGGGTGTCGGAACATAAGTGACATGAATATGCAGCACATCTCCCGGATTTCTTAAAGTCATTATCCTGGACGCTTCGTAATAGAAAACATTTTGATACTCTCCGACGGTTCCTCCCAGTTCTATTAACACAATGTCTGCTTTATTTTTCTCCGCTACTTTATGAATTCTTGAGGTAATCTCATCGGTTATATGGGGAATAGCTTCAACATCTTCGCCGTCGTATTCAAATCTTCTTTCCCTGTCAATTACGGTCTGGTATATCCTGCCCATGGTTATGAAATTTTCTTTTCCCATGTCCGCATTCAGATATTTTTCGTAAGTGCCGATATCCATATCCCCTTCGGTCCCGTCTTCACAAAGGAAAGGATCTCCGTGTTCAATCGGATTGATTGTGCCGGCATCAAGATTCAGGTAATTTTCAAACTTTAAGGGAGAAACTCTGTATCCTGCCGATTGGAGAAGAAAAGCGATAGAGGCTGCGGTTGTACCTTTGCCAATTCCTGAAATTACACCACCTGATACAAAGATGTACTTAGTGTGCACGATTTATGTTAACAAAAATATAATTATTCGTCAATGGGATAAATTTATTAGCGTTTTCTGTGTCTTTGGTTATGACTCTTCTTAGAACGATAGCGTTTAACTTCTGTTTCAGATGTCGGTTGAGGAAGTCCATGAGCGTTTGCGAGTTTCTGCAAAAAATCTAACTTTCCGCCCGGAACAGAATGCTTTAGTTGCATTTCTTTAGCAATGGTTTCACTGTTGTCTTTCAACATTTTTCTTTCGCGTCTTGCAATTTCCCCCCAAGGATTTTCTCTTTTATTTTCCATAATTCGAGATTATAGCAGAATTTATTGTCAGGATAATGTGCAATTAATATCAAGCATAAAAAATATGCGCAATGTAGAATCGGGACGCAAAGGGGAATAAATATGAGCGTTGAAGCAATGTCACCGGGATTATCGGTATCAACAGCGCCTGCAGCAAGCGCAGCTGCGGCGGGTGCCGTGTCGGGAGAGATGGGATTCAATTCGATTTCCGAATTTTCGGCTTTTGGCGGCACCAGAGTTGCAGGATTTGATCAGGCGGCATTTTCTGAAACATTTCAAATGCCATCGCCCACCTTAGATTCTTTTGCAGGAGGAAAATTCAATCCTGATGCTTCCGCATTTGAGAATACGCAGGCGATTTGGCAAGCTCCGCTGTCCCGGGAAATTCCCGAAGGAGGGAAGGCAATTTCTGATGTTTCTCCGTTTGAAAACACACAAATATTATGGCAGGCGCCCGAAGTAAATATAGAAACACAACCCCAGGATATTCCGGAAATATCGGATTATCAAATTTTTAAAACGGTTGTTGAACCCGAAGTAACCTTGCCTCAAGCAAAAGCAGAAACGGTTTTGGAGACTCAAAAAATAATGGATATAAGTCCGGCAGAGGAAATAGCAATAGAACCCGATGCGATGACTAAAGAGTTTTCCATGCCTGATGAAATGGTTCGGCAAACTGCAGTTACCAAAGTGCGCGAGGCAATCAAGTACGAGGAAACAATTATAGCAGTAAAAGAACCGGAAAATATAATTGAAAAACTTGCGGTAGAAACAGACGAAAAAACGGCAGACTTAGATCCAATTAAAAACAAAGTAATAGATGCCACATTGGGTTCCGAGGTTGATATTCATGAGACAACAACCGAGGTAATTGCTGATTCCAAGCAGGAGGTTCTGGTGGGAAGCACAATAATTACGGAGCCTAATATTGAGATAAATCCAGCTGCAACGTCTGACGAGATGATTGGGGAAAATGCAATTACCAAAGTGCGCGAGGCAATCAAGTACGAAGAGGTAAAAATGGGAACAAAAGAGCCGGAAAATGAAATGGAAAAACTTGCAGTGGAAACTGAGAAAAAACCTACAACAAAAACCGAAATAATTACAGAACAAACAGACGAGAAGGATAAGGAAGAAAAAGAGAAACCGCCAAAGCCTAATCCAAAGCCTCCTAAATTGTATTTTGAACATGATACAAATGCCGACGAAACAAGAAAAACGGTGGGACTAGGTGCAATTGGAAAAGTTAGCGAAAAAATAGCCGATGAAGAGATTGTCGATGTAACGGGACAGGATATTGCGGAACAGATGCCTAACCCGCAACCAAAAGAGGTAAAAAGCGAAATCGCCAAAGATAAGGACGGATCTTATGAAAGTTTAGTCAGACAACTGGAAACAGCCGGCACAATTTATTCGGCTTCAGAAGCCAAAGGTTTAATTGAGAAATTAGTAAACGAAAATCACGCCGTCAAACAAGCCAACAGTCCGTCATCACAGCAAGCAACCGAAAATGAAGTAAAGAAGGTCTTGGGCGGTCAAAACCCATCCTCTGTTTCTTCTTGAAATTATGCTGTTACGCACATACAATCTCTTTTAATGTCTCTATGGGAAGAGTAATAATTGAATAGGTAAAGGTCAGTAATTAATAAAGCTTTTCTGCTCCCTTAGTCCATTGGGAATTCTTAAGCTAGCTTCGTCAATTGGTATGGGAGAGATTATTACCCTTGGATGACCATCCATTTTATAATCCTTTTTTAGCTCTTCCCATCTCTTCTTGGTCAGCCTATACTCCATCCCATCCCTATTGCCAGGATTCGGTATGCCCATATCTTCGGCGAGTTCTCTCCAGAGACCATGTCTTCCTCCTGTGGAGTCAAATCCAAGTGTTCTAACAAAATTCATATTTTTATAAAATAATCCCGCTTGTTCGTCGATAAAAATCCACTGACGAACCTCGTCCGCCGATCTCCCATCGTAGCCAGTATACCGATTGAAAGCTATGTCCAATGCTGCTAATGTAAGCTGAGTACCTACAGCCTTACCCTGTAAGCCACGATCAACAACCAAGCCCTCTATATAAGCCGAGCTATCGGCATTTTCATTTTTTACTATTGCCTCAATCTTCCATTTCTCTTTGATATTCCCAGAGTCAACTCTGAAATCATTTCCCTTCCAACGAATAATTAAGACTCCTATTGCTTCATCCAGACCATTGACAGCAACAATCGGAGTAATGTTCCGAGGATCATCATTGATAATATTGCCCTCTTTATCTCTTCTATTTTTATTATGATAATATCTATCTAATTCCCTTAAGATCTCATCAGTGGCTTTCCTATCGGCGATATTTTGGATTGGGGGAATTGGAGCCCGGAGATGAGATCGAGAGTCAAAATCGGACATAAAAACAGCAATTCGTCCATAGTCATCATTTATTGTCGGATCAACGGTCTCTTTAATTCCCCTAATTAGTTTAATAGTTGTCCTCTCGGGGTTTGCAGCTCCTTCATCAGAAAGGTTATATGGCCAACTCAGTTTGTCCGGAGCAGCACTTTTACCTTTTCCGCTATTACCATCTTCGATCATAGTGTTTTGTTTTAAAGTCTATAAAACAATTTTTCCGCCGACTTTCTTGTTATAGGACGTATTTATAACATATCGTGAAAAGAAAGTAAAACTTGTTTGGTGAAAATGGGGAATTTACAGTTTCCGTTTTAGATTTGTGAGCGGGATACGGGAATATGCTTGAACTCGCTCTTCTTGATTACCTATCTTATTTCAATAAATTCATACTACTTTATCAAGATGCAGGGAATTAATTAGGATTTGTTGTTTGAATAAGTTTGTAATAGCTCGCCTTCGTAGTTCCGAATTTTTCAACAATACCCTTTTTTACAAGAGAAGCCAATAATTGATGCGCCTGCTGTCTTGTAACACCAAGAAGCTCTTGAATATCGCTCGTTTTTATAGCTTTTTTTTCGATGACAAACTGTAATACTTCTTCTTCGCGTTGAGTTACCAAAACCCTTTTTTCCCCAGCAACTTCTTCCATACTTGTTTTTTTTAGTTGTCCTATTCTTGCCAATGCCGCTTGTAAGGAATATGCAATGCCCTCAAGAAAGTATTCGAGCCAAATTGTTTCATCTGCATTATCGGCACTATGAAGCATATCGGAGTATTGCTGCCTATCAATATCATAATAGTCATCAAGAACAAAGTATTTTGTCACTTCGTAATTTTGCAATAGCATAAAGTATGCAGTTAAGATTCTTGCAAGTCTTCCGTTTCCATCGACGAATGGGTGGATGTAGACAAATTGGTGATGCAAGATTCCTGCTCGAAGAAGTGGATGAATATTCGTTTCTGATTGTAGCCATGAGAATCTTTCTTCAAGTGCAGGTATAATTTGTACTGATGAATGAAATGGAGGATTATGTTTCACAATCACCTCTTTTGTTATTGTTCTATAACCAACAATAATTCCCTTATTCCTAATTTGCCCAATCTCTACTTTCTCTATATCTCTCAATAATTGTTCATGTAATCTTTTTGTAAGATCTATGTTGATATTTTCTCTTTTCTTTGAAAGAGTGGAAATAGTATTAAGAGTTGAAAAATAGTTTTTTACTTCCTTTTCTGACTTTGTTACTGGAATTCGATCTCCCAGAATAAGATTGGAAACGGCAATTTGAGAGAGAGGATTACCCTCAATACTTGTGGAGTGATGAGTGGCTAAAATTTGATTTTCCTGAATTAACCTTAGGGCAAGTGACGGAATTATTTTCTCTCCTAGCAGGAGACCATACAAACGTTCAATAGCTGATAAATTGTTAACGATAGTATTTGTAAGAGTAAACTGAGGTTTAAACATCTCTTGAAGTATAACATATTGTTAGATAATTGTCAATATATTTGTAAATATAATTGTAAACAAGGTAATGAGAGTTGAACTCTCTTTGAGGCTAAACTTCATAGATAGGGGCAAAATTGGCGCTAATGATTAAAGCTATTGAGGCTAAAAGTTTAGTTTAGCCATTCAATTCGGGTTAAGAGCGGGATACGAGAATTGAACTCGCTTCTCTACCTTGGGAAGGTAGCATACTACCGGTGTACTAATCCCGCAAGTGAGAATATTTTACCACAAAGGATTGAAAGAAGTTTTATCGGGGAATTATGAAGAAGTTACCGGGATGAATTAAGCTTGGATTTGCCAGATGATTTGCTCTGGCAATGTCCGGCCATCTAAATCCGTCCCCATATGCTCTGACGGCAATATCCCACAAATTATCCCCCTTGACCACGGTGTAGGTATTTCCCGTAATTGAATTATTTTGAATAGCGGTATTTGTCGTTTGGGATGCTCCGCCGGAAATTTCAATCGGAGCTTTTGCTGCAGCAGGCGGCATGATTAATTTATTTCCCGCATGAATTATTCCGGGATTTTCCAATTTATTCAGTCTGGCAATTTCAACCCATCGATAGCCGTTGTCATAATAATTAACCGAAATTGTCCATAAATCATCGCCCGGTCTGACCGTATAAGTTGACGAGGTATTTGAATTCTGAAATAATTCTTCCCATTTTTTCGGGGTTTGCATCATTGTGGAACTTGCTTGTTCATGTCGATTAACTTTCGCAAAAGATATAAAAAATATTCCGATAATTAAAACTACAATTGCTCCCAAGATCAAACTTGTATACGATTCTACAAGTTTAATTTTGCCCAACATTCCTGTTTGTTCTTTCTTGACTTGGGTATTTCTTCGGGTTCTATTTATTTTTCTCGGCATATTTTTTCTAAATTTTGGGGCAGAATTTTTGCGGCAGATCTATTGGCTGGTATTATACTATAGGAAATTTCAATTTTCAATAGCCACTATTTTCCGTGACCACGTAAATTTGCGGGACCGGCGAGACTCGAACTCGTAACCTCCTCCGTGACAGGGAGGCGCTCTAACCAATTGCGCTACGGCCCCCTATAAATTAGTCTAAAGTATTTTAACAAATAATTGAATTCGACACAACAATAAATTAGAATGAGGACATGGGAAATCAGGAAGTCGCCCGTCTTTTCAGAGATGTAGCCGCTGCTTATGTCATCAAGGATGAAAAGAAATTTTATTTCCAAGCTCTTGCCTACCAAAAGGCCTCGGAAACAATCGGAGCTTCTACTACCGAGATCAAAGATTTATATAAAGAGGGAAAATTGCAGGATATGCCCGGCATCGGAGTTACCATCAGATCAAGGCTGGAAGAATTGTTTAAAAAGGGGTCTGTAGCGCATTTCAAGGCTGTTCTGAGAGGCATACCCGAATCCGTATTCGTATTAATCAACGTGCCTTCGATCGGGCCCAAAAAAGCCTATAAATTAGCAAAAAAACTAGGTTTAAACAATCCCAAAACCGTAATTGAAGACCTGATGCTCAAGGCTAAGGTCCATGAGATTGCCAAAATTGAAGGTTTCGGCGAGAAATCGGAAGAAGACATAATCAGAGCCCTCTTGGAATACCAGGAGGCGAAAGGAAAAATTACCAGAATGGTTCTTCCCTACGCCGGAGAGATTGCGGAGAAACTACTCTCCTACCTAAAACAGTCTCCTGCCGTTGATAAGGCTGTGCCCTTGGGAAGTTTAAGGCGGATGATGTCAACCGTGGGCGATATTGATATAGCTGTAGCCACGAACAAGCCTCAGGAAGTCATAGAATACTTTGTCAATTACCCCTATAAAGACCGGATTATTGAGAAAGGGCCTGCTTCAGCCTCGATCCTGACTTCGGGTGGAACGCAGGTTGACTTGATGGTTACCTCGCCTTCAGGTTTCGGAGCTCTTCTTCAGCATTTTACCGGCAGCAAAAACCACAACGTGAAACTCAGGGAGTATGCTTTGAGTAAAGGACTTTCCCTTTCGGAACACGGAATAAAAAATCTAACGACCGGAAAGACAAGTCTTTATCCGACCGAAGAAAAGTTTTACCAAAGTTTGGGGATGGAATGGATTCCTCCGGAAATACGGGAAGATACGGGCGAAATAGAACTGGCAATAAAGCATGATCTTCCCAAACTGGTAGAACTTTCTGACATTAGAGGAGACCTTCATATTCATTCAAGTTTTCCGATCGAGCCGAGTCACGATTTGGGTTTTTCAGATCCCAAGGAAATGGTTGAATATGCCGGAAAACTGAATTATGAATACCTGGGTTTTTCCGAACATAACCCAAGTGTTTCCAAGCATACTCCAGAACAAATATATTCATTAATTGCGAAGCGAAATGAACATATTGAACAAATTAAATCGAGTATTAAAGATGTTCGAATAATAAAAATGCTTGAAATAGACATTTTAGCTTCAGGCGACCTTGCTGTTGATAATAGGTCAATGGAACTTCTTGACGGGGCAATTGTTTCTATCCACAGCTCATTTGCAACCGGTAAAAAGGAAATGACCAAGCGGGTTCTGGCAGGGCTGAGTCACCCGAAAGCCAAGATTCTCGCCCACCCGACAGGAAGACTTCTTAACGAGCGTCCGGGGTATGAATTGGACTTTGATCTTATCTTTGATTTTTGTCAAAAACACAACAAAGCTTTGGAGATAAACTGCTGGCCGGAGCGTTTAGACCTGCCCGATTTACTGATCAGGGAGGCAGTTAAAAACAACGTTAAGCTTGTAATTGACACGGATAGTCATGAAGTTTCGCAAATGAGTCTCATGAGATACGGGGTAGAAACAGCCAGGCGGGGTTGGGCAACTAAAAGTGATATAATAAATGCCTTAAGCTATTCTGAATTTACAGAATGGTTGAAAGCGAGGTGAGAAAGATATGGGATTAACGTTAATAATAATAGTTGTTTTGGTCGTTTTATTTGTCTGGTCCACCTATAACTCTTTGGCAACGGGGAAAGTCAGGATCAAGGAGGCTCTGAGCGGAATTGATGTTCAGCTGAAGCGCAGAATTGATCTGGTCCCTAACCTGGTTCAAACCGTAAAAGGTTATGCCAAGCACGAGAAGGAAGTGTTCGAGAATGTAACCAAAGCCAGAGCGTCCTTAATGAACGCAGACTCGACGCATGAAAAAGCGGTTTCCGACAATATGTTGTCGGGTGCTTTGAAAAGCTTGATTGCGGTTTCCGAAGCCTATCCTGATTTGAAGGCAAGTGCAAATTTTATGGAATTACAGGAAGAACTGTCGGATATTGAAGCAAAGATTGCTTACGCCAGGCAATTCTTTAATACCAATGTTTCAAGCTATAATACGACCTTGGTTAATTTTCCCGGATCAGTGATCGGCAATATGTTCGGATTTAAGGAAGAAGAGTTCTTTGAAGCAACGGAAGAAGATAAGAAACCGGTCAAAGTATCATTCTAATCCTTATGAACATTTATTCACAAATAACAGCCAACAAGAGAAAAACCTGGCTGATAATAGTTTTGTTTGTTATTTTTATCACAACGATTCTATTTGTCTACGGTAAAGCTTCGGGATATGGCTTGGAGTATGCCGGAATAGGACTTATCTTTTCCGGAATTATGGCTTTCTCCAGCTATTATTATTCCGACAAGATGATTCTGGGAATGTCTAATGCCAAGCAGATTCAGGAAAAGGACAATCCCTTACTTTTCAGAACAGTTGAAAACCTTTGTATCGGCGCAGGTATTCCCATGCCTAAAGTTTATATAATTGAAGATTCCGCAATTAATGCCTTTTCAACAGGTAGGGATCTGAAGCACTCCGTAATTTGCGTGACAACGGGCTGTCTTGACAGATTAAATAAGGTTGAGCTGGAAGGTGTGGTTGCTCACGAACTCTCCCATATCAGAAATTACGATATCAGACTCATGGCAATCGTCGTAATCTTGGTCGGCCTAGTAGCGCTTTTAGCTGATTTTTTTATGCGCAGCCTATGGTTCGGGGCGGGCAGGGAGAAAAATGAAAGGGATAATGCACAGGGAATATTTTTATTGATCGGCATAGTTTTTGCTCTCCTATCGCCCTTAATTGCCACCTTGATACAATTGTCCGTATCCAGAAAAAGAGAATATCTGGCCGATGCCTCGGGAGCTTTACTAACCCGTTATCCCGAAGGATTAGCCAGCGCGCTTGAGAAAATTGAAGTTGACACCGAGCCTTTGGAAGTTGCCAATAATGCCACTGCGCATCTATACATCGCCAATCCCTTCAAAGGAAAAATCATGGGCAGCTGGTTTTCGCATCTTTTCGACACCCATCCGCCGATCGAAGAACGCATCAAAATCCTCAGATCAATGTAATCCTACACCGACCGGATTAGCTTGACATTGTCCGATATTGTTATATATAATACCCGTTAATGAACAGCAATCACCTAGAAAACGGACGACCTGCGGCACCTAAAGTTCTTTTCGAACCTGCATCTGCTGAACAAAAAGCAAGAACCGAAAATATTATTAAAGGATTAAGCGAATCGCTTGACAAAGGATTCATTAGGATAAATACCGAAAAATTAAAGGACTCTGTTTTTGTATCTACCGATTATGAGACAATTTTCGTGATAACAAGGCAATCAAAGTCTTTTCCCCAATTTGGCTATGGAGTTCCAGAAGGAATTAGCTTGCCGGTTATAAAAATTGATTTCTCGAAACCAGAACTTGGAAGAAAAACTCCTTTTGGAATACTACCGGAACTATTTGTTTCTCAGAATAAAACCTACGCTCTTCAAGCAACATATTTTCTAACCGAAAATGGAAAGACCTCAGTCGAAACCATCATAAATAAAACATACAACTCTAATTCACCGAACATCCCTCATTTTCATCTTCACTTGCCAGATGAATATCATTCTTTTGATCAATTAGAGGAAGAGGATTATAGAAGGATCGAAGACGCATTGAAGGTAGTAAAAAAAGGGGAACTTAAGGAACTAAGTAAGATACAAGCACAAGCAAAATAAAGCCCATTATCCACAAAATTGCGATATAATATCATCAGTGTTAGACATTTTATTAATAATTTTTGGGAAATTAATTGTTTTAGTTAGCCGTATTCTTAATTTGGGTTCCGGTTCGACCTGGCCCGGACATATTGCCTTATCCTCAAATAAGGATTTTATAAAAAACGTCTTAAAAAACTCGAAGATTAAAATTATTCTCGTTGCCGGAACTAACGGCAAAACGACAACCGGAAAACTCATCCAAACAATTCTGGAAAAAAATAATAAAAAAGTTTTTCAAAATACTGCCGGAGCAAATTTACTAAACGGAATAGCATCATCTTTGATCTCAAATTCCGACTTGAGCGGAAAAATAAACAAAGATTTCGCTATTTTTGAAATCGATGAAAATACCCTACCCTTAATTATAAAAGAAATATCTAATCCCGACTTCATTATCATTTTGAATCTATTCAGGGACCAATTAGACCGCTATGGAGAGGTAAATACAATCGCCAAGAAATGGGGAGATGCCCTTAAGCATCTTGACGGGAAAACCACTCTTATTCTCAACGCCGATGATCCCCAGGTAGCATTTTTGGGAGATGGGTCAAAAGCCAAAGTTTCATATTTTGGCCTTGATAATAAAAACGATGATCCAAGGTCTCAACATGCGTCCGATTCCACATATTGTCCGAAATGTCAGACAAAATTAAACTATAATTCGGTTTACTTTTCTCACCTGGGAGAATGGAATTGCCCAAACTGCGGCTATGAACATCCTAAAAAAACATTTACCTCATTTCTGTTTTATCCGTTGTTGGGGACATATAATCAATATAACACGAATGCGACTGTGCTTTTGGCTAAAAATTTGGGCCTAAGTGATGAAGAAATTAAAAATGCACTTAAAAATTTTAAACCGGCTTTCGGCAGACAGGAAGTTTTAACTATAGATAATAAACGGGTACAGATATTTCTCTCAAAAAATCCGACCGGGCTCAATGAATCCTTAAAAACCATCGCTGATCTTGGGGCCGAAAATTTATTGCTTGTTTTGAATGACAGAATTCCCGATGGAAGAGATGTTTCCTGGATCTGGGACGTTGATTTCGAGAACTTTACGTCCAATTTTGAAAATATTACGGTTGCAGGCGACAGGGTTTTTGATATGGGATTAAGACTGAAATATGCCGGATTCAAGAACTTTCAAACAGAAGAAAATCTGACCAAAGCGGTTAATGTTGCTCTGGAAAAAACGGCCAAAAATGAAATTTTATACATACTTCCCACCTACTCGGCTATGCTTGAGGTCAGAAAGATTTTAACGGGCAAAAAAATACTATGAAGAATTTAACCTTGACCATCGGCTGGTTATATCCTGAACTGATGTCTACTTACGGAGACCGCGGAAATATAATTGCTTACCAAAAGAGATGTGAGTGGAGAGGGATTCATATTGAAATTCTGAAGCTAAATCCGGGATTTGATGTCAACTTACTTAATTCATGCGATTTTCTTTTCATGGGCGGCGCTCAGGACGAACAACAGCAGATCGTAGCCGAAGATTTAATGAAAAAAAAGACAGAACTTAAACAAAAAATCGAAGAAGGCGTTCCCGGACTTTATATCTGCGGCGCATACCAGTTCCTGGGAAAATATTATAAGGAAGCTGACGGAACAGTTATAAAAGGTCTTGGAATTCTTGATCTATATACGGAAAATCCCGGCTTGAACTCTTCCCGCCTGATTGGCAATATCCTGATGTCAACTGCCAAGGACATGAAGTTGGTCGGTTTTGAAAACCACGGCGGCAGAACCTATCTTGGGAAAAACGTCAAGCCTCTCGGGACAGTTATTGAAGGCTTCGGAAATAACGGCAAAGATACCACTGAAGGAGCAATTTATAAAAATAGTTATGGCACATACCTACACGGGCCGATTTTACCGAAAAATCCGGAATTTACAGATCTCTTGATCAAGCTCACTTTGGAGAATAAGTACAAATTGACTATAAATTTTCATACCCTGGAAGATTCTCTTGAAAAAAAGGCATATAATGCGATTGCCAAAAGACTTGGTCTTAAGCTATAATAATTTAATGAAAATAGATATAAATCATGTGGCTAAATTAGCGAATCTTCCTCTTAATCCTCAAGAGAAAGAAAAATTTGAAAAACAACTCTCCGAAACTTTAACTTATGTAGGCAAGCTTAGTTCGGTAGATACGAAAAACGTTAAAGAAACCTCTCAGGTTACCGGGCTTGAAAATGTCACGAGAATTGACGAGGCAAAAGTTTCACTGACTCAGGAAGAAGCACTTAAAAATACAGGGTCTTCTCAGAATGGCTTATTCAAAGTTAAGGCGATATTGGAATGAAAAATTTAAACCAACTGACATTAAAGGAGGCAAAACGGGGATTAAGAAATAAGGAATTTTCCTCAGTTGAGCTAACCAATGCTTGTCTTGAGCAAATCAAGAAACATAATCAGGATCTAAACGTCTTCATAACTGTTATTGAAAAACAAGCCTTGGAATCGGCCAAAAAAGCCGATGAATTGATTGCCGGCGGACAGGACTTGCCGTTGTTGGGAATACCTGTCGCCCTGAAGGACTTATTTTCAACTAAAGGAATCAGAACTACTGCCGCCTCGAATGTTCTAAAGAATTATATTCCCCCATACGATGCAACCGTGGTTAAGAAAATTAAAGACGCGGGAGCGGTGATCATCGGAAAGACCAATCTGGATGCCTGGGCCCACGGCTCAAGCGGTGAAAACTCTGATTTCGGTCCGACCAAAAACCCATGGAATAAAAAAAATGTTCCCGGCGGATCATCAAGCGGTTCAGCCGTATCCGTAGCGTCCGATATGTGTATTTGTGCTACAGGTACGGACACAGGGGGATCTATAAGACTCCCCGCATGCTTTAATAATGTTGTAGGACTGAAACCTACTTATGGACGTGTAAGCCGTTACGGTATAGTGGCGATGGCATCATCGCTGGATTCAATCGGACATTTCACCAAGACCGTAGAAGATTCGGCTCTTTTTTTTAATATTACTGCCGGACATGATGAAATGGATGCAACCACTCTACCTGCAAAGCTTGAGAATTTCACTCAGGACCTTGAAAAAGATATTAAAGGCCTTAAAATCGGTATTCCCAAAGAATTTGTTACCAAAGATGTAGGTCGAGAAGTAATGTTGGGTTTTGAGAAAGCCGTGAAAGTCTTAAAAGATTTAGGAGCGCAAATTACTGAAGTTTCACTTCCCTACACCGAATACGGAATTGCCGCCTATTACATAATCCAGCCATCCGAAGTGTCCTCAAATCTGGCGCGTTATGACGGTATCCGTTACGGGCAGGACCGGGGATTTTTCGGTGATGAAGCCAGAAGAAGAATAATGCTTGGAACCTTCACTTTATCTTCGGGATATTACGATGCTTATTACAAAAAGGCCATGCAAGTCAGGACTTTGATCAAAAAAGACTTCGATGACGCATTTTTGAAAGTAGATGCTTTAATTTCTCCTGTTTGCCCGACACTGCCATGGAAATTAGGAGAAAAAATCAACGATCCTCTGAAAATGTATCTCTCCGATGCATTGACCGTTACGGCAAATATCGCCGGTATTCCCGGACTGGCTGTTCCGGCAGGATTTTCAGCTGACCGTTTGCCAATCGGAATTCAAATTATGGGATCTCAGTTATCGGAAAGTCTACTCTTCCGAATCGGAAACGCTTTTGAGAAGCAAACAAATTATTATAAATTAAAACCTAATCTATGAAGTATAAACCCGTGATCGGACTGGAAGTTCATGTTGAATTAAAAACGCAATCAAAAATGTTTTGCGGATGTTCGGCCGATTATTTCGGTCAGAAACCGAATACGCATACCTGTCCTGTTTGCTTGGGACTTCCCGGCGCTTTACCCGTACCCAATCAAAAAGCCATTGACTGGTGCGTGATGATCGGCCTGTCATTGGATTGTAAAATCGCGAATTTCTCCAAATTCGACCGCAAGAATTATTTTTATCCTGATCTGGCCAAAGGTTATCAAATAAGTCAGTATGATCAGCCGTTCTGTCAAAAAGGCAGCATTTTGCTTTCCAACGGTAAGAAAATAGGCATTACTCGGGTCCATATGGAAGAAGATACGGGAAAATTGACACACCAAGGAGACTCATCTTTAATTGACTTCAACAGGTCGGGCGTACCATTGGTTGAAATAGTTACCGAACCGGAATTCGAGAATGCCAAAGAGGTAGTTGAATATCTGAAGAAACTTCAGCAGATTGTCCGATATCTTGATGTCTCTAAGGCCGACATGGAAGAAGGAAACATGCGGCTTGAACCGAATATCTCCCTTCGAAAAGAAGGAGAAACATCTCTTCCGAAATATAAAGTGGAAGTGAAAAATATCAATTCGTTTAGATTCGTTGAAAAGGCAATTGAATTTGAAATTAAACGCCAGGCGGAAATTTTGGACACAGGCTCACTTCCGGTCCAGGAAACCAGAGGCTGGAATGAAACAAAAAATAAAACTATTTCTCAGAGAGTTAAAGAGGAAGCCAACGACTATCGATATTTTCCTGAGCCTGACATTCCGCCCATTCTTCTGACCGATACTAAAATCTCCAAACTTAAATCGGAGATGCCGGAAACACCAAGCGCTAAGTTTGAGAGATTTAAAAAAGAATTCGGACTGGCCGATTATGACGTTGAAATTCTCACCAGGGAAAAATCAACGGCCGATTATTTTGCAGAAGCGACAAAAGTCGGGAAAAAACACAACGTCAATCCGAAACAAATTGCAAATCATCTGATAAACAGAAATATAAACATTAATTCCGTATTACCCGCAAAATTAATAGAGGCAATTGTTAAATCTACGCAGACAGAACAAATAGACGAAAATAAATTAAATAAAATTATAAGCGATGTTCTGAAAAATAATCAGAAAGCAGTTTCCGACTATCAAGCGGGAAAAGAAAATGTAATAATGTTTTTAATTGGACAAGTTATTAGACAAGCCAAGCAAAAACTGGATACTAAGATAATAAAAGAAAAATTGGAGAAAAAATTAATTAAGTAAAATATGGCATTTTCGGAAGGCGGAGAAACTACATTTCCGTCAAAATTGAGAAAACCCGGGAACCGATACGACGAGACGGAAAAAAGAATAAAAACAGTGAAGGGTTACTCGGAAAAATTGGGTATATACGCACCGGTGGAATATAGAAATGATGAGCATTATTGGTTTACCGTTACAAAATGGAACCATGAGATAACAAAAGATTTAAAAAACCAATTGGCCGACAATGAACAATTAAAGACAGTTTCGCTGACCCTGGCTATGAAATTTTCTGAAAAATTGTTAAAGGAAGAGGAGCAAGCGGCCACGGATAAATTAACGCAGGTCTCAACAAGAGCGGTTATGAATAATTTTTTAGAAAACTTAATAATAAAACCCAGAGAAAACACTAAGACAAAGCTTTTACTTTTTGACATGGATGAATTTAAAAAATACAACGATACATACGGACATCCTGCGGGAGACGAACTTCTTAAGGAGGTATTTGGAATAATCTCAAAACACAGCAGATCCATAGACTTAGTCTTTAGGCTGGGCGGAGATGAAGGCGGAATTATTTTTCCAAATTTGCCGTCGGAACCGGCAGATTTAATTGATAAAAGAGCGGAAGAAATAAGAAAAGAAATATTTGAAAAAACAAAGACGAAAATTACCATGGGAATAACTTCAATAAAAGATTCTGACAGAACCGTATCCGATGTCTATCAAAGAGCAGATAAGAATCTCTATGAGGGAAAAATTGCAGGAAGAAATTGCATATATTCCGATAATGGTCTTGTTGCAAATAAATAACTAATATGTCTGATTTTGTTCATCTTCATAATCACAGCGAATATTCGCTGTTGGACGGACTTTCAAAGATACAGGATATGGTTCTAAGAGCCAAAGAATTAGGCATGAAGGCCTTGGCGATTACCGACCACGGAAACATGTACGGAGCGATAAAATTTTACAAAACCTGTCTTGAGGAAGGAATAAAGCCGATAATAGGCTGTGAAATTTATGTCAGCCGCAGGTCCCGCCACGATAAACAGGCCGGACTGGATACGGATTCTAACCATCTGGTTTTATTGGCCAAAAATAATCTCGGATATAAAAATCTGATGAAGATTATTTCGATAGCAAATCTTGAAGGATATTATTATAGACCAAGAACCGACATAGAGCTTCTAAAAGAATTCCACGAAGGATTAATTTGCCTAAGCGCCTGCGTAAACGGATATGTTTCGGAACCCCTTCTGCAAAACCAGGAAGAAACCGCCAAGAAAAGAGCTCAAACCTTGGAAGAGATTTTCGGCAAAGGCAATTTTTATCTGGAAATCCAAAAACATATTGACGTCAAAGAACAAGACCCCCTGAACGAGAAATTGATAAATCTCTCTCAGAAACTGGGAATTCCGTTGGTTGCAACCAACGACAATCATTACGTGAACAGCTCCGATGCCGAAGCGCAGGAAATATTGCTTTGCATCCAGACACAGACAACCATTAACACTAAAAACAGAAAACTTTCCATGATCTCTTCTCCGGATTTTTACATAAAGTCACAGGAAGAAATGACCGGGCTTTTTATTCAGATCCCCGAAGCAATAGGAAATACGGTAAAGATTGCCGACATGTGCAATGTAGAAATAACTTTAGGCAAATGGATTATGCCAAATTTTAACGTTCCCAATTCCAAAACTCCGGCGGAATATATCAAAGAGTTGTCGGAAGTAGGTCTTAAGAAAAGATACAAAGAAATTACACCCGTCATAGAAGAAAGATTGGATTACGAACTTTCGGTTATTCTGAAAAAAGGCTATGAAACATATATTCTGATTGTTGCGGACTTTGTAAACTGGGCGAAAGCTCAGGGAATTACGGTCGGTCCGGGCAGAGGATCAAATGCGGGTTCGATTGTTTCTTATGCGCTGGGAATATCCGATGTCGATCCTTTGTACTTTAAACTTCCTTTTGAAAGATTTTTAAACCCCATGCGTCCTTCTCCGCCGGATATAGATTTGGATTTTGCCGATAACAGACGCGATGAGGTTATAGAATATGTCACCAAAAAGTACGGCAGGGATAAGGTGGCGCAAATCATTACTTTCGGGACAATGGAAGCCAGAGGTTCGGTCAGAGATACCGGACGGGCTTTGGGAATGCCTTATTCCGGCCCGGATCGGATCTCGAAAATGATCCCTCCCGGTTGGCAGGGGCAGGCAATGACCATCGAAAAGGCTTTGGATCAAAGCCCGGAGCTGAAAATAGCCTATCAGTCGGAACCCGAAACAAAAAGACTTCTTGATCTGGCAAAAAAACTGGAAGGAGTAGCAAGACACGCTTCAATGCATGCCGCAGGTGTCGTTATTGCGGACAAACCTCTGACCGAATATACACCCTTACAGAAAGAAACCAACGGTGAAAAAATTATTACCCAGTATGATATGTACAATGTCGGCGAAGACGGAGTCGGTCTTTTGAAAATCGACTTTTTGGGTCTGAGAAATTTGACGATTATCCAGGAATCTTTACGTTTTATTAAAGAAAATCAGAGGAAAGATTTAGACCTGTCAACACTGTCGTTTGAAGATAAAGATACTTACGAACTGCTTTCTTCCGGCGAAACTACGGGAATTTTTCAACTTGAATCTTCGGGAATGCGAAGATACATCAAAGACCTTAAGCCGACGACCATCTTTGATCTTCAGGCCATGGTTGCTTTATACCGGCCCGGTCCGATGGCCAATATTCCGGAATTTATCAGACGAAAACATAATCCAAGCCTGATAAAATATCCCGATCCCCGTCTCTCGGATATCCTGAAAGAATCTTACGGAGTTATTACCTTCCAGGATGATGTGCTTCTGACGGCAATAAAAGTGGCAGGATATTCCTGGCTTGAGGCAGATAAACTAAGAAAAGCTATCGGCAAGAAAATCTCCTCCGAGATGAAAAAACAACATGACAAGTTTATCGACGGTTGCATTACCAACGGAATGTCCAAGAAAAAAGCCGAGGAATTCTGGATTCTGTTTGAGCCTTTTGCAGGGTACGGATTTAATAAAGCTCATGCGGCCGGATATGCAACCATCGCTTTCAGGACAGCCTACCTTAAAGCCCATTACCCGGTTGAATTTATGACAGCGCTTCTGACCGCCGAATCCCGCGGAACAACCGGTCCCGTAAAAAATGAAAAGATTGCTCAGGCCGTTGCCGAATGTAAACGTTTGAATGTTACCATTTTCCCTCCCGAAATAAATAAGTCGGAAAGTGATTTTTCCATCGAAAGTAAAATAAATATCAGGTTCGGTTTAACTGCAATTAAAAACGTCGGCAGTGCGGCAATTAAAAGTATCCTGGCTGCCAGAAGCTCGGGTAAATTTAAATCTTTTGAGGATTTTTGTTTCAGAGTCGATCTCGGACCGGTCAATAAAAAAACAATCGAAAGCTTAATTAAGGCCGGAGCAATGGATATTTTCGGCAACAGGGCAACATTGTTGATGAGTTATCCGGAAATCGTCGAAAAAATGCATAAAAAAAGAAAACAAGAGAACGAAGGACAAACGACCCTATTTAATGAAAACGAAAATATAAAAATGGAAACCAAGATTTCTCAAAATGCAGTTGATGATTTTTCCGAAAATGAAAAATTGGCATTTGAAAAAGAGTTCTTAGGTTTTTATTTGACATCCCATCCGCAGCTTGATAATCTTATGCACGTTAAAAGTTTGATCACTCATGAAATTGAATTTTTATTGGAAGAGAAAGAAGGTACAAAAGTAAAAATCGGAGGAATTATTGAATCGGCACGAAGAATTTTTACGAAAAAAAATAATCATGAAATGGCCTTTTTAATAATCAGCAATGAAAAAGGCCAATCGGTAGAATGCGTTGTCTTTCCGAAAGTATTTGACCAATATAAAAATTCTCTCAATAAAGATACTGTTATCATTATTGAAGGACATTTGGATACAAAAAACGACAAGCCTTCGATTATAGTAGAAAAAATATCCGAAGTGAACCAATTGCCTTCTTGACAGATTGCAGGCTTACCTTTAAAATCTAAGATACATGACGTCATTTATACCTGAAACGATTTTTCAAATAGGAAAATTTCCCGTCACGAATACCGTTCTTGACACATTGATTGTAGACGCAGTTTTGATATCGACGGTAGTTTGTTTGTCTAAAAAAATTAAATTGAATCCAACCAACGGTTTCCAAAATGCCGTAGAGACGATAATTGAAGTTTTTTATAATTTAACCGAATCAGTAAACCAAACAATGACAGCAACTATTTTCCCGTACTTTATGAGTTTCTTCCTATTTATTCTCATTGCCAACTGGAGCGGTCTTATACCGGGATTCGGAACCATCGGTTTTTGGAGGAATAAAGAGTTCGTTCCCCTTTTAAGGGCCGCAACCAGCGACTTAAATCTGACCCTTGGTTTGGCGACAATCTCAATCATCGCCACACATATCTTGAGCATCAAAACGATCGGAATAATAGATTATCTGAAGAGATATTTTTCTTTTAATCCGATCAATCTCTTTGTCGGAATTCTGGAAATAATTTCCGTTTTTACCAGCCTTATCTCTTTGTCTTTCAGGTTGTTCGGCAACATTTATGCCGGAGAGGTTGTGATCACTACGATTTCGGCAATTTTTGCTTTTGTCGTTCCCCTGCCGTTTTTAGCTTTGGAGATTATCGTCGGAATCGTGCAGGCGTTGGTTTTTTCAATGTTAACCATGGTCAATATGTCGATATTGATGACCCCGCACGAGAAAAGTCATTAAAAATGACAGTTGCGCGAGTCACAAACATATTGTAAAATAAATTTTACCGTCGTTAAGGAGGTGAATTATGAATTTTAGCGTATCGGGAGGACTTATTATCGCAATCGGAGGTTTAGGGCCCGCACTGGCAGTCGGTTATATCGGAGCGGGGGCAATGGAAGCATTGGGACGAAATCCTGAAGCACAAGGAAAAATATTGCCGGCAATGTTACTGGCAATGGCATTCGCAGAAGCAATCGCAATTTATTCTTTGATCCTGGCTTTTGGGAAATAACCTGTCGAAATGGAAATACTTTCTTAATTTATGGATATACTGAAGAATTTCGGATTAAATCCGGTACTGTTTGGTGCACAGATAGTTAATTTTTTAATTATCTTTTTTATATTAAAAAAGTTTCTCTATAAACCCATTCTTGAGATCTTGAAAAAACGTCAAGCTACAATCGGGGAAAGCTTAAAGCAAGCCGAAGAAACAAGACTGAAGCTTGAAAAAGTAGTGATTGAGGAAAAAAACATTCTAAAAAATGCCCAGCTCCAATCAAAAAAAATTATTGAAGATGCTAGGAATGAGTCTGTGGAAATAGCCAGACAAATGAATGCGGAAGCGGCAAAACAGTCGGAAAAAATCCTAGCCGGAGCCAAAGAGCAAATCGCCCGTGACTCTGCAGAAGCGGAAAAAAGATTGGCCGTGTCAACAAGTAAATTAGCGGCAGACTTCTTGAAAAAAGCCCTGAAAGATATTGTCACAACTAAAAATCAGGAGGAAATAATATCCGGAGCATTGAAGAAAATAAAAAAATAATTATAAATGGACAAAAAGAAAATAGACAAACTAATTTCCGTAAGCTATAAGAATCTTGATAAAAAAAAAGTTGAAGAGATAGGGTCGCTTCTTGGTAAAGCCGATTTAAAAAAATACATTGAAAGGCTCAGGTCCGCGGAAAGAGAAAATAATCTCATTATTTATAGTCCCGTAGACAATAACTATGAAAAAAGGTTCCAAAAACTTTTTCCCAACAGAAAAATAGTTTTTGTTTTGGATCCGTCTCTGATACTCGGAATAAAAATTATTGACAATGATAAAATTTACGATTTTACCTTAAAGAATTCATTGGAAAAGATTATCGGTTACATCGAACAGAATTATGATTAACGACAATAAAATTATTGAAAATCTGGAAAAACTGCTCATGACCTATGGGGAAGATAATAAAGCCCGGAATATCGGAACCGTTATAAGAAATGCAGACGGAGTAATTGTTGCTTCCGGTCTTTCCAATGCGATGATCGGCGAAAGAATAACTTTCAAGGACGGAAACGCCGGTCCGGTATTAAATCTGGATGAGGATAACACTTCCATCCTGCCCTTAGGGGACACAACGGGAATAAGAGAAGGAGACATCGTAGAGTCAACTGGCGAAATGCTTTCGGTAAAAGTATCTGAAGAATTACTGGGAAGAGTAGTTGATCCTTTAGGAAATCCTTTAGATAACAAAGCAAAAATTAAAAAGGGTAAAAACATGCCCCTGGAAAAAATTGCCGCGGGTGTTGTCGATCGGGAGCCGGTTTCCGTTCCGTTAAAAACCGGCATAAAGGCAATTGATTCAATGATTCCGATTGGAAGAGGACAAAGAGAACTGATTATCGGCGACAGGCAAACCGGAAAGACGGCTATTGCGATCGATACCATAATTAATCAAAAATTTAACAAAAATCCCGTCATCTGTATCTATGTTGCAATCGGACAGAAAAGAAGCACTATAGCCCAGGTCGTTGACAGATTAAGTTCCGAAGGTGCGCAAGCCTACACTATCGTGGTTTCTGCCAGCGCTTCGGATTCTGCGGCATTACAATACCTTGCCCCTTATGCCGGATGTGCGATTGCGGAATATTTCTTGGAAAAAGGTAAAGATGTCTTGGTTGTCTACGATGATTTGACCAAACACGCCTGGGCGTACAGGCAAATTTCCTTGGTTTTGCGCCGTCCTGCAGGGAGAGAAGCTTATCCCGGAGACATTTTTTACTTGCACAGCAAACTTCTGGAAAGAGCGGTAAAGCTCAATAAAGAACACGGAAACGGCTCCATTACCGCATTGCCAATCATTGAAACACAGGCCAACGATATTTCAGCCTATATTCCGACCAATGTCATTTCTATCACCGACGGACAGATATACCTGCAGACCGACATTTTTAATGCCGGCATAAGACCCGCAATTAATGTCGGACAGTCCGTTTCCAGGGTCGGTGGTGCTGCCCAGACACCGGCAATTAAGTCGGTTTCGGGAAAACTGAGACTGGCATTGGCTCAGTATAACGACTTGGCTGCTTTTGCCCAGTTCGGAAGTGAACTGGACGCGGCAACTCAAAAACAGCTGGACCGCGGAAAGAGATTGACTGAAATCCTCATACAGCCTCAATATTCTCCGCTGACGGAAAATCTGGAAATATTGAGCATTTATGCCGTAACCTCAGGCCTGATGGATGACGTCCCGGCTGACTCGTTCCAAAGGTTTGAAAATGATCTGCACGACTTTGCCAAGAAAAAATATCCGAAAGTCCTGGACGAGCTTTCCACAGGTCAAAAGCCAACGGAGCAAACCCTAAAACAAATAGAAAAACTCGTCCAAGAATTCAAAAAAAGATTTGAATAAATATGGCTAATTTATTATTACTAAAAAGAAGGATAAGAACTGCCGGTAATGTCTCCAAGACGACTAGGGCCATGCAGATGGTGGCAGCCTCGAAGCTTAAAAGGGCTCAGGAAGCGACTCTGGCGGGAAGGCCTTATGTTGAGAAACTCTTGACCATGACCCAGAGCGTGCTGAGCAAATTAAATAAGGAATATTCACATCCGTATATGGCAAATAACGGCAAAAATAAAACGCTGGTGGTAGTCATTTCTCCGGACAAAGGACTTTGCGGAGGGTTAAACACAAATCTTATTCGTGAAGTCACAAGCTATGACTCAAAAAATAAAAACTGTATTTATCTGACGGTCGGTAAGAAAACCGAATCAACAATTATATCTATGCAGAGAGAATTAATTGCTTCGTTTAAATTCGGCTCAACTCTTCCTACTTTTGAAAAAGTCTTGCCGGTCATAAAAATTATTGATGAATATTTTCTTGGACAAAAAGTCGGTAGCGTTAAAATAATTTCCACAAATTTTGTCAGCGTTATTTCTCAAAAACCTGAGATCATGGACCTCCTACCGATAGTGCCGCCTGTGGTTCTATCCCCTACCCTTACTCTTTTTGAACCGGGTCCTAGCAGTTTATTGCCACCTCTTCTCAGGCACTTTATTGAAATGACTATCTATCAGAAAGTTCTGGAAAGTTATGCTTCGGAACAGGGAGCAAAAATGGTTGCCATGAAAAGCGCAACCGATAATGCCCTGGAAATTGTTGACGATCTCGGACTTGAGTATAATAAGGGTCGTCAGGAAAAGATTACGAACGAAATTTTGGATATCAGTAGCGCTGCATTCAGCGCAAATGCCTAGATGATCTAATATAAATTATGAGCAATATAAATGAAGGTATAATTTTCAGGATATCGGGGCCTGTGGTAGATGTCAGATTTGCCTCTAACCCTCCGCTTATCCATGAGGCGCTCGTGATTGAACTTGAGGAAAGCAAAAAACTGATATTGGAGACAGCCTTTGAAATAGGCAGCAATGAGGTAAGGACCTTGGCTATGGGTCCGACAGACGGATTACGCCGCGGAATGAAGGTTCTTAGTACAAATTCGCCCATAAAAGTCCCGGTCGGATTCCCGACCTTGGGAAGAATTTTTAATGTTTTAGGAGACACTATCGACGGAAAACCCTTTACGCCAAAGAAAAACGATGTTTATTACAATCCCATACACCGTGGTGCTCCGCTTCTGACCGAACAGGAAACAAGGCCGCAGGTCCTGGAAACAGGCCTTAAAGTCATCGATCTTATTGCCCCATTTACCAAAGGAGGAAAAATTGCCGTTTTCGGAGGAGCGGGTGTCGGAAAAACGGTTATCGTCAAAGAGCTTATCCGCAATATCGCCACCGAACACAAGGGTCATTCGGTTTTTGCGGGGGTCGGAGAAAGAACCAGGGAAGGAAATGATCTGTGGCTGGAAATGAAAGAAGCCGATGTCATGGACAAGACGGTCATGGTGTTCGGACAAATGAACGAACCTCCGGCCAACAGAATGCGGGTTGCCCTAACCGCCCTAACGATGGCGGAATACTTCAGGGATGAAAAACGGGAGGATGTCTTGCTTTTCATTGACAACATCTTCCGTTTTGCTCAGGCCGGTAGCGAAGTTTCCGCACTTTTGGGAAGAATGCCCTCCGCGGTCGGGTATCAGCCGACTTTGGCTTCAGAAATGGGAGAGCTTCAGGAAAGAATCACCTCGACCAAGAAGGGTTCGATTACCTCGGTTCAGGCAGTCTATGTTCCGGCGGATGATTATACCGATCCCGCGCCTGTCACTATCTTTGCCCATCTTGACGCTACAATCAACCTGGAGCGCTCGATTGCGGAACAGGGTATTTATCCGGCCGTTGACCCCCTCGCATCAACCTCAAGGATCTTGGATCCTAACGTTGTCGGAATCGAACATTATAATGTAGCCAGGGGCGTACAGAAAGTGCTGCAAAGATATAGGGATCTACAGGATATAATCGCAATTCTCGGAATTGATGAATTATCCAACGAAGACAAGCTAACCGTTGCCAGAGCCAGGAGAATACAAAGGTTCTTAAGTCAGCCGATGTTTGTCGGAGAAATATTCACCGGACAACCCGGTAGATACGTGAAAATCCAGGATACTGTAAAAGGATTTAAGGAAATCTTGGAAGGCAAACATGATACGCTTCCTGAATCGGCATTCTATATGGTCGGAACAATTGATGAGGCTGTCAAACAAGGCCGAGGTGAAAAATGAATCTCCTTCTTGAAATTATTACGCCTGAAAAAGTTGTCTACAGTGACGAAGTAAATGAGATTATAGTTCAAACCGTTAACGGCGAAATTGCCATTCTTCCCCATCATGTTAATCTTTTAACTCAGATTTCTCCCGGAGAAATGATTGTCAAAAAAGGAAGCAATCTTCAGCATCTGGCGGTAACCGGCGGATTCCTGGAAGTTATGAATAATAAAGTCAGCATTTTGGCCGAGTATGCCATCAAAGCTCAGGATATTGAGGTAGAAAAAGCCATGGAAGCGAAAAAACGAGCGGAAAAAGTGATGAAAGAAAAATCAACCGATAATGAAGTAAAAATAGCCCAGGCGGAAATCATGAAAGCAATTCTGGAACTGAAAGTCGCCACAAGGCACAAAAAAAGACCTCTTTAAAAACGTCCTTGTTTTTCCCTGAATTCATTGTAGAATACAATAAGACAAGCCGATGTGGCTCAGTGGTAGAGCGAGTGTTTCGTAAACACTAGATCGTGAGTCCGATTCTCACCATCGGCTCTTATTCTATGAGATCAAGACTGACAAGGAGATTGGTGCAAAAAACCGAAAAAAATCTTGCCTTAAGCATCTTGGGCATTGTTATTATAATTTTTTTGGCATTCAAATTCGGTGTTCCGCTTTTGGTTAATTTAAGCCTGTTTCTGTCCGGCTCAAAAAATACCCAAACGCAGCCGGTTACTCAGGATAACTCCTTTATTGCCCCGCCCGTGCTGGATTCTTTTCCTGAAGCAACTGCCAGCGCGGATATCATAATTACCGGTATAGCCTCAAAAAATCAAACAATAAATTTGTATCTCAACGACAATCTTACCGATACCGTTAAAACTCAGGATGACGGGAAGTTCCAATTCAAGGAAACACTTAAACCGGGAGAAAATACCGTTAAGACAACTGTGGATGTCAACGGAAAAGAGAGTGATTTCTCCAACATTTTGACCGTTGCCTTTAAAAGCGCTCCTCCGTCTCTTAGTCTTGATTCGCCGTCAGACGGACAATCTTTTTCCAAGGATCAAAACACAGCTACCGTTAAGGGAGTAACTGATCCGGATGTTAAGGTCACTGTAAACGGTTTTTGGGCTATAAACGACAGTCAGGGCAATTTTTCTTATGATCTTCCTTTGCAAAGCGGAGACAACAAAATTGCCGTCATTGCGACCGATATGGCAGGCAATAAGAACGAAAAAGACATAAAAGTAACCTACTCTCCCTAATGACTAAAAAAGTTTTCGTTTTATTTTGCATATTTGTTCTTTCCAGGATTATATTTATAAACCCTCTGCCGGTTTTTTTTGACTCTCCCGAGTATCTTGCAAGATTTTCGGATACGAATTATTTTCAGGCTATACTGTCGGGTCACATCCCGTTTCACGCAGGATTTATCGCCTTATTCTGGCCTGCATATCATCTTGGTTTAACTTCGAATCTTAATCCTGCATATGTGGTTATTCTTGCCCAAATTTTATTTTCGGCAATTGCGGTTTATTGTTTTTATAGATTTGCAATGATGATAACTGAGAAAAAAACCGCCTTGTTGGCAGCTGTTTTAGCATCATTGTTTCCTCTTTATTGGATTACTAACGCTTCGATCATGGTGGAATCTTCCTACATTAATTACTTTCTAATTTCCTTATTTTTTATATCTTTTTATGCCAAGAAAAATCAAACAATATATTATCTTATTGTCGGTAGCATTTTATTCGGGCTTTCCATGCTCACCAATCCGCTTGTCATTCTCTGGTCTCCGTTTCTGGTGTCAGTTGTATATTTCTTAAACACGAAAAAAACTCTCAAAGTAACTTTGGCAATCGTAGCGACTATTCTGTTTACTGTTTTTATAAACGGTTTTTTGGTTGCTAAATCCCTACAGATACCGCTTCTGACGGGAATTCATAAGTATATTTTCGGAGAAGACCTGGGTGTTATACCGAATGTTTCATCTTTTCTTACAATTTTCAGATTTATTAGAAACGCCTTACTTCCACTCATTCAAAACAATACAATTCTTGTATTACTTTTATCGATCTTATCGCTGGTAAAGATATTTAAAATTAACAAGAAGCTATTTATAGTTTCTTTCCTTTGGATAATTCCGCTTATTATAGTTAACCAATGGTTCAACCCTCTTCTCTTAGGCAGGCACGGAATAATTGCGGAATTCGGGCTGGCATTTCTCTGCGCTGTCTATTTGGAAAAAAAGAAATTATTAACTTTTGTGGTAATTGCCTATATCTTAGTCATTTCTTTTCCCGCCCTTACTCTTTTAAGACAACCCGTTCCTTATCTTGAAGAGCAAAAATATGCTCAGGGTCTTCCCAAAGGCCTGCTGATTGACACTCATTTTGCCAGACCTCAGATCCAAGGGCATTATCCCGGCATTGTATATTTTATCAATGAACCATCACAGACAGGCGATTTTGAAAAAACAGTCGATAAATATTTAAAAAACCATCTTCCTGTATTCATAACCTCGCAAGCCCTATCTGATCCGTACGGACTATATTCCGGTCCGTATCTGTATCCGCTTTCTTTGTCTTATGCAAATAAGTTCCAACTGGAGGATTCTTTGCCTTACTTACTCAACAAATATGCCGTAGTTGATAATGATGCTAGCATTGTAATTTTCAAAATAGTTTCAAAAGGAAATAGCAAATATCCGGATATTCCTAACCTAAGCGCGAACCGACGGAGAATTGATTATTTTGATCCTTTAAATCAACTGTGGTTTTTGATGGAAAGGGCCAAAATTATCCAAAGCCAAAACATTATCAGAGGATAGAACAAGCTGTTGATAAACATGCTGTCCGCAAATATACCCACGACCGAAACGATTGCCAGAACCGAAGCAATCTTAAACAACCTGAACCAAAAATACACATACAAAATAAAACCGACAATTCCGGTAGTTGCCAAGACGAACAATAAACTATTATCGGGAGAGGAATCTGCGTGACTGGTCAGGTTTGTTTGACTTCGGAAGTTGTACCGAAACTGTGCGTATCTGTAACTATTAAAACCTATTCCGAAAATTGGGTGATCGTCTATTATTTTTATGGCATTTTTGGCGGTCTCCAGCCTGGCTTCCGACGAAATAACCCTAAACAAATTAATATTGGTAATATAGAAATATTTTGAAGAAATTCCGATAACAATAATTATCAGTAGCAATAACCACAGGATCAATTTTTTCCGGCTAAGAAAGATAAATAACATACATGAAGCTACAATAAGCATAATTAAGGCGCTTCTGGAAAAAGTCAAAAACACAGCGCCTAAAGTTAGTATTATTAATACTCCGGTTGTTAAACTTCTTTTTTGCAAAAATTTATTTGTTAAAAATAAGAAAAACAACACAAAAAAGGCGCCCGCAAAATTAGGATCAAAAAATACGGAAAACATCCTGTACATATGCTCATCCCATCCCATATAATTAAGGTTTTGCAGGTTGGAATAGTAAAAATACTGAATATAGCCGAACAGAACGATTAATGAACCCGATAGCGTTAATAACTTTAAGACCGTTTTCTTAAACTCCTCATCAAAATCCAAAACCACAAAGAACATTCCCAGATAAATTACCCATCTGACAAGATAGGCAAAGGAAACCATAAATTCACCTGGTTGAAGATGCAGATTACTTATAAGAAGTGAGAATAAACCGACTAGCGGAAATAAAATTGCCGGCAAAAGTAGGTCCGGTTGTGTAATTTTTTGCCGTTTAAATAATTTTAAAAATAGCCAGCCAGAAATAAGAATGACTATTCCGATATCCAAAGGTTTTATAACAAAACCGTTGCCGAAATCCAGACGGAATATTTCCCCGACCGGAAAAACAAACAATAGAAAAATAAATATTTTTTTTAATATAGGCATAATTTCAACTCACTATAACATTATCCCATAAATTAATGCCGGAACTACGGGTACAATGAATCTTCTGAAGTCTTCAAATAACTCCGGCGGACCGTAGGAAAAAATAAAAATTAAAGAAAATAATACCCAATAGAATAGGACATGCGTCGTATCCGAAGACATTCTTCTTTTATATAGTTTAATTGTTCCCCAAAAACTGAAAGCCAGATACAGAAATCCCGAGAATAAAACTCGGTAGTCATGATTTCTGATATTCCTGACAATGTCCGAAATTATCTGGAAAAGCCCGAATTTTGCCTGTGCGGTTACGGGATAGACATTAAATTGCCTGAAAACTTCGGAAGCCCCAAACAGAAAATAATTATAAATAATAAGTGACAATATTAGTATCGAGAAACCGATTGTTACCTTAATTAACTTATCCCATTTTTTGGCAGTCAATAACCTGAATATAATTGCCAAAAATAAACAGGCAGAAATTAATCTGACATCGGTGGCAAAGCCCAAGACGAGTCCTGCCAATAAAAGTTTATTTTTCCTGTACAAAAGTAATCCCAAAAGTAAAAGCATTACCGTTACCGGCTCCGTCGCTACTTTAGTTGCCTGTTCCACCCAGAACGGCGGGAATAAGGAAAAAGCTAAGGTAAAAACAGTATTTTTAGTCAGCTTCCAAAATAAATAAATCGCCACGAGAGATGAAACAAGACTGATTAAATATCCGGCCAGAATCGGTGAGCTTATTATTTTAGTTAACAAAAATATTAAAACCGGATATCCGGGAAACAAACGGGTATCATAACGGGAGAAATAGCTGACATTATTAATCGTTCCGTGAGCAAGCATTGAAGCATATGTTGCATAGCTGTCCTGCTGAATATAGAAATTCGGACTGTGCAGTTGATAATAACTTACAGCCAAACGGACGATCAGAGAGATAATGATAATGGTAAAAATTCTCATGCTTAATTTTAATATTTCTTAAAAATCAGTATCGATCCTCCGACAACGGCAACAGGACTACGTTTACTAAACGCCGGATCCTTATCGTAACCGCAAAAATACCAGCAAGTTGCGCTTATGGCAATCGTATGATTTTTGTCGAATTTTAAGGCTACGGTTCTTTTATTATCGTTTATTGCCAAATTTTTTATCTTCTCATATCGGATGCCGTATTTTGCCGGATCAATTGAGCCGAAATATGCCAGCTGCAGACTTCTTATTCCCTGATTATCTTCATATTTTTTTAAAGCTATCAATCCCTGACCCCAGTCATAATTCGAATCCACCAAGAACTTATATCGGTTTCCGGCTCCGCCTATTGCCTCGTTCATATAAGATACGAAATACGGAAAAGTTTTAAGCGTTCCTGCAATATACCAAATCAACAAAACTCCCAAAAATAGAAAAAGTATGGTTTTCCGAACTGTTTTTATATTCACAAGCTGACCGGCATAGATTATAACCAAAGGATATACGGGTAAAATATAGCGGTTTACCAAGGTAACGTGTGAAAGTATAACGTTTAAAAATATAAACAGTAACGGTATTAAAATATATTTCTCCTTTTTTACATACTTAAAAGGAATTAATAAACACAGGCTAAGCAACATCAAAAGCGGCAACGGAGTTTTAATAAAGAAAACCAAAGGGAAATAATACCCGGGAGATCCGTATAGAGATGCCATTCCGAGAATATACGATCTTTTTATATAAAGGTTAGAATAATTATACAGAAATGTTTGCTTAATCGTGCTGAGATAACTACCCAAGGGAATGGGCACGGTCAAGGCAAATTTAATTAAAGGGTTAGTCTTGGAAAGCGCAATTGCAGGACGGTTCTGATCAAACCTATATCCCAGGGGCGGCTCAAATTTGAAAAAATACGTTGCCCATAACGTAACTAAGACAATAAAAACAACTGCTAAAAACACCCAAATTCTTTTTTTCCAAAATGCATATTTTATTAGATCCCGTTTTCTTTTCACATCTAAGGCATAAAGAACGATTACCGGAAAAATAAAAAAGGGAATAGAAGTTATTTTTGTCGACAACAATAAACCGGTGATAATAGAAAAAATAATTATTCTTTTACGAGTGAACTTTTTTCTCCAGAGCCAAAAAAAGAATAGAGAAAGAATATAGAAAAATGTAAAGATTAAATCCGCATCCGCATAATGACCGTTGGCCAGGAGATTTGGTTCAAAAACAACAAGCAAAAGGGAAAATTTAGCCGATGTTTCACCAAATAATTTTTTCGAAAACATATATATCAGACCTGCCAGGCCGAGGGTAAATACTACCGTTACCATTCTCGGCCAAAAGATAATCCTGTCGTAGATCACGTTTTTATTAATAAGTGCGGGCAAAGCTACAATTTCTTTGGCTAAAGGCGGACTAAAAGGATCATAACGGAAATCATGATTAACCAAAAAATGATATCCGTATTCCGCATAGGTAACCTCATCGTAGGTCGGAGACTCTTGTTTGATACTTCCTATAAGCAAAAACGACATTACGGTTAAACAAACCGCAATAAAAGCGTATTCCCAAATTTTTTTAATTTTCATTTTTTCTTTTTCGCATAAAAGGCTACTGCCATACCGAAATTAAAGATTCTCTTTTTTTCCAGAATAAAACCGCTTGCTTTTATCATTTTTTCCAATTTTAAGGAATTAAATTTATGAACGTGTGCATCTTTCCAGACTTTACCTTTGAGGCTTGTCCAGACATACCAGACCGTATTGAAAAGCAGATTTCCCGTATCCATTTCTATTATTGCCGTCCCCTTTTTTTTCAGAACCCTTAACATCTCCCCAAGAACTCCTTTTGGATCTAAGACATGCTCCAAAACCTCTGTACAAACAATTAGATCAAACGAATCATCGGCAAACGGCAAAGTATGCGCATCTGCCTCAACAAGTTTAATTGATTTATATTTTTTTTTGCCGTAAATGATTGCCTGACTATAAGCATCTACTCCCGTACACTTTGCTTTCGGAAAGCTCTTGGACATTTGGGCCAAAAACCAACCGCTGGCACAACCGACATCCAAAATATTTTTCGGGTCATCCTTAATTAAGGCAAGAACATTTCTTAATTTATTAGTATGCCAAATTCTCTGTAAAAGGTTATTCCTAACCCCTTTCTGGTAATAATCGGGCGGAACCTGATGTAAAATGCTTTCTGAAATATTTTTAGTCATGTCGTAAAATCCAAAGCTTTCCTCTAACCAAAAACGAATGGAAAGACATGATTATAGCAAAAACTAAGCCATTAATTCCGTCCATAAATCCCCTTTTAAAAACATAATTTACTATAAATTTGCCCGAAGGATACGAGAGTATGTCCCAAAAAGATGCTTTAATATTTTTTTCTTTCAGCTCTTCGGCTCTTATATCCGTATAAAAATTAATTTCTTTTAAAAATTCCCTTAAGGAGGCATGAGGGAAATGATGTAGGGAATTATTCAAAATTCCCACAGGCTCCCTTATCTTCCATATTTCATGAATCTTCCCTTCCCATAATCCTGAATCCTTCTTAGCCAATCTCAAGAGCTTCATTCTACCTGTTTCCCCGTATATTAACTGCTTTCCCCACATGGAATCCACTCTCTTGATATAAAAGCCGTTAAAATTTCCCTGTCCGATTGCGTTTTGTATTTCATAAGCTAAAGCGTCAGGAACTATTTCATCAGCATCAATAAATAAAACCCACAAACCGTTTGCCTCTGTCAGGGCAAAATTCCGCTGCTTAGAAAAATCATTACCGAGTGGATTAACGAATATTTGCGCTTTGCATTTTCTGGCTATTTCGACAGTTTTGTCCCGGGAATTATCGTCAATAACAATAATTTCATCGCACCAGCTCAAACTTTTCAGACAATTGCTTATATTCTCCTCTTCATTTTTGGTCAAGATTACTGCGGTTATACTTTGCATGATCTTTTTTACCTTTGATAAAGTATACTATTAAAAAGTATGCTCGACAATATAGCTATAATCATACCTACTTACAACGCCAAAAATACCATAGTCAAAGAAATTAATGGTATTTTTAAAACTCTTCCTGAGTCCAAAATATTCATTGTCGACGACAGCTCTCCGGACGGGACAGGAAATTTAATAAATCAATATTTACCAAGAGATAAGCGCTTAAGATTAATTGTCAGAATAGAAAAAGCCGGTCGGGGTTCGGCGGTATTAAAGGGTCTGAAAGAGGCTTTAAAAGACAAGCATGTTCAATATTTTGTTGAAATGGACGCTGATTTATGTCATAACCCGAAATACATTCCTCTATTAATAGAAAAATGTCAAAAAGCGGATGTGACAATCGCCTCCAAATATTTGCCGGGGTCTAAAATTATCGGCTTAGACGGAAAAAGGATGATATTCAGTAAGCTTGTTAATTTATATTTAAAACTAATCCTGCAAATACCCATTTCCGATTACACCAACGGCTTCAGATGTTATACCAGGAAAGCTTTGGAACAAATTAATTTGGATTCGTTTTATTCCAAAGGTTTTATAGTCTTATCGGAAATTGCCTATAAAATCAAACAAACAGGCGGCACTTTTGCCGAAATTCCTTTCCTCTTTATTTTTAATAAAAGAAATAAATCTAATTTTAATTTTAAAGAAATAAAAGAGGCTTTCCTAACGGTTCTGAAACTGAAATTTAATCCTAAATCACCTCAAACTTGGGTAAAGGAAAGATAAAATGTCCGCCTGATTTCAAATAGTTTTTTTCTCTTTGTAAAAATTCTTGTTTAAAAAACCACGGCAAAACTAGCATATATTCGGGTTTTTCTTTTCTGGCTTGTTCTTCTGAGATTATAGGTATTCCTGCCGAAGCAATTTTTTTGCCCCACTTTTCCGGATTCCTTTCCACTGCAGCTTTTATTAAACGGTTATTGAGCCCGCAATATTGAAGCAACGTGTTTCCCCTAGTAGATGCGCCGTAGACAAAAACTCTTTTATTCTTTTTAACCAGTTTTGAAATAAATTTATGCAATTTATTTTTATTATCTTTGACCCTCTTCGCAAAATCTAAATAATTATTGATGTTTTTAAGATCCATTCTTTTTTCTTTTGCTCTCATGTCAAGAACTGCTTTTGAAATTTTTCTTTGACCCTTGTTGGAGATGTAGGCCCTGAAACTTCCGCCGTTAATATCACTTTCTTCTACATCAAAAACTTCCATACCGTGTAGTTTTAATAAATTTTCAAGCGACAGAAGCGAATAATATTCAAGATGTTCGTGAACTATATTATCAAAGGCATTTTGCTTAAGCATCCCGACTAGATAATTTTGCTGAATTATAAAAATTCCCATCGGACGGAGTATTTTTTTAACATCCGAGAGAAAAACATTCGGTTCTTCCATATCATAAAAACAGGAGATAGCTGTAATAATATCTGCTTTTTTTGTTTTCATTTTATTAAAATAGGATGAATAGTTAAAGAAATCATTGATGACAACGTCTGCCTTTTGCCGACTTTCCTGACTGAATTTTTTAATCGGCTCCACGGCAACCTTAAGCGTATTTTTCGGATAGAAACTTAAGAGGGTTCCGTCATTTGCTCCTATATCAACCGCCAAGAGTTTTCTGCTTCTTGACTTAAGTTTTTTAAGCGCTTTGGTAACAATTTCCCCTAATTCTTTCTGCATGGTAGAGTTCATCCCTGATTTGTAGCCGTACCTCTCGGTATATAAAGATGCCTTGGGAGCATTGTGCTTTAATTGCAGCAAGCTACAATTGTCGCAAAGCATTAACTGTAAAGGATATTTTTGCGGTTTTTTGTTTCCGGTCGTAAAATCGGACAGATATTGAACCCCTAAAGAAATAATATTTTTAAGCTCTGAAGAACTACATGCCCGGCATTTCTTGATCTCCAATGATTTAAAGCTTTTTTGTTTCATCCGGCTCAATTGCCACTTATTATATAAAAAGCGCCGATATATAACAATCTCAACATCAATCTCTATTTTCTATCGAGTTTATATAGACGCCGTTATCTCCTTCCCGGATCACAAATTTTAGATTTTGAGGCGATCTTGAAGGCGCATGTCCCAACTCCCATGCAAGATATTCATAGTTCATGGTAAAACTTTGAAATTGACTGCCCGGACCGGCTCCTATAATGTTATAGCTTCTCTTGTCGGCAATTTTTATGATTTTTTTAACCAGTGAAAGTCTTTTAGAATACGTCAATCCCTTAACCGAATAGTCGGAAACCAAAATGGTATAAGTGTTTGCCGATACGATGAGTATCATTAATAAAATTACAGGAATAATTAAGACTTTTTTCGTCATTACAAGATCGAATGAAAAAGCAGTAAGATAAATAACTGCCGGAAACAGAATCGGAAGATAGGCCCCTGAAGAAGTCTCGTTAATAAAGTATCCGATAAATGAAATCAGTAACCACAAAAGTAAAAGCGTAAATCCAATGTCAAAAATATTCGATTTAAAATATTTATAGAAAGTTGCAATTAATAAACAGAAACTTACTGCCAAAATCAACATGGCGATGATATTATTTTGGGCAAAAATCAGATTTTGATAAAAATTAAGGAAATAATTAAAAATAGAGCCAAAATTTGTGGGCCCATTTATTCCGTTGATGCTGGGAAAACCGAAAAACCTTAAAATTTTATAACCTATCCAGGCCGCAAATCCTAAAGTTTGCGGAAAACCATGATTTATATCATAAAGCAGAACCGGAAACATAGGAATTAAAAAAGCGATAAGCGAAGATAATAATATCTTTTTACTGAATATTTTTTTAATCCACGGCTTTTTCTTCCACATTCCGTATGCCAAAATTAGAAATAATATAAACCACAAGATGACGGTTGCCAATTCAAAGTTATATAAAATAGCCAAAAATAAAATTGATAACGGTAAATAAATATTCTTGCCTTTTATAAATTTAAAAAGAGAATAAAAATACAAAAGCGTGAATAAGGGAATAGGACTGGTATGATAAGGGGTTCGCGAGTATAAAACCGCCAAAGGAGAGGTTGAATATAAAAGCGCCGAAATTACGGCTATTCTCTTAGAAAACATCTCTATCCCAAAAATGTATATTAATAAAATGGTCAATAACTCCAATCCAAGCGTTAAATAAGCACCGCCTATCGGATTAAATTTGAAAAGCCACAATGCAAAAGCTAATAAATATGTCCAAAGCGGCCCCTGGTGAAGCCAAGGATGACTTGAGGCAATACCTACTAATGGAATTACTCCCTTAGTCAGAATGTCTCTGGCAGATAGATAGAACCATCCTTGATCTCCGATGAACTGCATGGTTTTGTCAATATTGGCAATTCTTAAGAATAATCCGGAAATAAGAATCAGCAACAATAAAACGGAACCTTTATTAATTGACAGGACGACTTGAGTAAATATCGACCTAAGCAAGCCGTAATGTTTTTTTAAATATAAATATCTGCTTTTGGCATAAATATCTTCCATGTTTTTTAAATTCTTTGTGCTCATACCTACCAGGTGGATAATTTTTGCAGACGGAACAATGTACATTTTATAGCCTTGATCGGCAACTCTTTTGGAAATATCATTTTCCTCAAAATACAAGAATAGTTTCTCGTCAAACCCTTTGATTTTTTTAAAAAGATTTGTCTTAATCATCATTGCCGCACCGGGAACAGTATCGGTTATAATCGGAGCTTTCATGTCCCAATCATTCAGAATATTATCGTTATAAATGTTTTTATTCTTAAATATGTGTCTCAAAAAAGACTGCGAGAGTAAAATTGTCTTAGGGTTTAATTCTTTCGATCCCTGGGATTTAAACGGAGCGAATTTATTGTCAACAAATAAAGGCGAAATAATTCCGGCATTTTTGTTTTTTACAAAAAAATTGTAAAGATTGTCCAGTGAATTGCCCAAAGCTTCCGTATCCGGATTTAAGAAGAGCAAGTATTCACCCTTGGCATATTTTGCACCCAAGTTATTTCCTGCTCCAAAGCCAATGTTTTCAGGACTTTTTATATATTTAACTCCCGGAAATTTTCTAATAAGTTCCTTACCTATTTTATTTTCCTCATCATTATCTACGACTATAATTTCAAATTTCAGTTTGTTTTTTGATCTTAAAAGTGAAGAGATACAGTTATTTAATTTTTCTTGAACTTTGTAATGAACGATAATAATCGAAAGCATAGGCAATTATTTTATGTTTTTTAATTTACAGACAAATACCCATCCGAACATAATATTTAAAGGATAAAGAGCCGACAAAGGATAAAAGGCAATCAGAGCATTATAAATAATTGCTTTAATACTCTTTGTCGGCTTTATATAGCCAATTTCGGTTTCTATTTTACCTTTAAAGTTAAACTTTGCAAATAATTTTTTAAGATAAGAATATGTCGGCTCATTGACGTGCTGTGTTTTTTCTTCCGGAGCCCTTGGGTCCTTTGGGAGCGGTTTATAGCTTATCCCCCTTACGAATTGGTCCGCTTTGGTTAATATTCTATTCATCGGGAAAATATAATATTTATAGGTATAGTCGTATAGTAATCTGTTAACATCGGTTTGTAAAAATAAGAGCCCGTTTTTCTTAAGAACCCGTTTTATTTCCGAGAGCGCTATTTCGGCTTCTTCTTTATACAGATGCTCCAAAACATCTATGCAAATCACTACATCAAAATAGTTGTCAGGAAAAGATAATTTCTTAACATTCATAACTTGAAAATTTACTTTTTTAAAAATATCCTGCAGAAATGTTTTTTTTATTGAATTTGCCAGATCAATTCCATCTTTAGAATAGTCAATTCCGATAACTTCTCCTGCGTTTTTAGCCATATATAATGCAATATCCCCCCTTCCGCATCCTACATCAAGAATTTTAGAAGTACGGTTTATTTGTATTTTTTTTAACAATTTCTCCATTCTCGGAAACAATTTTTTGCCGTGGCTTTTTTTAAATTCTTCCGATCCGGCACAAACATTAAGAAAATATTTTTTATCGTATAAATCAGAACTAACGGTTCTCATAAGTATCAAAATCCTTTATTATTCCCAACAATCTTCGCACGCTTTTATCCCAAGTCCAATTATCTTCGACATGCTTTCTGGCATTTAGACTCATTGTCTTTAATTGATCTTTATTTTCAAGAAGGAGGGATATTTTCTCAAAGATTTGCTTTGGATCTCTCGGAAGAAGATAGCCGGTTTTATTGTCCATTACGGTTTCTTTATATCCTCCGTTGTTCACAGCTATAACCGGCAATCCGCAGGCCATTGCTTCTAAAGGAATCAGTCCGAACGGTTCATTAACGCCTAATGCTAAGGCTAATTTTGATTTCGAATATAATTTGCTCATTTCATAATCATTGTTTATCCATTTTCTTTCGGCCGCCAGCACTGCCAGCTTAAATTTTGGACGGAATTTTGTCAAAATTTTTTCGATTAAAGGATATCCGTCCATATATCCATATGCACCGACAAAAAGTACATCATTTGTTTTTTTAACGTCTTGAGGCGAAAAAACATTTACGTCCACTCCCATATAGCAAACTTTCGCAGATATTCCGTATGCATTAAAAATGTTTCGTTTCGTATATTCGGAATTTGCCAAAACCAAACCTGCGTAAGAAATATTTGATCTATCAATTATTTTCCTGATGAATCTGTTAATCTGTTCGTAATAGTATTTAAATACACCTATATTTTTGTTAATTTTTAAGGCATCTTCGTAAACCATTCTCAATGGTTCCTGACAATAATAAATTGTTTTTGTTTTCAGAAATTTTAGAATAAACGGCGCCTGAGTGTACTTTGAACCCTGGACAAATACTAAATCATATTTTTTATTGTTTACTATTTCCGCAATCTTTTTGTGAAGTTTATATAACCTACATAATTCAACCGAATCCTTATACAATTTGTTTCTCCAATTTTTTCCTGCCCATAATTTTGGCTTAAAAGTAAATAGATTAATGTTACTATAATATTGACGTTCACTTTTCTCGTTGATATCGTCAACCAGGTACAAATCGACCTGATGTTTATTTTTAATCCTTTTGGCGAATTCATTCGATGCCCTTCTTGCACCGCCTCTATGAAGCTCATGAAAGAAAGCTATTCTCATTATTTAATGATGTTTTTATTGTTAACAATCCACGAATAAAGTTTATTCAGTCCGGTATTCAAATCCGTTTTAGGTTCCCATAAAAAATCTTTTTTGCTTTTCCTGATATCGGAGATATATATTTTTTGGTCTCCTAGCCTCGTTTGACTGAATATCGGTTTAATTTTCTTTTTGAATAATTCTTCTAGAATCGGAGAAAATTCTTTCCAAATAGAAACTGTGTTCTTTTCCCCTCCGCCGATGTTATAAATTTGTCCTTTTGTTTTACTTATATTTACAAAAGCCTTATCATAGGCGGAAATTAGATCATCTACATAAAGCGCATCTCTGACTTGCTTACCGTTGCCGTAGATGGTAATCGGTCTATTTTTTGAAACTGCGATCATAAACCAAGCCAGCCAACCCTGATCTTCTATTCCGAATTGATGGGGTCCGTAAATACAGGACTGCCTGAATACAATCGTATTTAACCCGAAAATTCTGGCATAATCACGCACGTATTGATCGGCGGCACCTTTGCTGCAGCCGTAAGGAGAATAAAAATCCAGATTCGTCTCTTCGGACACACCGAAGGGAAGTTTTTCAAATTCGTAACGCGTATCTTTTTCAGTAATTCTAAGCCTGTTTAAATCACCGTAAACCTTATTTGTAGAACTATATATAAATACGGGATTATTGTTGGATCTCCTTATAGCCTCTAAAACATTAAGTGTGCCGCAGGCGTTAATTTCAAAATCTTCGGAAGGGTTATCTACCGAAGTCGTTACCGCAACTTGTCCCGCCAAATGCAAGACAAGATCGCAATTCTTCACCAGTTTATTAAACTTACTCCCTGAGTCTCTGACGTCTCCTTTTACTATTTGTAAATTATTTCTAAATTTTTCCGAAATATACTTTGCGTTTTTCTCACTGCCCTTCCTGGAAAAATTGTCGAATACGGTTACATTGGCATCTTTTTTAAGATAATAAAGCGCGGCATTGGTTCCGATGAAGCCTGCTCCTCCAGTAATTAGGATTCTTTTCATAACTCTGCGTAATTATACTATAAATAAACTTTCACGCCTAAAACGGCATTTTAATTTTCAAGAACCAAAAACTTTCCAAACGTAAAAAGTAATAACCGGAATCTCAATAACTACCGAAAGCAAAGCCGAATATCCGGCTCCGATTATCCCGAATGTTTTTACGAGGGGATAAATTGTGATAGCCAGTCCCGCAAAACGCACAAAGGTCATATTGGTAACGTATCTTTGTTTTTCTACTGCCAGAAATAATGCGGAGGTGGATCCGAATATCGCCCTAAGAACACCATAAACGGCAAGCACCCTCAAAACGGGAACAGCGGACAGCCATTTATCTCCCAAAACAAGACTGATAAGTTGCGAGGGAAACACAAAAAGTATTAACCCCATCAATATTGTAAGTATTGATATGACAAGCGTACTTTTGGCAAAAGCAGATTTTAGCCTTTGTTTATCTTCCACCATCTTAGTGTAGACCGGAAAAACCACTTTACTTACTACGTCGGTTATTTCCGATATTGGTAGTGTTGAAATGTTATATGCCATTTCATAGATACCCAAAGCCGATGCTCCCATAACTTTTCCGACGGTAAAATTATCACCGTTTTCGGCAATATAGCTCAAAACCCCATAAGCGGTTATCCATTTACCTTTATGAAATATTTCATTGAAATAATCTTTTCTGATATTGAGTTTGGGTAATGGTTTTATCATTGTAAAAGAAATAATTACTTCCAATAGTGCCCCCGCAGTTAACCCCCAAACCAAACTGTAAACCGAGTGGGTTAGAATTACAGTTATTACGGCAACTACCGCATCAAAGGTAAAGATAGCGGTTCTGAACCAAAATTCATAATGAAATTTTAGATCTTTTTGAAATTTTACTTCCGCAGGGTTAATAAATCCTCTTATAAACGGCACAAGACTGATTAAGAGCAGAATATTCATTGCACTAGGAGTATTAAAAAAAGAAGCTATGAAAGGTGCCGAGGCAATAAGGCATAAGCTGATAATCACACCTCTGATTATCGAAACTACCCAGGCAGAATTATTATATTCGTCAATTCCTTTTTTTGATTGGATCAGGATCACATTTATGCCGGTTTCCGTGAGTATTTCAAGAAGCGCCAAAATTAAGGTCGCTATGCCGTAAATACCGAATTGTGCGGGAGTAAGAATTCTGGCAATTACTGCCATTTTCAGAAACGCCACCACTCTGGAAACCATCCTGAACCCAGACATCCAGGATATCCCCTTAACGGTTTCGCCGGAATAACCCATACCTCATTATATCCCATTTGACTGTTTTTAGTATATTTTCTGATAGACCGCAATCGAGGTGGGTATCGGGATTAAACCCGATAAATAAAAAGATAATTGGTCGCCGGTAAAGTAATAATATTTAAGATTCGGTTCGAACACTTTTACTTTTCTATACCCTGCTTTTATTAAACGGTCGGTAAGATTGTTTTTATCGGATTTTATTAAATATTCATATTCCACATCCATATCTGTCAAGACCAGCACCTTGGGAAGATTTCTTGACCTTGAATCAATAATCATATATTTGTAGGTTGCATTATTGCCCTGACTATACTCATTTAAATAGAAATCTTTCAAAAGAATATCGGGAATTTTTTGATAGATTGGAATATTTTCCAGACCGATGACGGTATTCGGTCTGATGTTTCCCTTTGTCCACTCTGAAGAATCTGCTCTTACATCCGAATCCGTTTTTAGTTTGAGCCAGACATAAGTTTGCGCGCTTTGCAGAAAAATAACCGACAAAATAAACAAGATTAGGAAAAATCTAATTACTGAATTCCCCTTAATTTTTATGCTTGATATAAATATACCTGTGAATATAGCCATAAACGGCAATAAAACTAAAACCCTGTTCCCGCTAGCTCCTATCCCAAGTGGAATTAGGCTTAAAGAGAAAAAGACAAGAGAGATTAGGAGGACAATATAGCTTTTATCTACAAAGGATTGTTTATGCATACCTATAATCAATTTTAAAATTAAAAAAATAAGAGATATAAAGAATAAACAATAAAACAAATCACCGAAAGTTATCGGAAAAAGTTTCAGCAGAAGATAAATAAAATAATTTGTACCTAACCTGTAGTTTGCCGACAATTGGGGCGAAGAGATAAGATTTGAACTTAAATATTCAATCATACTTCCTTTACCTAAAATTATGTCCGGAATTCCGAACAGAAAAAATGTTAAGAGATAAACCGACAGTCCCGTTAACAAAAGCTTTATTTTTTTATAAAACTTTTCGTTAAAAACAACATAGGAAGTTATCAACACTGCTAATAAGGGGATTGCGCTTAATTTTGTGGAGATAGATAGCCCGGAAAAAAATGCTGCCAGAATAAAATCCGTTGAAGATAGTGATTTGGCATATTTTAGTAGAAAAAGAAACGACACTAAAATCCAAAATATTAAAGCAATGTCATATTTATAGTAATTACCAAGCATTATCCAGATGGGATTTATCGTAAACAGGAACGCCGTAATGAAAGGGCTAATTTTGAAATATTTTTTACCGATATAGCTTACTGCAATTATTGATAAGCATCCGAAAATTAAAGTATTCAATCTTAGAACTATAAATAGAGTATGTTGTAAATTTAAATTAGATATCGAAGATTTTATGGCAAAAATATCGACTACCTTGAACAGATAAAACGGCACCAAATACAATCCTGTCAGAAAGAACTGAAAAACCGAACCGTTGGCGGAACCCGGCATGTTCACCGTACCGAATTTAAAAAAATTTCTGACGGACTGGGATTGGTGCCACTCGTCCATATGATAAGTAAAGGGATGAGTTAAATTAGGAATTCCGTATGAAATTACGGATAATTCTGAAATTATATAAATAAGAATGACGAGAGTTGCCCACTTATTGTTTTGTACTGTTTTTATAAATTTTCTCAAAGATATTTTCTGAATTAGTCCCAAAACCGTTCCCAAAATTACGGACAGATCGGAAGTAATCTGCAATAGCGGAAGGAAAAATAATGCCCGATAGTTTTTTACGTATTTATAATTTTTCTTAACTGACCATACAAGATATAGAACTACTAACCCGATCATGAGTCCATATAAATATCTTGATCTCTCAATTATGCAAAGCAGAAATAAATAAATCCCCAAAATATATCTGGTGAAAATTAAAAGCACCTTGGTTCTTAAAATATTTGCCTGAATGTCTCCAAGAGCAAATCTAAAAAACATCACAGATACGTCTTTCAGGGTTTTCCTGGGGATCCAGTTGACTATGGCGTTTTTTTTGAATATTATCTTCGCTTTAATTTCTTTCAGTTTATTGGCAAAGGCGTAGTCTTCGTTATGAGATAATTTTTCATTAAATTTTCCCGCTTTCTCCCAAATACTTTTTCTAATGGCCATGGATCTGGTAGCGGGTAAAAATTCATTTTCGTTAATCTTATCCTCCATTACTAGAGCATACGGAACCAAACACTTTTGAAAAACTGTTTTTGCCAAACCCTTATAGTAGCCTGCAACTACATCGATATTTTTATCAACAAACGGCTGAACGATATTTTCAATCCATTTTTTATCCAATAGGTTTCCCGCATCCGAAATCGCAATTATTTCATTCTTTGCCTTTCCAATTGCCTCATTTCTTCCGACGGATCTATTCCCTTTTTTGATCAATAGTCTGATATCCGGAAGCTTCCCTGATTTGAATTCTGAAATTTTTTTTAAAGTTAGGTCCGTAGATCCTCCGTCAACGATGATTATTTCGTCGGGAGAAACTGTCTGCTTGGAAAGAGATTCCAGAAGGGGTATTATCGATGCTTCTTCATTGTAAACCGTGGTAATAAACGATACTTTCATTGTTAGGGCATAAGTGATTATACAATAATCAAAAACCTTATACATATCCTTTAATTAAAGCCTCTTTCATGTTAGAATAACGACATGAAAAGAATGAATGTCGCCGTAATCGGGGTGGGGCGGGTCGGTTTGCCTTTGGCCTTAGTTTTGGCCGACAGCGGATATAAAGTTTTCGGTATCGGAAGGACTATCGACAAGATCAACCGCTTATCGGAGGGAAAAATGCCGTTTATGGATGAAGGCGCAGAACTCCTGAAGAAATACGTTAACAAAAATTTTTTTCCGACTGTCTCTTACGAACCGATTAAGGAAGCAAAAATAATCATTCTGACTTTAGGAACCCCGATTGATGAAAACATGAATCCTGTTTTGGACCAAATCGATATTAGTTTAAATGAGATGATCCCTTTTCTCAGGAAAGGACAATTGATTATTCTAAGAAGCACGGTTTCTCCGAGAACTACAATTTATGTTAAAGAAAAAATAGAAAGCTTGACAAAACTTAAAGTCGGGAAAAATCTATTCCTGGCATTTTGCCCGGAAAGAATCGCAGAAGGCAAATCGATTACGGAAACCAAATTAATTCCTCAAATAATCGGCGGCGTTAATGATGTATCAACCGGAAAAGCCAAAGTTTTTTTTGAAAGCTTAAAAATTAAGTGTCTAACGACCGATTCCACAACGGCGGAGCTTGCAAAACTGTTTACGAATATGTATCGGTATATAAATTTTGCAATTTCAAACGAATTTCTGGTAGTGGCCGAGAGTTTCAACCGGAATATTCATGAAATAGTAAGTCTTATTAATACCGACTACAAACGGGGAGGAATTGCCCTACCGGGATTGACCGCAGGACCGTGTTTATTTAAAGACGGGTTTTTTCTGATAAACGACAATCCGTATTTGGATCTTATAACCGCTTCCTGGAAAATTAACGAAAGTCTGCCTCTTTTTCTGGTAAAAAAAATCAAGGAAAGGATTAATCTGAAAAATAAAAAGGTCCTGATATTGGGACTGGCTTTTAAGCCGGAAATTGACGACATCAGGGAATCATTAAGTTTTAAAATCCGTAAAGCCTTACTGCGGGAACACGCAAAAGTCATACTGCACGATCCCTTTGTCAAGAAATATTCACAACAAGAGGTGTTTAATGATTTAGAAGAAGCTTTAAAAGGTATTGATGTTTTGTTTGTCGCCACCAGACATAAAGTTTATGAACAAAAGGCGGATTTAATTCTTAAAAAAATCCATAAAAAAGTTTACATTTGCGATGTCTGGAATACCTTCGGAATTAATAAGCTTGTTTTTACCGCAAATCAGATAAGCCTTTTAAAAGACAAAAGAAATACTAAATGAGAATACTTGTTACCGGTTCATCGGGATTTATCGGCGGATATTTGGTGGAGAATCTTCTAAAAGCCGGCCATACGGTCATCGGAATAGATAACTTTTCAAAATACGGAAAAATCAAAAAAAATTACGATGATCACAAAAACTACACTTTCATAAGGGCAGATGTCAAAAATACAAGGCTCTTGAAAAAACTTTTGAAAGACTGCGATCATCTGGTGGCGCTGGCTGCAAAAATCGGCGGAATCAGCTATTTCCACAAATTCGCGTATGACCTTTTGGCGGAGAATGAAAGAATTATGGCTTCAACCCTTGATGCAGCGATTGACGCATATAAAAACGGAAAGTTGAAAAAAATTACCGTTCTATCTTCAAGCATGGTTTTCGAATCGACCGATATTTTTCCGACTCCCGAATCCGCCGTAAATCTTTCTCCGCCTCCGAAATCTACCTACGGATTTCAAAAATTGGCATCCGAATACTTTGCCAAGGGCGCTTTTGAACAATACGGACTGCCTTTTACAATTTTAAGGCCCTTCAATTGCGTCGGAATAGGTGAAATGAGGGCAATAACGGGAAAGACTGTCAAAAGCGGAAATATCAATCTGGCCATGAGTCACGTTGTTCCGGATCTGGTGCAAAAAATGTTGAAGGGGCAATATCCGTTACATATTTTGGGCAAGGGCAATCAAGTCAGACACTATACTTACGGAGGCGACCTGGCGGAAGGCATAAAACTGGCAATTTTTTCTCCGAAAGCGATCAATAATGATTTCAATCTGTCGACCGCAGATTCAACTACGGTACTGGAACTCGCGAGATTAATTTGGAAAAAAACAAATCAAAAAAAACCTTTTAAATACGTTTCCGATAAGCCGTTTACATATGACGTCCAAAAAAGGATACCCGATACTACGAAAGCCAAAAAAATCCTCGGATTTGAAGCAAAAACGGACTTAAATACGATATTGGACGAATTAATCCCCTGGATTAAAGGACAAATTAGCTTAAATCTCATATGATCAACAAAATCATGTACGACAACCGGTTTTCGGATTTGGAAGACAGAAATAGAATCTGGAAAATACTGATAAAGGATTTTTTTCAAAAATATATAAACAAAAACGACAGTGTTTTGGATTACGGCTCAGGATACTGTGAATTTATTAATAATATTTTCTGTAAAACAAAATTTGCCTACGATTCGGACAATAGTTTAAAAAAATATTTGGGTAAAGATGTCAGATTTTTAGAAAATGACAAATTTCCCGTAAATATAAATAAAATATTTATCAGCAATGTTTTTGAGCATATGGAAAAAAAAGATATTGTCAAAACAATTGGGAAATTTTATAAAGCGCTGAAAAAAGGCGGACAAGTTCTTGTTTTACAGCCGAATATCCGCTTTTGCTGTAGAGATTATTGGATGTTTTTTGATCACATTACCCCTGTCGATGACCGGGCGCTGGAAGAAATATTTAAAGTTTTTAAATTTAAAATAGTAAAAAAAATCCTCCAATTTCTTCCCTATACAACTAAAAATGAAATGCCTAAACGTTCTTTTTTAATAAAAATGTATCTTCGTTTCCCCTTTATTTGGAGATTTTTCGGACAACAGAGTTTTTTGGTTTTTGAAAAATGAAGAACTTACTGACAATAGTTGTTCCCGTTTTGAATGAAGAGAAAAATATCGTCAGACTCCTTGATCAGCTCGCTGCAAAAGTAAAAACCCAAAATGAAATATTAGTAATCTATGATTCCAAAGATGATCCCACAATAAAGGTAGTTAATAAATATTTAAAAAATCATAAAGATCTAAATTTATCTCTAATAAAGAATTCCATCGGAAGAAAAAAAGGTGTCATGAATGCTATCAAGACGGGTTTTGCCAAGGCAAAAGGCGATGCGATTTTAGTTCTGATGGCCGATTTGTCCGACGACCTAACGATAATAGATAAAATGCACGGAAAAATCCTAGAAGGATATGATATTGTCTGCGGTTCAAGATATATGAAAGACGGTAAAAAAATAGGAGGACCGTTTTTAAAGACCGTTTTATCAAAAGCTGCAGGTTTGAGTCTGAATATACTCGGAATTCCTACCCATGACTCCACAAATGCCTTTAAAATGTACCGAAAAAAATTATTGAACAATATTTCCGTAGAAAGTACGGGCGGATTCGAATATTCCCTGGAAATTATTACCAAAGCATATCAAATGGGATATAGAATTACAGAGATTCCAAGCACTTGGATAGACAGAGAAACCGGGAAATCAAAATTTAAACTTCTGAAATGGCTTCCGAGTTATATCAAATGGTATATGAGGGCTTTAACGACTTGCATCGATAAAGTCGATGTCCCTGAAAACTTATATTACTTTTTTATACTCGTTTTAACATTAATTTTTGAGCTTAGCACAATCGGATCTCAAATCAGAACCAAGATACCAATCTCTTCAACTCTTGATTTTTCTTGGAATACGGATATAACAGAAAGATTTTTACACGGATTTATCGCCGGGAAAGATTTCATTTTTACCTACGGACCTTTATATCAATTAATATATTCACTGCCCTCGTTGCTTCTTAGACTTCCTTCCTATCTCTCGTATGCCTATATTCCCTTGGTAACTACTTTACTTTTGTTTATAATTCTTATAATTATTGCGAAGCTTATTTGTGAAGATAAAAAAGACAAGATATTCTTCTTTTCTTTTTTACTTTTTATTGCGGGTTTAGTAGCTTACCCATCCCCCGATATCATAAAAATATTGCTTCCCTTTGTTTTTGCCTTAACTTGGTCGGAATATTTGTTTAAAAAAGGTTCTTTAAGGCCGTTAATTTTGATTGCCGTATTGCCCACGGTTTTTGGAGCTTTCTCGTACGATTTATTTATATATTGCCTGATTATTTCATTTATACTGTCGTTGATTGAATTTTTTAATAAAGGAAAACTATTAAACACAATTATTCCGTTAATTTGTATTGTTCTTTATCAATTATTATTCAGTTTTATTTTTTCGGGCGGACTTAATTACATTTATTATTCGGTTCAAACATCGTTAAGCTTTATTGGCAACTTGACTACCAAGTGGTCTTTCGGAGATTCCGGATTGACAATTATCTTTCCAATCGTCCTAATATTTCTTCTGATTTATTTATTAGCCAGCAAACATAGGATTAGCCATGAAAAGGTCGTAATATTTTTAGTAATGTCTCTTGTGTCTTTAGTCGAGCTTCAAACCGCATTTGTCAGATCCGATTCCGGACACATTGTCAGAGCGATCTATCCTTGCATAATCACTTGTTTTACTATTTTGTATTATATTGCAGGAAAAAATTCTAAATTATTACTGCTTGGATTGTTTCTTTTCGTTGTTATCCCGTATAAACCCGTCTTTACCTTGTCTGTTGGCGATATCAAACTTGCCTTGAATCCGATAAAAACAAAACCTTCTTTTTTATCTGTTTATGATGTTAACGGAAAATATTCCCTAAATAACAAAGACATTGCATATCTGACAAACTTCATTTCTTACCATAGAGATAACGTCTTTGTTTTCCCCTATGACAGTTATTTGCTGGATATTTCCGGCACCACTTATAATTCATTTCCTCTGCAATACTACAGCTCTTCTGTTGATATGGAAATTAACAGCCAAAAGATCATGCAAAGAAGTCCTCCCGGATACATAATTTTGGGCATTGACGGAAAAAGCGTTTTGGATTTGGATCAAACTCCGAATTTAACCAGAAATCCGGTTATTTTTAAATGGATATTAAATAATTATTCAGCGGATATAGTCAGCGATGACTATCTGATTCTTAAATTTAATAGCAAATCAAAACAGGTATCTCGACCAAGGGATTGTTCTCTTTACGGATTAACTTTCAAGTCATCCGGAAAATTCTACAATTTAGCCGACACCCTCACTCAATTAATAAAAAGAGATATTTTTTATCTTGACTACAATAACAACATAATTAGATTGCCGGAATTTAAAATCGGTATGGAATACTTAATTTTCGACGGTTATAAGAACAGTTTGGAAATCAGTAAGCTATTTAGTCAAAAAATAGATTTCACAAGGGGTTATGTCAAAAATTTAGATAATCAAAAAATAACGGTTATTAAATACAGCTTATTCGATTTTAAAAAAAATATTATTAAACTTTCCGGCCGGGATGTTAAAATAACTTGCTACAATTAGTTTTACTAAAATTTATTGCTTAATTTATAATTTACCGGATATCTTAAATATAGTAAAATACCAAAGGCTATGATAAATCAATACTCATTAAGTTTCATCAATTTAGCGCTATATATAATTTTGGGATTTGGACTTTTAATCAACAAATATATTTACCCTAAAAAGAATATAAACCTGTTTGTCCTTTTAATTTTAATATCTTTATTAGCAACCTGGAGCATTTTCAGGCCCGGTGATTACCAAAGCGGTGACTTTAATCCGCATGTCTACAGAAGTATTGCTTTTTACGACGCTTTAAAAGACGGACAGATAATTCCTTCGTGGCCTAAAGATTTGAATGCAACCTACGGATATACCGTATTCATATTTAATTATAATTTTCCTTACTACATCGTTTCTTTTTTTCATTTCATAGGAATATCTTTTATAACCAGTATGAAACTCTACCTGGCCTTAACCTATCTTTTGTCGGGGGTATTTATGTATTTATGGGCAAAGAATGAATTTAAAAATACCCTTGCAGCTTTTACTGCATCTATTTTTTATTTGTTCACACCTTATCATTTGGTTGACCTGCATTTCAGGGTTTCGATCGGAGAACTGACTATTTTTGCCTTATTACCTCTTCTTCTTATTTGTATCCAAAAAATTTTTATCGATTACAAGAAAATTTTACTATTATATATATCCATTCTTTTCTCCCTAATCATAGTTGCGCATGCAGGTACGGGTTTTTTCTCACTACTGATTGTTATTCCGTATATTATATATAACTGTTGTTTTAAAAAACCTTTCAAAAAAATAAAACATAATCAACTGTCGTTTAAAATTTTTGCCGCTCTTTTTTTCGGAGCAATTATTTCCTCCTATATTTTTTTGCCATATTTATTGTTTGCTAAATACACCTATGCTTATATATTAACCTCAAACGTAGTGTCCTTTGTCTCAATTAGAGATCTATTATTTTCACAATGGAGGTTTGGTTTTTTATTTCAGGGACACAAGGGCGAGCTGGGACTTTTAATAGGATATACCCAGCTATTTGTATTGTTTGCGATGTTGGCATTGTTAATTAAGAAGCAATTTAAACGCATGACCATAACTCCTCAAATTATTTGGCTAGCCTTGTCTTTCCTGCTGATTTTTTTGATTTCTCCTTTTTCTTATCAAATTTGGAAAACTTTTTCATTTTTAAACGTTATTCAGTTTTCGTATCGTCTGCTTTTACTTCTGACCGTTTGCATTTCGGTTCTGGCGGGATACTATGCGCTTACTTTATTAAAAAAACCATTTTTCATTTATCTTCTCTTGGCGCTAACTGTCGGCTATACACTTTTAAACTGGGGCCAGAGAACGATACTTCCGGCAATTAACGACAGCTACCTTATACATAATCTTCCTTATAGTACGGCTGAGGTGGAGGGATTCTGTTGTGCGGGCACTACGATTTGGGGGGATATTAAAAATCCGTGGATAGACATAGTGCCCAAAGAGCATCTTAAGATAATTCAGGGAGAAGCCGAGTGGAAACAAACCTTGCGGACATCCGTAAAACATGAGTATATTGTCTACAATGAGACACCGGTTATCGTTCAGGAAAATACGATATATTTCCCCGGGTGGACAGTTAAGGATAATCAAAAGACTTTAAATATTTATTACTCCACAACTACTCCGAAAGGAGTTATAAGATTTGATCTGTCTCCCGGATTACATTCAATAACGGTTGAATATAAAGATCCCTTGGTTTTCAGGCTCTTAAAACTTCTGAACATATTGGTAATATTAATTATTTTTGCAATCATTGTCATTTATAATACGAAACGTTTTTTGCAAAAATATCACTGAGGCTTTTTTGCAACTATAAAAAGATTTGTCCCCGTCTTCTCCTTTTCGGAAACGGATTTAAGAAATATTTTAACGAGTAAATTCTCCGCGAATTTCGGCCTGAAGACCTTCCTTCTTCCGATAAAAGGTCTGAAAAGCTGAGCGGGCCAGGCGGTTAAAATAAAAATGTCGTAAAGTTTGGTAATTTGAGGCGAAATAATATCTTTTGCCAAAATAACCTTAAATCCCGCGTTCTTAATGTCTTTTATCCATTTTTCTTTTGAAGGCAAAGTATTGCGGTGAAATTTGGTGTCATAAGCCCACTTTAACCAATCACTTAATCCTCTTAATCCGATTTTTTTTAGAAACGGCCGGTAAAAAGTATTTTTATCGACATCATCCGTCTCCATCGTAATCGCCAAAGTCCCTCCCGGCCTAAGGACCCTATGCATCTCCCGTAAAAGTTTTGGCGTATCTAGGATATGTTCAAAGGTGCTGATTGAAAAAATTGACCCGTAGGAATTATCGGAAAACGGCAAATCTCTTGCATCGGCAAGAGTAAGATTCTTATACATCTTGCCTTTTGCCGCAGCATAAAGATCCGAAGCGTAAATATCAACACCCATATCTATGGTTATTCCGAACGCTTCTGCAAACTCTCCCCATCCGCATCCTATATCAAGGATCGGCCGGTTTAATTTTATTTCCGAAAGGTGTCTTGCTTCAACTGTTCTCCAGAGAGCAACGCAAAGAGGTGCTATTTCCAGATATTTTCTAAAATATTTCTCCGTTTTTGTCATTTTTAGCATATTCAATTAAAGAGATTTTGCCCAAAGCTTTAGGTAAGTTTTGACCAGTTTTTCCCAAGTCTGTTTTTGTACCCACAAATATCCTTTTTCGATCATTTTTTCTTTGGCTTTCGGATGGTCTCTGTAATAAAAAAGTTTCGATGAAAGCTCCGAAGGAGAATTAAAAATTACAATTTGTTTGGAAAAAGGAGCCATTCTCAAATAGTCTTTCTTGATCGGATTGTCATAAACCGCAAATACCAATCTTTTGGCTGCAATTGCTTCCAGTATCGACAAATACCTCGAGACAAAAGCGTACTGAAAGTTCTGAAAATATTTTGCCGCATCACTTACAGCCTTTAATGTTTTGTTTTTCTTATTGATCATATTTTTATATTTTCCATCACCGACGATTAAAAAATCAAAATTTAAAATCTTTTTTCCTATAATGTCAACTGCCTGACTGTATGTCAGTATTCCGGTTTGCTCATCAAGCCTTCCGATGAAAACAGCGCTGTTGGTATGAGCAGAAACCTTTTCATTTTTCGGCAAATCCACCGCGCCGTATGAAACAAAATCTGCCTTGGTTCCGTACCATTTCGGAATGAAATCTCCGATACAGATATTTCCCATCGACAATTTTTCCGATATTCTGTGCATGAAAATATCTTTCGGTTTTAAGGGAAAATTCTCATACCCGTGAAAGGTCGTAAATACTTTTTTGAAAGGATATAAAAAACGGAAAGGCAGGTACCAAAAAAATACATCATGGCAATGTACGATGTCCGCATTTTCGATAAGCTGATTATTTTTCCTCAGCCACCTCCAAATCATAAACTTCTTACTCCTTCCTTCCTTAAGGGCGGGAATTCTGATAACCTCAACCCCTTCAATAACCTCTTTGTTTTTTAGACCGCGGGAATGCTTTTCCGTGACTACCGTGACTTTGTGACCATTTTGAATTAATATTCTGCTGATCCGGGCGACATGCTTCTCCACTCCGCCGATATGAGGATAATATAGTCGTGAAAAGAATAAGATATTCATTATTAGAGAGATTCTATCATTGATTTGCGCTTCAAACAACTGATTCGGGTCTATTCCAAGGTTTTATGTTAAAATTAACTTTGAAGACAGCATGAAAAAACAAATGCTTAAAAGCGGTAGACACATCTACGAATACGTTTTCAGAAAAATATTTTTTTTGATCGATTCAGAAACCATACATTTAAGACTGACCGATTTCGGGGAAATGCTCGGAAAAATAAGACCGATCGCCGCGACAATTAAATATTTTGTAAGGTTTAACGACCCTGGGCTTGAGCAGATATTATTTAAAATTAAATTTCAAAATCCGGTGGGGCTGGCTGCAGGCTTTGATTACCGAGCGCAATTAACGCAAATTCTTCCCTCCATCGGATTCGGTTTCGGGACTATCGGAACAATTACCAATTCCCCTTCCGAGGGAAATCCTAAACCCAGACTCGGAAGGCTGATAAAATCCAAATCTCTAATGGTTAATAAGGGTTTCAGAAATCCCGGAATTAAAAACGTTTTGCAAAAACTGAAAAAATTATTATTCGAATTCCCTGTTGGTATTAGTATCGGCAAAACTAATACGGAAAAATTGACAACTCAAAGACAGTCCGTTGAAGATATTATTAAAGCTTTCAAAGAAACGGAAAAATCAAATGTAAACTTTTCTTATTATGAATTAAACATCAGCTGTCCTAACCTAGCCGGAAATATTTCATTTTATCAACCTCAAAAACTGGAAGAATTACTGATTGAAATAAAAAGGCTTAAACTTAGTAAACCTGTTTTTGTAAAAATGCCGATTGATCAAACCGACAAAGAAACGCTGGATATGTTAAAAATAATTATTAATTTTCCCGTTCAGGGAGTGATTTTCGGGAATTTGCAAAAAAATAGACTTGACCCGAGTTTTGATCAAAAGGAAATTTTAAAATATAAGGTCGGAAACTTCAGCGGAAAACCGACCGAAAAACGGTCCAATGAATTAATAAAACTGACTTATAAAAATTACGGCAAAAAACTAACAATTATCGGCTGCGGTGGAATATTTAATGCCAAAGACGCCTATAAAAAAATTAAACTCGGGGCGTCATTGGTTCAATTAATTACGGGCATGATTTATGCAGGCCCTCTACTTCCCGCCGAGATTAATTCCGATTTAAGCGATTTGATTAAAAAAGACGGCTTCAAAAACGTTTCCGAAGCAATCGGAGTAGGCGCGAAATAATGCAGGTTAATAAATAAATAAATAAATAAATAAATAAATATTCATCAAGTCTAAATTCTCATGTAAATTATGTATAATATTCCTGTGCTTAAGAGAATATTTGAATATAAA